>OLQB01002271.1_pt1 | contig 12644 bp, 10 predicted proteins | sample 1672681 | NCBI WGS metagenome assembly OLQB01 (sample SAMEA3136713, study PRJEB25190) | human gut metagenome | reverse complement strand
TCTATTTATTTTTGTTTATCGGTGAATAGTAACCAGCTTTCACATATTTTTTTCAAAAATATATAGACAAATCTTTTTTATTTGATATCATAGTTCAGGCAATTTTAGGAGGAACTATGAAAAATTCAAAAATGTCATTAGCTAAAAAAATGGTTATTGCACTGATACTTGGCATAGTTGTTGGTATTGGGGCTATTTTTTTAAGGGTTAATCTCACAGAAAACGGTCAAGAAGCGACATGGTCAGTGATTAACAATTTATTGTTTGCTGACATTACCGCTGAAGGAAACGAAAAAGCTATTGGTTTATTTTATATTGTTGGTCAATTGTTTGTTAATTCAATGCAAGTTATCATCATTCCAATGGTATTCACATCTATTGTTATTGCAATGATTAGAATATCTGATGCGAAAAAACTTGGTAGAATTGCTAGTAAAACAATTGGCTATTTTTTATTAACAACAGTTATCGCAATTTTAGTTGCTTCTGTTTGTGGAATGATTGCTTACAACGCTGGTCTTTTCCAGGCTGTTGAAACAAACCTTGAAGCAGCTGCTGGCAAGAGTGGTTCAAACCCATTACTATTCATCGTTAACGCATTACCAAACAACTTTGTATCTGCATTGAGCAATAATGGCGGTGTATTAGCAATTGTTGTCTGCGCTGTTGCTGTTGGTCTTGGCATTAATACAAATAAAGAAAAGTTCAAACAGATCACAGCTCTTTGTGAACAGATCTCCGAACTTGTTACAATCATCTTATCCTGGATTGTTAATACATTCGCTCCAGTCGCAATCTTCTGCTTATTAACAAGAACATGTGCAGCGTATGGTGTGTCTTATTTAAAACCATCACTTAGCTATATTGTATTAACAACTGTATTACTATTTGCATTCTTATTTATCTTCTATCCATTGTTCGTATCCGTTACAACAAAGCTGTCCCCAACAGTCTTCGCAAAGAAGATTGCTAAGGTTGCATTATTTGGTTTCTCAACATCTTCCAGTGCAGCTACACTTCCAATGAATATTGAAACTGCAGAAAAAGAATTAGGTGTATCTGAAGAAATCGCATCCTTCGTATTACCACTTGGTATGACAATCAATATGGATGGTACTGCATTAATGCAGGTTGTCGCTACAATCTTTATCGCAGGTGTTGCTGGATACACAGTACACCTTCCACAGTTGATCTTAATTGGTTTATTAGCTGTTATTGCTTCTGTTGGAACACCAGCTGCTCCAGGTGCAGGCGCAATCATTCTATTCACAATCTTATCTGGTGTTGGATTCACAAATCCTATCGCATTATCAGTATATGCATTGATTCTCGCAATCAACCGACCAATTGAAATGCTTGTTACCGCATTAAACGTTACAGGTGATACTGCCTGTGCAATGGTTGTATGCAAGAGTGAAAACTCCCTCAACGAAGAAGTATTCAATACAGTAAGCAAATAATTGATCTATGAAAGTCACTTCAAACGAAGTGGCTTTTTTTATAGGTAACAACGGGTTGCTTTACCCATGTTCTTTTCTTTGCTAATTTATAGTTAATGGAGGGAATCAAAAATGGAAACAAAAGATATCATTTTAGAATTGCGCAAAAAAAATAAACTATCACAAGATGAACTTGCTAAAAAAGTCATGGTAACTAGACAAGCAGTATCTCGATGGGAAAATGGAGAAACAATTCCAAATACTGAAACTCTCAAACTTCTTTCAAAAGAATTCAATGTTTCCATCAATACGCTTTTGGGTTCACCTAGAAAGCTTATTTGTCAATGTTGTGGAATGCCACTTACAGATGATTCCATCATAAGCCATGAAAGTGATGGATCACTCAATGAAGAATACTGCAAGTGGTGCTATGCAGATGGAACATACACGTATCATAACATGAATGACTTAATTGACATATGTGTAAAAAATATGGTCAATGATCAATTCACTGAAGAACAGGCACGTTCCTATATGGAAGAAATTCTTCCACAGCTAGATTACTGGAAACGGTATGAAGAACTCAGTGATGATGGACAATTTGAAGCATTTAAAAAACAACTCTCACAAGAAATCAATGCGCTTCATATTGAAGGACTGCCTGAAGTTAAGAAATTAAATGCTCTTGTTGGAAAATATGTTAATCTTGCATATCCACTTCCAAATGGAAAAGCAGTACAATTCCTGGATGATGACACAACATATCTAGGCAATCAATTGGAATCTGCATTTGGTGGAGATCGATGTTTTGGTATTCTTGCAAGTATGGATTTTTTTCTCATCTGCACATACGAAAAAGATGGAATCAATCCAGAACTTGTTCTATACAAGAAGAGATAAAAAAAGCTCAGACAAAGATGATTTGCTTTCATCCAAGTCTGAGTTTTATTTTTACTCTTCTTTTTTCCAGAATCCACTGAGATAGAATACACCACCAATGACAAGCGGCATAAATCCTGCTAAAGCATCTCCAAGCCAGAATCCTTTTGGTCCCATACCTAGCGCCCATCCTAGAAGATAAGCTAAGCCAACACGTGCAATCATACCATCTAATATCGCAACACAAAGGTTTAATTTAGAGTTTCCTGAACCATTAATGATACCAAACGCAAAGCAACGCGTTGCTGCACCAAAGAAGTTCAAGATTGCGGGAAGAATGATAATTGTTGCTTCTGCTAATACAGCTTCATCAGAAGTAAACATCCCAAAGATCATGTCTGGATCATATTTGATCACAAAGCTTCCAATGATTGCTAATGCTAATGAACCACCAAATGCCCATGCAAGAATCTTAGGAATACGATCATACTTTCTCGCACCTAAGTTTTGACCAATCATACTTGCTGCAGCTGTTGTAATTGAGTTGGACATAATACCCATCATCATATTGAGTTTACTGATAATACCCGCAATTGCACTGTAGATCAGTCCAAAGGAATTGACCCATGCCGCTACAACTGTTTGTGAAATAGAAATTGAAGCTGACTGTAATGCCATTGGAATACCTAATGCTGAAATCTTTGCCATCGCATTTCCATCAGGTATAAAACTCTTTAATTTAAAATCAAATCCAAATTCTTCTTTTCTTCGATACAGATAGGCAAAGGAAAAGATAAAGCTAAAGGACTGTCCAATAACCGTTGCCCATGCTGCACCTGCAACTTCCATCTTGAATCCCGCAACAAATACGATATCCAATACAATGTTAATAATTGCCGCAATTGCTACAAACATAAATGGCCTTTTAGAATCACCCATTCCACGCATAATGGCAGAAACGACATTGTATCCATAAATAAAAATTAAACCCAAAATACAGATAACTGTATAGTCCATTGTATATGCATATGCTTCTTGTGGTGTATTTACCAGCTGTAATAAGTTATCTCTACAGATATAACAGCCAATAGAAATTACCAATGCAATGGAAAACAAGAGCGTAAACAATGTTCCAATTGTTTTCTTGATTCCATCATGATCCTGCATACCAACTTCACGTGCAATAATGACTTGTCCAGCACCTGAAAAACCCATCGCAACGAATGTCAGTAAGTGAAGAATATTTCCTCCTGTACTCACCGCAGACATACCAGATCCACCAATCACCTGTCCTACAACAATCATATCAACGATGTTATAGATTGCCTGTAACGCATTTGATACAAACAATGGTGCCGCAAAAGCAAACAAAAGCTTAGGCACAGATCCATTAGTAAGATCTTTTACCATTGAATTACTTTTCATTCTTTTCCCCCTTCTGATATTTATTTTTCCCTTACACTTACCGCAATACCATCCCCTACATCATAAAATGTAGTCGTAAAACGATCATCATTTAAAAGATGTTCTCTGAATTTTTTAATCTTATGAACCATTTGTATCGTACTTCGATTTGAAGATAACTCTTCATTGTCAACAATTCCATGAAAATTTAAATTATCAAAAATAAAAACAGTACCTATTCTACTATTTTTCATGAAGTGTTCTAAATATCTGCGATACTGTGATTTTGCCGCATCTATAAAAATCAAATCATAGATTTTATTTGTCTCAAATGCTGCACCATCTATTAAATGCACATGTATTCTATCATCTAATTGTTCATTTTTGATATTTTGAATTGCTTTTTCATACATTTTTGGATTGATTTCTAATGTATCAATTGTATTATCCCAGCGTATTTTAGCCATATTAATCGCTGAAAACCCAACTGCAGCACCAACTTCAAGAATATCTCGTATCCCTTCATGTTTTCGAATATAATTCAAAAGAAAAGCCATTCCATCATCCAGCATAATAGGAACGTGCTCTTTTCTCGCTTCATCATGGATTTCAATCAATGTTTTTTTCATGGCTATATTTTAGCAGAAAATAGACAAAGATTATCTGTGTAACTTATTTTCATGGTAAAATGAGTAGATACTTCAGGAGGTGCTTTTTATGATCAATGAAGCTTCAATCAAACGTCACATTGGAAATAACCGTATCTTTGAAAGAGGAGAAAATATTTTCCGTTCAAATGATGTTGGTGATCTCATGGTATTTGATCAAGAATCTTCTGGCCTGACAGAAATTGAAACATGGGTTAACAGCTCAAGTGGATATGATGAATATCAAGTGCGTGTATTACTTGGAAAAAATGGCAATATCATTACAGAAGATTGTACATGTCCTTACTTCGAGGATAACTTTGAACCATGCAAACACATCGCTGCAGTTTTGTTGAAATATATTGATGAAGATAAATTATCCACAATTGGAAATGGATATGCAAAAGAACCTGTATCTGTACAAAGTGATCGTTCCATTCAAGATTTACTGAATACCTATGCAAAACCTGCAGATGCTGTACAGCCAATTGTTCATATAACACCTACATTAAATTGTACAAATGATGAACAAGTGGAGGTTTCTTTCACTTTAAACAAACCTGATAATCGTTCTTATGTCATTAAAAGCATTGATTCCTTTTGCACTTTGATTCATAACCATGAAAACAAATACTATGGAAAATCCTTGGAGTTTATTCATACGATTGATGCATTTGATATGCAATCAAAACCTGTCATAGAATTTTTAATGTCTTTATACTATAAAGATGATGCATATATGGCATCAAATATAAACCAATATTACAATTATGGCTATTACGGATATATGGAGCAAACAATGAAGCGTTCTTTATGTCTTCGTGGTAGATACTTAGATGCATTTATGAATCTGATTCAAGATCAAAATATCATTGTATCTAGCCCTCTTAGAAATTATGATATTCCATTTAGAGTTGAAGAAGGTATTCCTGAAATTCATACATCTCTGACAAAAAAAGAAAACGGATGTATCCTGCAAGGCATAAAGTATCCTTTTGCCTTAGGAAATGAACATATCTATATCTTTGATTATCTGAATTCTAAAATCTTCATTTCCAATTACAATAATGAAATCATTCCTCTTTTGCGCTATTTATCCCAAGTTAATGAAAAACCAAAGTTTATCTCTGAAGAAGATTTGCCTAAATTTTCTAAGTACGTTTATCCTGTCATTTCAAAAACGACACTTGTTAAAAATGACGGATTTGATCCATATGATTATGTCATTGAAAAACCATCTTTTGAACTCTATTTAGATAGTCCACAAAAAGACGCAATTACATGTGAAATCAAAGCAATCTACAACAATGCAGTCTATAACACAGAAACAGATACAGATCTATCTAAACGTGATCAGAATGAAGAAGCTCTTATGGTCAATCGTGTAGCTCCTTCATTTAATGCTCTTGATGAATTAAATCATAAATTTGTATTTCATGGAGACGATGAAGGCATTTATACATTTGTAACTGCTACAATTCCATACTTACAGTCACTTGCAACGGTATATATTTCTGATGCATTAAAAAGAATTACAATCAAAGCAATGCCAAAGGTCAATGTTGGTGTTTCTGTAAACCACGACCTGCTTCGCTTAGATCTTGTCAGTGATACGCTTTCTATGAAAGAAATTGCGGAAATATTATCTAAATATGATAAAAAGAAGAAATTCTATCGCTTAAAAGATGGAACATTCTTAAATACAGAAGCCTCCAATATTGATGAACTGTTAGCACTCAAAGATTCTTTATCACTAAGTCAGAAAGAATTGGAAAAAGGTAGTGCAGATATTCCAAAATTCCGTGCAATGTATCTTGAAACACTCAATGATAAGAAAGCATACAACTTAGACTATGATACTTCTTTTAGAAGAATGATCCAACAAATGCATACAGTCAATCAGGAAGACTATGAACCTCCAATTGATTTAAACGCTGAAATGCGCCCATATCAGCTGCATGGCATGCAATGGCTATGTGCCTTAAGAGACAATGGATTTGGTGGTTTACTGGCCGATGAAATGGGTCTTGGTAAAACATTACAAGTCATCGCAATGCTTGGTACATGGAAAAACAGAAAAAGAACATTAATTGTATGTCCAGCATCTCTCGTATATAACTGGTCAAAGGAAATTGATAAGTTCTTGCCTTCCATTCCGCATCGTATGATTCAAGGTACACCAGAAGAAAGAAAAGAACTGATTCAAACATCTAGTGATAATGAAGTATTGATTACATCTTATGAACTTCTTAGAAGAGATATTGATTGTTATGAAGATATGCAGTTCTCATGTGAAGTCATTGATGAAGCACAATATATCAAAAATGCGAACACACAAAACTCTCAAGCTGTGAAGTATATTAATGCTTCATTCAAGATTGCTTTAACTGGTACACCAATTGAAAACAGATTATCTGAATTATGGTCTATCTTTGATTATCTCATGCCTGGTTTCTTCTACTCGTATAGAACATTTAGAGAGCGTTTTGAGACACCAATTGTAAGAGATCATGATGATCTCATGGAAAGAGAACTCACACAAATGATTACTCCGTTTGTGCTAAGAAGACTGAAAAAAGATGTATTAAAAGATCTTCCAGATAAACTTGAAGAAGTTTACTATGCACAACTTGAAGGTGAACAAAAGAAGCTTTACGAAGCAGAAGTCCAAAAAATCAAATTACTTGTTGGCAAACAATCCGATCAGGAATTCAAAGAAAATAAATTTGCGATATTAGCGGAACTGACAAAGCTGAGACAATTATGTTGTTATCCTGGATTGTTATATGATAAATATAGACAAAATTCAGCTAAAACAGATATGGGAATTGATCTTATATGCAATGCAATTGAAGGTGGACATAAAATTCTACTATTCTCTCAATTCACCACAATGTTAGATAAGCTTTCTAATCTATTAGACGAGAAAAAGATTCCATACTATAAATTGGAAGGTAAAACATCGAAAAAGAAACGTGCTGAAATGGTAGAAGCTTTCCAGAATGATAATGTACCTGTCTTCTTGATTTCTTTAAAAGCTGGTGGAACAGGATTAAATTTAACTGCTGCAGATATCGTAATTCATTATGATCCTTGGTGGAATACTGCTGTTGAGAACCAGGCAAGTGATCGTGCGCATCGTATTGGACAAACAAATGTTGTGACTGTTTATAAGTTAATCATGAAAGATACAATTGAAGAAAGAATCCTTGAATTACAGGCATCAAAGAGTGATCTAGCAAATAAGATCCTATCTGGTGATGGTATCTCTTCCTCTAATCTATCTAGAGATGATTTATTAGCATTATTATAACGCACTAAGAGAATCGAAATTGATTCTCTTTTTTCATACTATGAAAACAGCTAATCTGCAACCACGCGGTTGTAAATTAGCTGATGAATCATAATTCTTTAAACATTCTTTTACATAGCTTTCCTATGATTTTAGAAATTCACATGCATGTGTTTCAAGATTACAAGACAATAATTCTATTTCTGATTTATTAATGTGGTAAGCAATAAGTTGTTCATTCCATACTCGAACGATATTAGAATAATCCATTTCAAGGTAAGCTGTTGGAATGGCACCATCTGATGCACCTAATGTTTCAGATGGAATAATTTCAGTTACTAGATTTCCATTCCAGTCATAGATTCTATACTTCACCTTATTTTCCAGTGTCGTTGTATAGATATTTTCATCATCATAATAATTGATGATTGCATTGTCTACCCCAAACAATTCAGTATTTCTTGAATTGTCTATAATACCCGAATGAACCTGAGGAATTTCTTTTTCCAATTCTTCCGCATCAATAGAATAATATGAATATGTATTATCATTCACATATACAAATGCGGTATTCTCTCTTTGAACAAGTGTGCGTTGTTCTAATGTATCAATATCTACACTATACAAATATCCAACACAATTGATAATAATATCATTTCCATTACTTGTTATGTTTACAACATCTGAACCAAACTTTATTACTTTTTTTTCATTTCCATTCAAATCAAAAAAATGAACAATTCCTTCTCTACTTGACGCAATCGTTTCTGCTACCGCAATTACATCTTTTTGCAAAGTGAAGTAAGCTGGTTGAAAATCAAATTCAAGGATTGTTTGAAATTGATTGTTCGTAGGATCATATGCATTCAGACGATTTCGCATTTGACCATCTACAGTAAAATACTCACTCTCATAAATAATCTTTCTATCAAAATAAAGCATTCCAACACCAGTTCCCGCAATGTCTGAATATCTTTTCGGTGCAGGAATCCCATCCCTGCTAGAACCAGTTTCTTTATCATCCACAAAATTCATGGTGCCTATTTGAATATTATTACCTTTTTTGTCTAATGCGAATAACTTTCCACCTTCAATTTGATAATACATAGCTTCATCAGAAACTGCCGCAAATACATTTTTACAAAAAGAGGCTTGTTGGAATGGAGAAACAATATCTTCTGAAATATTTGCGTGATGTTCCTTCTGTATATCACAGCCAGATAGAAAAAGTACACTTACGATCAGATAAATCAGAAAATTGTATAATTTGCATTTAAACCATGATGGATTGTAATTCAGCATAAATTATCCTTCCTTAATTCTAGAATAGAGTACTTCACAAAAAAATAAAGTCTTTATCTTAGGATAAATAATTGTTAGTATATAAGAATCTAGTCGAGAACTGCTGAAAAAGATTTCCATCTATGTTCCATAATCGTTCGATATTATCAAATCGCTTGTGTCTACTTTCATCATGCTTATTCATCTTTTAGATACATATCTATATCAAATTTTCATTTCCACAAACGCATTCAATTTATAAGAAAAAACTCTCAAAACAGTTTTGTCTTGAGAGTATATGTATTAATTCTTTAATGAGTTGATTGGTGAAGGAATCTTTCCACCACGGTTGATCATGACATCTGCTTTTGTTGTTTTAACTGGCATGATTGGACCTTCGCCAAGTAATCCACCAAATACAAGCTTTTCTCCAGCTTCTTTACCAATCGCTGGAATTAAACGACAGGCAGTTGTTTTTGTATTAATCATACCAATTGCTGCTTCATCCGCAATGATTGCAGAAATTGTTTCAGCAGTTGTATCTCCAGGAATAATGATCATATCTAAACCAACAGAACATACACATGTCATTGCTTCAAGCTTTTCAAGTGTTAATACACCCTTTTCCGCTGCAGTTATCATACCTGCATCTTCACTGACAGGAATAAACGCACCACTTAAACCACCAACAGAAGAACTTGCCATTACGCCACCCTTCTTAACAGCATCATTCAACATTGCAAGACACGCAGTCGTACCAGGACCACCACATGTTTCTAATCCGATTTCTTCAAGGATCTGTGCAACAGAGTCACCAACAGCCGGTGTAGGTGCTAAGGATAAGTCAACGATACCAAATGGAACACCCAATCTCTTTGCAGCTTCTGTGCCAACCAATTGACCCATACGTGTAACTTTGAATGCTGTCTTCTTAATGATTTCAGCAATTTCATTCATGGATGCATCTTTACCGGCTTTACGAATTGCTTCTCTTACAACACCAGGACCAGATACACCTGTATTAATAACAACATCAGGTTCACTGACACCATGGAATCCACCAGCCATAAATGGGTTATCTTCTACCGCGTTGCAGAATACAACTAGTTTTGCTGCACCAAAGCAGTTATTATCTTTTGTAATTTCAGCAGTTTCTCTAACGATTTGGCCCATCAATTTAACCGCATCCATATTAATGCCAGCTTTTGTAGAGCCAATATTTACTGAGGAACATACAATATCTGTTTCTGCTAATGCACGAGGAATCGAGCGAATTAATGCTTCTTCACCCTTTGTCATGCCCTTTTGAACGAGTGCAGAATATCCACCAACAAATGATGCACCAACTTCTTTTGCCGCAGCATCTAATGTTTTTGCATATTTAACAGGATCACCACCAGAAACACTGACCAAAAGAGAAATTGGTGTTACTGTAATTCTCTGGTTAATGATTGGAATGCCATATTCACTTTCAATTTCTTTAGCAACCTTGACTAGATCTTTTGCTTTAGTCGTGATTTTTTCATAAACTTTTTTACAAGAGATATCGATATCACTATCTGCACAGTCTAAAAGGTTAATACCCATTGTAATTGTACGAATATCGAGATTTTCTTCTTCGATCATTCGAATCGTTTCTAAGATATTATCAGAAGCTGTTGTCCACATAGTACACCTCAGATTGTATGCATGGCATTAAAAATATCTTCTGCCATGACATGAATATCCAAACCTTCTTCTTTTCCATATTGTTCAAAAGATGAAGTAATTTCCTGTACCTGTAATCCTTCAGGAACTTCAACGATCATCATCATTGTAAATAAACCCTGTAAAACTTTCTGTGTTACATCCACAATGTTGATTTCTTTTTCTGCACACTTGCTGGCAACAAATGCCAGAATACCTGGATGATCCTTTCCAACAACTGAAATAACGGCTCTCATAAACTTTCCTCCTATTTTGCCTCTTCTTGTAAATCATCTAATGATAATCCACAATAATACAATTCCATCTCAAAGTATTGTTTAACTGTTTTCATCATATCAACAGTACTTTCTTCACAACTAGATGATTGCTTATCTTCTTGATAATTCACTGTACAGGATCCCATTGTCGCAATATCACCTTTCCAGTTGTATGTGTATCGAATACTATACTTTGTGTATGTGAATGTATAATTTTTAAAATCAATGATGTATGCTTCATTATCATTATAACTTTGCTGATATGAACCATCATTTGCTCTTTCATATCCAAGACGATTTACAAGTCTCTTCTTGAATGTAGCAGTTACAGTCTTTTCTGCAGTATCATCGTATTGAGAATCAGAATTGAGTGAAGATGTATCAATATCTTCAAAATATACATATTCTTTGAGTTCCTTCTTCTGATCTTTACTGATTGAAACTTCAGTATCATTCAATTTCAAGTAGTTTACAGAACTTGTATATTTAACATTTACCTTTTGCCCACTGCTGGAAACACTTGTATTAAATTCTGTCGTTTCAGAAATGAAGAATCCATCTTTATCAAACGTATCAACAATTGTATTGCTTATGACCTGATAATCATCATATTGATTCAATCCGTATGTATCATAACGATCACTGAATAAACTAGAAGCTTGATCCGCTTTTAGTTGAATCGTATAAATGACATTCCCATTTGAATCATCTTCAGCCTGAATCGAATCAATGATTTTTTCATCAAATGCATATGGGTTCAAAGGAACAAGCATTGTCTTTTCAACATCAGCATAATCCATATCTTCATAATACTTAACATCGTTATAGTTATTATAAAGTCTTCCACCATAGTAATACCCTTCGATATTAAATGTACCACCATTTGATTCAATATTTTGCGTTAAATGCGCTTTAGTATCATCATCCGTCTTTTCTGTTTCTAATACACCATCAAACTCAAATATATCTTTAGTATCATCACTGTAGCTCATTGTATACGCTGAATTGATGCCAACACTATAACTAGAGGCAGTGCATGCATTGTTCACAGATTCTGTATAAGAAGCAAACGCATCGCCACTATGTTTTGTTAATTTTGTTTCTTCTTTTGTCATAGAAGAAATAGATTCTTGTTGCTTTTTACTTGTACATCCACAAAGCAATAACGTGGATATAATCACTAATTTTGTTAACTTTTTCATCACGTAAGTATTATATCAGTCTTATCACAAACGTATATGAAGAATCTCTGAAATTTGATGTTTTTATCAGTAAAAACATGAATTTGTTGTTTTTACATTTATTAGTTGTGAGATACATTGAATCGATGTAACTTTATTTATTCTACACTTCTACAATGTATATATGAAGAATCGCATTAAAGCATTAAGATTAGAAAAAGGTCTTTCACAGACAGAACTATCTGAACAAATTGGTTGTACACAACAGTCATTAAGCAAAATTGAAAATGGGCTACAAGTTCCAGATGTAGATCTAGCATTTAAAATTGCAAATTATTTTAATGTTACTGTTGAGTTTCTGTATTATGAAACAAACTTTTCAGGAAGCATCAAAACAGATCAAGAATTTAATGAATTTACAGAACACTTACAGCGATTAATGAGGTATTTAAAGTTGTAATCATAAAAATGAAACAAGTGAACATGACTTGTTTTTTTGCGCATAAAAAAAGTTGCTGACGCAACTGCTTGTCTAACATAGAACAGATTCGACAGTC
>OLQB01002265.1_pt1 | contig 12664 bp, 9 predicted proteins | sample 1672681 | NCBI WGS metagenome assembly OLQB01 (sample SAMEA3136713, study PRJEB25190) | human gut metagenome | reverse complement strand
AGGTATCAAAAAGTATTGAATTTATTGAAAAAAACACTTGATTATATGGAGAGGTTATGAGTCAGAAAGTATATGTATAAACTATGGAAATGACCTACTATATTGAGTGTATAATGGCTTTTAGTGGGTTTTGTCCTCCGTCAGCAGTCTCTTATAAGAACAGTCAATTCCAAGTGCGCCAAGCGGAGCGGTCACTATGATTGCGAGCACAGCTACGGAAAGCACTATCTGTCCGCAGGCAAGTCCGGCGGCTAAAGGAACTGAGCCGATGGCTGCCTGAACGGTTGCTTTAGGAAGATAGGCAATTACACAGAAAAGGCGTTCCTTCCATGTAAGGTTTGTTTTTACGGTGCAGAGAAGCACTCCGGCAGCTCTGAAAACAAGTGCGGCGAGAATCATAAGCAAGGCTGGAAGTCCGGCTTTCAGTGTGTAGCGGATATCGACAGCCGCGCCGACAAGCACGAACAATATTACTTCAGCAGCGAGCCACAGCTTGCCAAATTTTTCGGACAGACGGGCTGATACGGCGGGGACACATTTAAACTTAAGCGTACATGCCATAGCGACAACAGCAAGCAGCCCTGAAACAGACACTTTTCCTTCAAGCCAGCCCTCAATTGCAATAAGAAGGAAAGAGAAGCCAAGTACGATGATAACTTTCATGCTGTTTCTAACGGTATGCTTGCGGGCGTATGATGTTTCAAAGAACAGATACAGTCCCAATCCGGTTACCATGCCAAGAATTATGCCGAGTATAATAGACACAGGAATATTTACGAAATCCATAACATTAGCCCTGCCGCCCTGTGCCACATTTAAAAATGTAGTGAACAACACTATTACAAATATGTCATCGCATGAAGCCCCAGACAGTATCATCTGTGGAATTGCCTTGGCAGTTCCGTAGCGTTTCTCAATGAGCATTACCATTCGGGGAACGACAACCGCAGGAGAAACAGCGGCGAGAACCGCGCCCATCACGGCAGCTTCGGCGTGGTTAATTCCAAGAATTACAGGGGCAAGCAGAATATAACCGATGATTTCACAGGAAGCTGGAACGAAGGACATGAGAATAGCACTTCGTCCGGCTTTTTTCAAGTCTTTTAAGTCAAGCGACAGACCGGCTTTGATAAGAATAATGATAAGAGCCATTTTTCGCAGGTCAGCCGATATTGAAAGGATTGACGGGTCAAGGAAATCAAGGATATATGGTCCGAGAACAATACCGGTAACAAGCATTCCGATGATTCTCGGAAGTTTCAGCTTCTGGCAGATTGCACCCATGACGAGCCCAACCAGAAAGATAAGTGATAAAGATGTCAGCATAATAAGCCTCCTTAAAAATGTAGAAAATGCATTTATGAACGCAAAAAAAGCTGATGCTTCCTGCGACATAAAATCGTAGAAGTCATCAGCTTGAATAAGCAGTTTAGGTTTCCCAAGGGAGTACTTCATTCCCTTTGATATTTATAATACTTTGGGGCAGGATTGTCAAATGTAAATGAGGAAATATATAATATTTAAAGAAAAATATATAATTTCCGAAAATTGAAATAATATTTCCTGAAAATGCCTTGATATTTCCGAAAAATTGCGTAGAATATAATATAGATGTATATAAATGTTGTGAATTAAGTAAGAGGCGGTGTGGAATCTGTGTACATGACACGGATTTCAGTATGTGCAGTAATGCACAGAAAAGAGGGGCTTTATGGATATTAGATATATTAAGGCGAAGGAATTATCCGCAAGATGGGGCGTGACGCCGAGAAGAATTAACCAGTTGTGTACAGAGGGAAAGCTGCCGGGAGCTTATAAGGAAGGCAAGTTCTGGATGATACCTGACGATGTGGATAGACCGGATTGTTTAAGGGAGAATAGGAATCTTTATGTCAGGGAAGACAGCGTTGTATACAACAGGAAGCGTCCCTGCCCGGTTGGAATAACATCTTATAAAGAAGTGTCGAATGAATGTTATTATGTAGACAAAACATTGCTTATCAGGGACATTATAGATAATCACAGTAAGGTGTATTTATTTACAAGACCGAGAAGATTCGGAAAGACACTTACTATGGACATGGTTCGCACATTTTTTGAAAAGACTGATACGGACACATCAATATATTTTAAAGATAAATATATATGGCGCGCGGGTGCAGCATATAAGGGGAAGCAGGGGCAGTACCCGGTGATTTTTCTTACATTTAAAGACGCCCACCAGTCAACATGGCAGGACATGTACGCAAGTCTCTGCTTTACATTAAGGAATGAATTTTTGCGACATATTGAACTGACGACAAGCGCCAGATTAAGTGACTATGATAAGAAGTATCTTAAGTCAATACTTGATGATGAGGCAACGATAATAGATTATCAGTTTGCACTGGGGAAGCTGTCGGCAATGCTTTCAAAGCATTATGGCAGGAATGTAATCGTGATAATTGACGAGTACGATACGCCAATCCAGCAAGGACATATATTTGGATACTATGATGAAGTGATTGGCTTTATGAGAAATCTTTTGTCGGCTGTCTTAAAGGACAATCCAAGTCTGGAACTGGGGATTCTCACGGGAATTCTCCGCATAGCTAAGGAAAGCCTGTTCAGCGGGCTTAACAATCTTGTGGTTAATACAATTCTTGATGATGAATACTCGCAATATTTTGGATTCACGGAAGAGGAAGTTTCTGCTATGGCGCAGTACTACGGCGTGTCTGACCGGCTGGGTGAGATTAAGGAATGGTATGACGGCTATATGTTTGGCAGAACCGGAATATATAATCCGTGGTCGGTTATTAATTACTTCAATAACAAATGTGTTCCCAAAGCCTTCTGGTCAAGAACAAGTGGCAATGAGATAATCGGCGAGCTGTTTAATAGTGCTGATACCACATTTGCAGACAACTTATTAAGATTGCTGCAGGGCAGTACTGTTCAGGCAATTGTTGACACAGATATCATATATCCTGAGATTAATGGAGATATTGATACAATATACAGCTTCCTTCTGGTTGCCGGATATCTGCGTGTGTCAGAGCATATTGGCTCTCTGTACGACAATCCGATATGCGCGCTGTCGATACCTAATTATGAGATAAAGAGCGTGTTCCAGAAGGAGATTATTGACAGATATAATGGAATATTTACAGGTGCGCTGCTAAGAAACTTTGCGGAATCAATCCGTACGGGAAATGCACATTTATTAACAGAAACCTTGCAGCAGTATCTTTTGCAGTCTGCAAGCGTGTTTGATACGGCACATGAGGATTTCTATCATGGGGTGGTATTTGGAATGCTTGCGGTATTGTCAGACAATTATTATATCTCGTCTAACAGGGAGTCAGGTGAGGGACGATTTGACATAGAGCTGCAACCGAAGAGCCGTGGCGGACACGGATATATCATAGAATTCAAAGCATGTAAGGAAGCTGAGCTTGAGAAGATGGCTGGCAGTGCAGTCAGACAGATTCAGCAGAAAAGTTACACAGCCAATCTTGAAAAGCATGGCGTGTCTGGGATTGGCATGTTCGGAGTTGCATTCAGTGGTAAGAAAGTGAGTGTGGCGTATGAGGAGCATGATGTGAAGAAGCGCAAGTCACGCGAATAGAAGAATTGCAGAAAAAAGGACGGTAAGAAGTTAATTCTTATCGTCCTTTTTGTCACGGATTATTTATCCTTAATTGCATTATACAGATTAACAATCTCGCCATCTTTCTTGGAATTCAAGAACACAGTCTGGTCAGCAGTTTTTATCATAAGTACAGGAGACACATCATTAAAAATGTAGAGATTACATTTGCCATAAGTATTTCCTTTGAATTTGCCGACAAGGTAACTGTCGGTTGCGCCGCCGTTATATCTGAAAAAATGGTCATCAGGCAGTGAATCCATCAGAGTAATTTCGGTAATGTCGTCAATGTTAATTCTGCTTGAGTAACCGCATGAAGATACATTTACAGTGCTATCAGTAGTCCTGATGTCGATAGTAACATGAATGTATGGAATTAATACAATAGTTGTCCATATTAGTAATCCAAGAATAACAGCCGTTATGCTTCCGGTGAATATCTTAGCACCTGTGCGGGCGTAGTTAAGCGAGTAGTTGGTCGAACACAGCCTGTCGGGTACGAAAAGGTGCGGGTCATTAGGATTGTAGTAAAATCCGGTCTTCCAGTAGTCATCATCATCAACAAATACTGGCTGTGTGTCAGCCTTAAGCATTTCATTCTTTCTGTTGCGTGCAAGAATAAGAATGACAGTGAGCGTGCAGCCGCTTAACAACTGCAGAATAATGTACATCCAGAAACTTAAATCTCCAACAGTATCCTGAATAATACACATTAAGACAAATGTTATCCATGCCACGAAGTTAAGAAGTGACATTACAAGCATTGCTGAAGCAATGTATTTCTTCATAGTCATATTAACAATGTTGTTAATGTCCGAATTAAGGCTGTATGCCTGATTCTGTCGTCTGTTCATATAAATGTGGAACACAAACCCGAATACAGAAACTATGACAGTACATATTGCAAATACAATAATCATTGAAAAATATGCTCTGTCCGTCCATGAATAGAATGGAATCAAAGCCAGCAGTTCTGCTGCAATTATGATGATGTGGTATCTAAAGCTGATTGGAGTTGCATCTGCATTTGCACAAGCACGCGTATCTATAAAGACCTTCTGTTTCTGGGATTCCACAAACCAGCCATTCTGTACCTTTAACAGATACATTTTCCGATGCGCTGAAAGCTGGATATACATAATTCCGAAAACGAACACGAGAATCCAGATTGTATACATAATAACGAAAATGATTATGTTCACAAAATTAAGAAAGCATATGGCTATTGAGAGTACTGCATTGATATTCTGAAAATATTTCATGCTTTTCTTAAAGTGTGTCATAAGTCGGGTGACATCGTCATCGTTAACATGGTCGCCTGGAATGTGGACTCCGATAAGCATTCCATTGTTGTATCGGTAATTGGATTCATATGCAAATCTCATGATCAGGACTGTGAACATGTTGCATACGAAGAATAGCATAAACATTGCGATTTTCATAAGGAAACCTCCTTGTATAGTGGGACTGTGTGTGTTAATGCATGTGTGAATACAGGTATATTACATTGTGCAGGGATTCATCTTGGAATAAATATTTTCGCACATTTTTAAGAATTCTTCTTTATCCATTCCTGTAATGCTTGCTTCTGCTGATAGCAGTTCAAGCTCTGATTCAAGCTTTTCCCTGAATTCAATATCCATATTAATATTCTCGGCGACAAATGCACCAAGCCTTCTGTCGGTTTTAATAAAACCTTCAGCTTTAAGAATCTGGTAGGTTTTATTGACGGTCATTGTATTAACGCCTGCGTCAAAAGCAAGCTGTCTGACGGTCGGCAGTTTCTCACCAGCCTTGAGTTCTCCCTTGCCGATTCCTTTAACAATCTGATTTCTTAACTGTACATATATGGGTGTGTCGCTCGCAAAATCAAGTTCTATAACCATGTGAAGCTCCTTTCTGTAAAGAGAGGTGATTTATGTTTTACTTGTATTATATACAGTAATACAGATAAGACAAGAAGTCAAGAGAACAGGGTGAGGATAATTATAGGCATGAGATAATATTTGGAAAATGCCTACACAATTATGGTAATTATGTAGATTAGTAGGTCTGTTGAGGAGAATGCGAAGTGGTAAAAGAGAATATTGACAGAGAAAGACCTACGCAGGGAGGGAAAATTGGCAGGATAGTAGGTCTTTCGAGAGGGATGAGAAGGAATAAAAGAGAAACTAGGAGGAAAAAGACCTACGCAAGCTAAGAAAACAAGATGTTTAGTAGGTTTACGGAGAAAAAAGCGTTCCGAAGAAAAGAGGCATCAGGAAAACAACCAGAAATCCTATAAACACTATTGACATATAAACCTAGTAGGTATATAATCTGCAACATAGTAACATATAAACTTAGTAGGAATTAAGAAGGAGGAATTGATTATGAAACATTTATCTAAGACATCAGGTACACAGGAAAGCTGTTGCTGCTGTTGTATGTTTTCAGAAGAAAGAATGACTTTGATTCTTCCTTTGGAAATAACCGGTTATTGCAGTTAACTGTAACGCCGTGGAAGATGATAAGCCACTCTTGAATTATTACTAATTAATCAGACTACGAATTTCAGGAGGAACTTATTATGAGATTTAACAACAATGAGAAAAAAAGAACCAGAAAATCAGCATTAACAAAGGCAGTTGCAACTGCACTTACAGTTGTGACGATAGCAGGAACGCTTACAAGTCTTACAGGCTGCGGCATTGGTAAAGCAGCAGATGATGTTGATTATTCAAAGCCAGTTGAGATAACCAATGTTTCATATGATCCGACAAGAGAATTGTATGCATCATATAATAAGCTTTTTGCAAAGCACTGGAAAGAGCTTCATGGACAGGATGTAAGCGTAGTCCAGTCACATGGCGGTTCGGGAAAGCAGGCGCTTGAGGTAGCTAACGGACTTGAGGCAGATGTGGTAACACTTGCACTTGAGGGGGATGTAGATACCATTAAAGATGCAGGGCTTATAGAAGATGGTTATACAAGTGAGTTTGACTTAGACAGTTCACCATATACATCATCAATCGTGTTTCTTGTAAGAAAGGGCAATCCTAAGAACATTCAGGACTGGAACGACCTGTTAAAAGACGGAGTCGGAGTTATAACACCTAATCCTAAGACATCAGGCGGTGCAAGATGGAATTATCTTGCAGCATGGTATTACTTTGAGAAGCAGGGACAGTCAGAGACGCAGATAGAGGAAAGCATTAAGAAGCTTTATAAAAATGTGCTGGTGCTTGATTCAGGAGCAAGAGGTGCAACGACAACATTTACAGAAAATGGACAGGGCGATGTGCTTATAGCATGGGAAAATGAAGCATTTCTTGCACTTAAAGAAGGTCCTGACAAGTACGACATAGTAGTTCCATCTGTGTCAATTCTGTGCCAGCCGACAGTAGCGGTTGTAGACGAGGTGGTTGACGAGAGAGGAACAAGAGGTGTTGCGACAGAGTACCTTTCATATCTGTATTCAGATGAGGCACAGGAATTAGAGGCACAGAACTATTACAGACCATCTAATAAAACAATCCTTGAAAAATATGCCACAGAATCGAAGGGCAACACAATCACAGAACTTTCGGCTGATGGAAAGTGGATAGTAACCAATGTAGAACTTACGGACATAGCACATTTTGGAGGTTGGAATGAAGCTACAAAGAAGCACTTCAAGGATGGCGGAGTGTTCGACAAGATATATGAGAAGAAGTGATTAAGGAAAGGGGAAACGGCAGAATGAAAGAGAAGAAAAGAAAGAAAAAAAGAGTAATACCGGGCTTTGGTCTTTCATTTGGAATAACAATTGCAATGTTAGGATTCATTGTTGTTATCCCTTTATGTACCCTTGTGATATTCTCGGCAAAGCTGTCGTTTACGGAATTTATAACGACAGTTACAAGGCCGAGAGTGCTTTCAAGCTACAGAGTAAGTCTTGAGACTGCGTTAATCGCGGCACTTATAGACGCAGTTATGGGAACAATTCTTGCATGGGTTCTTGTAAGATACAACTTTCCGGGTAAGCAGATTATGAATGGAATAATTGAACTTCCATTTGCACTGCCGACAGCTGTTGCGGGTATAGCACTTACACATCTGACAACAACTAATGGCTGGCTTGGAGCATTTTTTGGCAAATTTGGAATCCGGATTGCATATACAAGGCTGGGAATTATATTCGCACTTATATTCGTTGGAATACCATTCGTAGTGAGGGCTGTCCAGCCGGTGCTGGAAAAGGTGGATATCCAGTACGAGGAGGCAGCCAACATGCTTGGAGCAACCAACAGGCAGACAGTATTCAGGGTAATACTTCCAGAGATACTTCCAGCACTCATCGGCGGATTCACAATGTCATTCGCAAGAGGACTTGGCGAATATGGCAGTGTCGTATTTATAGCAGGAAATACACCATATGAGACAGAGATAGCACCGCTTATGATTATGTCAAAATTACAGGAATATGATTATGCAAGTGCAACATCAATAGCGCTTGTAATGCTTTTCATCGCATTTATTATTCTTTTTATAAATGCAGTGTTACAGAGCAGGACATCGAAGATTGTAAGTGGAATTTCATAGAAAGGGGTTAGTGTATGAACATTAGAAAAGATTCAAGTCCGTTAAAATGGATTCTAATAGGTATAAGTGTGTTGTTTTTATTTGTGATGCTTATTCTGCCCCTCAGCTATGTAATGTATACAGCATTTTCTAAGGGCATAAAGGTATTTCTGGCAGCAGTTACCGACAAATACGCGCTTCATTCAATTAAGCTGACAATAGAGGTTTCGCTTATTGCGGTTGTGTGCAACACATTTTTCGGAATATTTGCTTCATGGCTTATTACGAAATTCCAGTTTAAGGGCAAGAAGATTATATCTACTTTAATAGATTTACCACTCACAGTTTCACCGATTATAGCAGGTCTTATATATGTGCTTACATTCGGTAGACAGAGTTTTATATATCCATATCTTAAGGCTATGGGAGTAAGAATTATATTTGCAGTTCCGGGTATCGTGCTTGCGACTATATTTGTAACGTTTCCATTCATATCAAGGGAGCTGATACCGGTTCTTACCTCGCAGGGAACTGATGAGGAAGAAGCTGCGGCACTTATGGGCGCCAATGGCTGGACTATATTCTGGAAGGTTACATTCCCGCATATCAAATGGCCGCTTCTCTACGGTATTGTACTGTGTACAGCGAGAGCTATGGGGGAGTTTGGCGCGGTATCCGTTCTTTCAGGACATTTGCGCGGAAGAACTAACACGATGCCGCTGTATATTGAACTTCTGTATCAGGGATATGATTTTACAGGAGCATTTGCAGTGTCAGCAATTCTTGTGCTGATGGCGGTTATTATACTTGTGCTTCGAAGTGTACTTGAATACAAGGGACAGCAGGCAGCTAAGGCAGAGAAAGGGCAGCAGGAAGGATAGAAACGCACTACAACAGAAAGGCGGAACAGATTATGGCAGATTTACAGCAGGATACAGAGAAATATGTAGAGCTTCGTAATATCAATAAGACATATGGCACATTTAAAGCTTCGAATAATATTAATCTTGGAATAGGGAAGGGCAAGCTTATTGCACTGCTTGGACCTAGCGGAAGCGGCAAAACTACAATCTTAAGAATGATAGCAGGTCTTGAGACTGCGGATTCAGGTGATATTATTATTGACGGCAAGGTTGTTAATGATGTGCCGGCAAGTAAGCGTGGAATAGGTTTTGTTTTCCAGAACTACGCACTTTTCAGATATATGACAGTGTATGATAACATTGCATTTGGATTAAAAGTCAATAAATGGAAAAAATCGGACATTAAGAAACGTGTTGATGAGCTTATTGAGCTTGTCGGACTTTCAGGCATGGCGAAAAGATACCCTAGCCAGTTATCAGGTGGACAGAGACAGAGAGTAGCATTTGCAAGGGCATTAGCACCTAATCCGGAGCTTCTGCTTCTTGATGAACCATTTGCGGCAATTGATGCGAAGGTAAGACAGGAATTAAGAAGCTGGCTTCGTGATATGATTACAAAGGTTGGAATCACAAGTATATTCGTAACACATGACCAGGATGAGGCAATTGAGGTTGCTGATGAAATTATTGTCACTAACAAGGGACATATAGAGCAGATTGGAACGCCAAGACAGATATACAGAGAGCCTGAGACAGCATTTATGGCGGAATTCATGGGACATCCGGTACATGTTGACCGGATTAATAAGATTAAAGGTTTTAACCAGCTTGACGATTCTGTTAAGGCGGTATTAAGACCTGAGAATGTCAACATCACAAGGCTTGATGAGAAAGTTGATTCAGCCGCTTCTGTTGAGAAGGGCGTGGTTGTAGGTAAGCTTTTCATGGGAAAGGAAGTCGAGATAACTGTCAATGTCAACGGCATAGAGGTTGTCGGGACAAGAAATGTAGAGGAAGCTCCGATAAAGAAGGGTGAGGAAGTAAATGTATTTATTCACAGGGCATTTACTTACGGCGCAGACGGAATTGTCAACATTGTTGAAAATGCAAATAAGTTCGAAGACTGGATGGTTATCTAGAATATACAAAATGGAGAAAAGCTGATTAATATGCTTTTCTCCATTTTATGATTTTAGTTATTATTTTTTTTGAGTCCGTATCATTTGCTCTACATATTCCATAATGTAGTAGTTATCCTCTGGCATCTGGCAGCCTACTATGTAGATGCCGTCATTATCAGAACATCTTATAATCTGACCCTCTAATACAGAATGTGCAGGCAAATCAAAATTATCAATTGAAACAGTAATGATTTTGCCTTTGTTATTAGAGAAAAATCTGTCTTTTGAGAGAAATGCAAAACCATTGGCACTCAGATTATCAAGTTTTCCTTCAAATGTTTCGTCTGTACCCTTTACTGTAATTGTACAGTGATTATTCATATCAATTCTAGGATATTTACGACGGTTAAGAATCTGCGGTCTTGTTGTGATTGTAACAATGCCCGTTGTTGCAGATGCTTTTTTGTCAGCTGCAATCTTAGCGTTTTCCCAATGGTATATTACATTTTCAACTGTTACTAACATGTCACATTCAATTGCTGAATTAACTGCAGGCAGTGCCTTCTCAAGTTCAAGAGTTATGCTGTTGTCATTATGTGTCTTAATGGTTCCGTGATATTCAACATTTTCACCATGAGTACCTTTAAGGATTGCGGATGCCTTCATGCCTGTCTTAATATCCTCAATACCCATGAAACCGCCAACACCAAGTTCACACATAAGAGCCTGTATTGTATTTTCCATGGTATTGATATTAGTAGCACTTTCGTCATATTTACTTACAATACGGCTGCTGATATCTCTTGAATTAGTTATGCACTCTGTCATGGTATCAACTATATCTGATACTTGGGACATGTTGCTTACAAGCTGCTTGTTAGCAGATTCAACATCTTTAATGGCTGTATCAATAATATGTATATGGTCTTCAATCTGAGTAGAATCAGATGTGATAAGACTGATACTTTCACTTGTCTGTTTAATCTTGTCAAGAGTAACCTGTATAAGTGATAAAGTCTCTCCAATAGAAGAAAGCATTTTATCGGAGATTACAGCAAGACGGTCTAATGCACTCTGTATTTCACTGGAAGAGGTCTTAGTTTCTGTGCTTAATGCACGAATCTGTTCAGCTACAACAGCAAAGCCTTTACCTGCATCCCCGGCTCTTGCAGCTTCAATAGAAGCATTGAGGGCAAGAAGATTGGTCTGGCTGGATATATTGTCGATAGCACTTGTCTGGTCTTTAACGGTCTTGAATTCTGATTCAAAATCATGCAGGATATGCTCAACCTCTGAAGAAAGCTCAGACATTGTAGTTGCTGTTGTAATAAGGTTTTCAAGGTCGCTTGAGCTTGTGTATGCATGCTCCTGTGACTCAGAAGTAAGGCTTACCATATCGTCAATAAGCTGAGCAACATGTTCTACCTGTGAGCTTATGTCAGTTGTCATATCAGTGGAAGAAGCAGTATGGCTTCTTAAATCTTCATTATTGCTTGAAAGTTCGTTCATGCCAAGCATGATAACATCAGAACCATGCTTATTCTCTGAAGCCAGTTCGCGTACAACAGTAATTCTACTCATAATAGAATTACAGGAAGTCTTAACTTTCTCAACAGTTGAAACAACTCTGTCAAGATCAGCTTTAATACTTCCATTCAAAGCACCATCGGATTCATTAAGGTGTCTGATAGACATAACATAGCAGATGTAGCATAGAAGAAGACATGCAACCTGTAACTGGTAATTCTTCATATCTGCATCAGACCTGCATCCGAGAACAACATATCTGTACACATCACTGACAATAACAGAGAGTACATTAGCAATACCGCAGTTAATCATGAATTTCTTGTTCTTATATAGAACGAGAAGACTCATAACCGGGAGAATATATGTGAATGAAATCGGAGAATCAGTTGTGCATATTACAAATGTATAGAAAATACCATAACCAATAACAAGACATAATCTGTACGCATCAGTTGCTTTTCCCTTGATTCTGAAAAATAATTCTCCAATAAAGAAAGGTATCCAGCAAAGTGCAACAAATATTATGTAGCTGCTTTTTGGATAGATTCCATTAGCTGCATCAGTACCATAATTGGCGGTCAAAAGGAGTGAGAAAACAAGCCATATCCGACGGGCTTTTATATTAGCTTTGGCTTTGAAAACATTAGCGTCATAGTTCATAGCAAAATCTCCTGTAAAATATAAAATTGTTAAGTTGGTGAAATATTTTATCACGAAAATAAACTAACTTTATTCTATAGCAAAAATTTCCTATTTTCAACAAGAATATCTTAAATATGGGGAGAAAAATATAGGGAGAATGTGATACCGATAGGTAGTCGCATTTTGAAACATCTTATAGGTAGAAAACAGATATGACTATAATATTAGAATGAAAATCAACCTATCAAAGCATAATATTATGCAAGCTTATAGGAAATTTCTGCTAAGAGCGGAACGAAAGAATAGTCTCAGACAGTAAAAGAAGAAAAATTTAC
>OLQB01002256.1_pt1 | contig 12701 bp, 9 predicted proteins | sample 1672681 | NCBI WGS metagenome assembly OLQB01 (sample SAMEA3136713, study PRJEB25190) | human gut metagenome | reverse complement strand
CTCTCAAAATATGGCAATCGGTAATACAATATTTGATTCATTCTTTGAGATGAAAGCAAGAATGAATGATTACAAAAATAACTCTACTGTTGAAGCAAAGAAAGCCAGGAAAGAAGCTATACTTAAATTTGTATCTTGCTGTGCCGGTGCTTTTTGCTCAAATTTGCTTTTAGGCGCTTTGTCTTTGTTGTCATCAATATATTGTAAGATTCGGTAGGCCAGTCTGCTTTCCAAATTACACCAAAGCTCTCTTTTTTGCACAGCGAAACTAATCTGGTACAGAATCGCCTGAATTTGGGATGATAAAAAATTTTTGCTTGAAAAAGGCAATGTTCGGTGCTGAATCGCGTACTCCATCAGATCAAAGCAGGGCAGCTCCAGAGGAATCTGTCCATGTAACGGAAGCAAAATATGATTGGTATCTACCTTTACAGGCGGTGGAACCTGAATACCTGTTGCCTGAAAATGAGCAAAATAGGCTGCATGATTATCATATTGAAGCCCGCAATGCTGCACGTAAGGAGGCAACAGGAAAAATTCACCGCTATGAACGACGTAATTCTCACCGTAGACACGGAAAGAGCGTTCTCCGCTGATCATCAACACCAGTACCCACTGCGTCATCATTCTATCCGGATGCATATTATTGCCGCTAAACTTATCGACATCCTCCACGCGAATCTCCTCGTTTAACCGAAACCAGTAGAGATCGGTTTGTTTTATATCCATGGTTGAACATCTGCCTTTTCCAGTAAAATGATCTTATGATATGTCTGCCTAAAAGGAGCCAGACAATAATTCAATAAATAGTTTCGTTTATTCCATACTATTTTCATTCTCTCCATAGACTTTTTTTCGGATACACTGTATGATCATTTCAAAGAATCCTAGGAGGGATACAACATGAAAAACGGCAAATTAAGAGTGGCGCTCGTAGGAGTTTCCTTCGGCGCGGAATTTATACCCATCTATCTGAAACACCCGGACGTAGATTCTTTGGTGTTAGTGGATACGAATGAAAAACTGCTGAATACGGTTGGCGATAAGTTTCTTCTGGAAGAACGCTTGACGGATTTTAATGCCATGTTGGAAGATAAAACCATCGACGCCGTCCATCTGGTAACACCGCCTGCTACTCATGCTCCCCTATCTATACAGGCGATGAACGCTGGAAAGCACTGTGCCTGTACCATTCCGATGGGAATGAGTATCGATGAATTGTACCAAGTCATCGATGCTCGAAAAAGAAGTGGGAAACACTATATGTTTATGGAGACCTCCGTCTATGGTCGAGAGTTTCTGTATGTGAAGAACCTTTACGAAAAAGGAGAACTGGGCAGAATACAGTTCATGCGCTGCGCGCATTATCAAGATATGGAAGGATGGCCGGACTATTGGTTGGGCTTTCCTCCGCTGATGCATCCTACCCATGCGGTAGCGCCTTGCCTGATGTTGTTGGGCAAGCGTCCGGAAACCGTATATTGCAAGGGCTCCGGCAGAGTACGTAAAGAAGTGGAAGCTCCCTATGGTTGTCCATATGCCTTTGAGTCAGCTCTGATCTCCCTAAAAGACAGTGATGTAAGCATTGAAATGGCTCGGTTCCTCTACCACGTAGCCCGAGGCTACACTGAAAGTTTCAACATATATGGTGAACGAAAAAGTTTTGAATGGCAGCAGTTAGAATCGGAACAACCGGTACTGTTCTCCATGGCGCTTGGTGCAAATGCTGAACATGTTATGAACGATTACGGTCGAGGCGGCCTTGTGACGGAAGAACGTATCCAAATTCCCGACTATGCAGATCGTTTACCGGCGGAAATTGGGCGCTTCACCAAACAAACAGTGTATGATGACAGCAATCCCCATCTATCGTTCCTGCAAGGCGGTGGCCATGGTGGTTCTCATCCTCATCTAGTCCACGAGTTTGTCCGAAGCATTCTGGAAGATCGAACCCCGGTTCCCAGCGATATTGACGGCGCCTACTGGACCGGTGTAGGAATCTGCGCTCACCAATCTGCCATGGACGGTGGCGTGGTAAAACGTGTACCTGTTTTCGAATAAAAATCTTCTTTAGAATCCATAAATTCAACCAGACAGTCGTATTCCCTTGCCTTGAAGGGAACACGGCTGTCTTTTACTGTCTGTTTTTACACACCTATTTCCCCATAGGTTGGGTAGCTACGTAATGAAGCGCTCCGTCAGTGTTAAATTCATCTTTACAATAGCAAAAAGCAAAGAGCAAAACAACCGACCATTGGTTGAGTCCTCGCTTAAAACCATATTCTTCTTTTGTCTATTTTCCGGCTTTACACAAGGGGGAGCTGTTGTTTCGCGGAAGCAAAATTCTCAACCGAAAGCCATCTCTTTTGCTGACGTTGACGCGGGAAAGGACCCTTTTATATCAAGAAAGAAAAAACGGAAATGCCGCAGTTGTACAAAAAGAAGAAGTAAGGATCAAATCTCTGACTCAGCCGATGGCTTTTGACGGTTAAAACACAGGCGAAAAACGAGAAGTTTCGGGAGGAAAATGTGCTCCTTTTAAAAGACTTTTATCAAATTCGAATAAATATCGGGTGAAAGTAGATAAAAAGTGGTAAACAATCATAAATTCAGCCATTTTGTTTGCAGGGCTTACGCTTTATAATATTGCCACAACATCCAATTTGACAAGTGAAAGCTTTGTCAGAGATAATGGAGAAAGGAAGATGAGGGTTATGACAGAAAATCCAATGGGAAGACAGCGGTCGGGTTGGCGGTATAAGCTATACCGAGCTGGCAGAGGGATTCAACGAAATTGGGGATTGTACTTGTTGTTACTTCCGGCGGTCGTGTTGCTGTTTTGCTTCAACTACTTGCCCATGTACGGCGTGCAAATTGCGTTCAGGGATTTTTCTCCTTCACAGGGAATTCAGGGAAGCCCTTGGGTGGGACCTGCGAATTTTCAAAAATTCTTTAACTCATTCCAATCTAAAAACCTGATTTGGAATACGGTGAGCTTGAGCTTGTATAGCTTGATTGCAGGCTTTCCGTTCCCTATTATTTTAGCTCTGATGGTCAACCAGATCCGTGTGAAACGCTTCAAGCAGGTTTTGCAAGTGGTGACCTATCTGCCCCACTTTATTTCCACAGTGGTTATGGTGGGCATAATGTTAATCCTTCTTTCCCCCAGCAACGGAATCTACGGAAATCTGGCCCGGGTGCTTGGCGTTCAGAATCCGGTCAACATCATGGGAGAGGCGAGCGCCTTTCAGCACGTCTATGTGTGGAGTGATGTGTGGCAACACGCAGGTTGGGACAGCATTATCTACATTGCGGCGCTGGCAGCGGTGGATCCCTCTTTGTACGAGGCGGCAACGGTGGATGGTGCCAGCAAGATCCAACGGTTGTGGCACATTGATGTGCCTTTCCTGATTCCTACTGCAGTGATCCTGCTGATTATGCGTGCAGGCAATGTGATGAATCTGGGATTCGAAAAGGTGTATCTCATGCAGAACCCGTTGAACACCAGTATCAGCGAAGTAATCTCCACGTATGTATACAAAATCGGTATGATCAGCAATCAGTACAGCCTTTCTGCGGCAGTAAACCTGTTCAACACCGTTATTAACTTTGTATTGTTACTTCTGGTCAACGGATTTTCCAAAAAACTTGGAGACACAAGTTTGTGGTAAGCGGAGAACGTACGGACTGAAAATTTTTAGCGAAAAGAGGCGGATGCATTATGAGCGCACAAACAATACATAAATCACAAAAAGTGAGCAAGGCAGATGTTGTTTTCAACATTATTCTGTACGGAATCTGCGGCTTGATCTTGCTGCTGATTGCGTATCCTCTCTACTTTATCATCATTGCGTCTTTTAGTAACCCTTCTGAAGTGTCTAACGGCAACGTGTGGTTCTGGCCCAGCCAGTTCACGCTGGACGGATATAAAGAGCTGTTGCGTCACGGGAGTATCTGGATGGGTTATTGGAACACCATCCTTTATACGGTAGTGGGAACAGCCATCGGCCTGATTGTCAACATCTCTGCAGCATACTCTCTGTCTCGCAGAGATCTGGTAGGCCGCAAGTTAATCACGTTTTATTTCATATTCACGATGTTCTTTAACGGCGGCTTGATTCCTACTTACTTCACCATTCGAGATTTTCATTTATATGACACATTCTGGGTTATGGTTTTGCCTTTCTCCGTAATGGTGTACAACATGATTGTGGCCAGAACATTTTTTGACTCCAGCTTGCCAAAGGATTTGTTGGATGCAGCACAGATTGACGGCTGTGGGAACCTGCGATTCTTTTTCTCCATCGCTCTTCCCCTCTCCAAAGCCGTAATCGCTGTAATTGCTCTTTACATTGCCGTGGCGCAGTGGAACTCTTACTTTAATGCTCTGGTTTACATACGCAGCGAGAACTTAAAACCGCTGCAGCTGGTGGTGAGAAATATCCTGATCACGAACCAGTCTTTGGTGGGTGCCGGTGACGGCATGGCTGCTCAGGAGGCCATGCGTTTGGCAAATTTGATGAAATACGCCGTTATCATCGTTACCACCGTGCCGATTATGTGCATGTATCCCTTTGTACAGAAATATTTCAGTCAGGGCGTAATGATCGGCGCAATCAAGGGGTGAGTTTTCTCCCCAAATCACTCTGTGACGTTACCTTGGGAATATACCCTGAGGATTTCACCGTCAAATAAAAAATCCTATAGTGAGGAGATGCAAACATGAAAGAAAAGTGGACAAAGCTAGGAAAAAGCCTGATTTGTTTGGCCCTGGTTACCTCCATGCTGGCAGGCTGTGGCGGCGGTGGCAACAGCAGCTCTAGCAGTAAGGAACAGACAAGTGGCGGCACTTCAGGTGAGGTTGCAACAGGGGACGATAACTTCAATGAAACGGGCTTGCCTATTGTCAAAGAACCCGTGGAGTTAACTTTCCTTTACGTCAAAGGCGCCAATACAATGGATTTTAAAGACAACGCCATGTTCCAGCAGATGGAAAAGGACACCAACGTCAAGATCAACTGGCAGTACGCAGGCGATGCGGACTGGTCTGAGCAGAAGTCGCTCTTGCTGGCCAGCGGTGATTTGCCCGACGTATTCTTCGGAGACAATGCTCTGAAGGATAATGACATTGCCACCAACCTTGACATGTTCATTCCGCTGGAAGATTATGTGGAAAAGTATTGCCCCAACATCAAGGCAGCTTGGGAGGCAGAGCCCACTATGCGTCAGATGGTTACCAATCCGGACGGCCATATCTATACTCTGCCCGGTAAGAAGCCTCTGCGTCCGAAGGGCTGCGATACGCCCTTTATCAACAAGGCATGGCTGGATCGTTTGGGCCTGGAAATCCCCACCACCGTGGACGAGTGGTACGAAGTGCTGAAGGCCTTTAAGGAGCAGGACGCCAACGGCAACGGTGATCCGAACGACGAGATTCCTCTGACCGGCAGCGCTAAGACGAATCTGTTTGACTGGATCCGCTACATCAACCCCTGGGGCCTCGTGGACAGCATCCAGGAGAACTTCCTGGCTTTGGATCAGGAGACGCTGAAGCCTGTTTTCATTCCGGCTGACGAGCGCTATAAGGAAGCAGTTGCTTTCTTCCATAAGTTATACGCAGAAGGCATTATGGATCCGGAGTTCATCACGCAGGATGGTTCCATGTCCGACGCAAAATGGAAAAACGCAGATGTATCTCTGGTAGGTACCGGTATCGCTTGGGAAACCTCCTCTGCTACTCAGCCTCATTCGGACGAATATGTTCCGATGCTTCCGCTGGCCGGTCCTAACGGCGACCGCTACATCCGCGGCAACGATGAAATCATCATTTATCATCGCAACGAGTATACCATTACCACCGCTTGTGAGCATCCCGAAGTGGCTATGCGTTGGGCGGATTACTTCTCTACCGATGACATTTCTGTCCAGTCTTACTGGGGCCCCTACGGTGTGGCGTTGAATAAGGACGAGGACGGCAACATTACCTTCTTGGATCCTCCCGAAGGAAAGAACGGCGACCAGTGGTACTGGGAAATTTGCCCCCGCGACTACGGTCCGAAGTATGTGACCCCCGAGTTTGAAGCGAAGATCACTCTTCCCGAGAATAGCGGTGACGGCGCTAAATTGAAGGAAGACGAGATGATGAAGGAATTTGTGGCAAAGCCCTATCCTGTTGTGAACTACACCGCTGAACAGTCCGAAGAGATTTCTTCTCTGACGGTGGACATTTACAAGTATGTTAACGAGACCTGGGCCAGCTGGATTGTCAACGGCGGCATCGACGAGCAGTGGGATGCCTATGTGGATCAGTTGAACCAAATGGGCCTGGAGCGTTTAATGGAGATTTATCAGGAAGCTCTGGATGTTTACAATAACGCGGCCTAATGGACAAATATTGATTTGTTGAGATTTTAGGAAAGCTTTCGAGCAGGACCTGAAGGCTGTTCCGGCCTTCAGGTCTTGCCTTGCTTTCATCGAAAATTCAAGAAATCAAATATGGAGAACAACAGATAGTGTTGGAGGAGTTTCATGGAGAAAAAAGTATTTCGCGTGGGAAGTGTAGGCATTGGTGGAATTTCTCGAGGCGTTCACCTTCCCGGAATTCACAAAAGCCCGGATCTGGAACTTGTGGCCGTGTGCGATCTAAAGCCTGAGCGCATGGAGTACGCCAGAAATACATACGGTATTCGAGAAGATCACTGCTTTGCGGATTATCACGATTTGATTGCTTGCCCGGATGTGGATGTGATTGACATTTCCACTTCCAACAACGCCCACTTCGAAGTGGCCAAGGCAGCTATTGAAGCCGGAAAACCGTTTTGCTTGGAGAAACCTGTCACCTTAACAGCGGAGGAGGCCGACATTTTGGCCAAAGCCGCACAGGAAAAAGGGATTCCCAATATGGTGTGCTTTTCCTACCGCTTTAAGGCTGCTGCCCGCTACGCCAAGGAATTGGTGGAGAAGGGAATGTTAGGCGATATTTATCACGTTTACATGCAGTATCTGCAGGGCGGCGGCGGTCCTTCCTATGATTTGCCCCGTTCTTGGAGATACCAAAAAGAGCTGACCGGAACCGGCGCACTGGGCGATTTGGGTTGTCACGCTCTGGATTTGGTAAGTTTTGTCACCGGTAAAAATTACCGGAAGGCTGTGGGACATACGGATACTTATGTGACCCAGCGCCGTCTGGAAGAGGGCGAAGGATACGGTCCGGTAGATGTAGATGACTTCTGCCATTACTTGATGGAGATGGATGGAAAGACTTCGGCAAATTTCTCTGTCACCCGATTTGCCTATGGCAGAGGAAATTACCAGCGCATGGAAATATACGGGAGCAAGGGCGGCTTGGTGTACAGCTTGGATGTTACTCCCGGTGTAGATGAATTAGAGGTCTGCTTTGGCTACCCCTATGACAGGTCCGGAATCTACACAAAGCTTCCCATTCCCCAGCGTTTCCAGTGCGATCAGATGCAGTCTTTTGCAGATATTCTCAACGGCTGCAGCGATGGCATGGCTGCCACCATTCAAGACGGCTGCCGCATTCAGCATGCATTGGACGTAATTATCCGCTCCGCGGAAGAAGAAAAATGGCTACCCTGTGATTAATTCATTATATGAGAGGAGTTTTTTTAAAATGGCAATTCGAGTAACTGTTTGGAACGAATATCTCCATGAGGTTCAATTCCCGGAAGTGGCTGAGGTGTACCCCAAGGGAATTCACGGCTGCATCGCAGACTTTCTGAAAGAAGCCGGTATGGATGTGAAAACCGCCACGCTGCGAGAGCCGGAACACGGACTGACTCAGGAGGTTGTAGACAATACGGATGTGTTGATTTGGTGGGGTCACATGGCTCATCAGGAAGTGTCGGATGAGATTGTGGATCGCGTTTACAATCGTGTTCTGGAAGGAATGGGCCTTATCGTTCTTCATTCCGGCCATGCCTCTAAAATCTTCCGGAAGCTGTGCGGAACGGATTCCTGGAAATTGAAGTGGCGTGAGGACGGCGAGAAGGAAATCCTTTGGGTTATAGATCCCAGCCATCCCATTGTAGACGGTCTGGACGAGAAAATTATCATTCCGCACGAGGAGATGTACGGTGAGCGCTTTGATATTCCCCAGCCGGATGAGCAGGTGTTTATCAGCTGGTTCGAAGGCGGAGAAGTGTTCCGCAGCGGTTGCTGCTGGCATCGCGGAAAAGGAAAGATTTTCTACTTCCGTCCGGGCCATGAGGTGTTCCCCATCTATCATCAGCCGGAAATTCAAAAGGTGATTATCAATGCGGTGAAGTGGGCAGCGCCCATCCGTTTCCCCAATACCACCTTTGGAAATCCCGCACCCATTATGCCCGTTAAGGGAGAGATGGAACATAGTGTTCAGGGGCTTCACGACCAGAAGAGCATCTCCTAAAAAGCAGATGTGTTTCTCTCTTAATATCTCTTAACTAAGGAACCAATGTGAAAAGGCCAAGGTTCTTGCGCGGGAAGCAGGGATAACGAAAGCGCGCCTTTCATCAGCATCAGCCGTTGGAAGGCGCACTTTTTATCTGAAAAATTATTTCCCGGCAAGAGAATTCGAAAAAATCAGGTTCACTCCTGCAAAATGGATATCGCTTTTTGGTACTGCTGCTTTTTCCAGGTGTCCAGCAACTTATAGTCTCCTCTTTGCAACTCACTGACCAAACGAGCGTAGGTCGGCGCGATTTCATCGGCAGAACAATCCTCCACCAAATTCACGATCTGATTTTCCAGGAATTTCTGTTTTCGTTCGTCTGCCGTAGCCAGACGTGTGTTGGAGTAGAGGGAAAACAGGATTTCGTAGTGAGTGATCGGAACAGTGTACTGGCTGTCAATGCCGATAGATTTCATCGGTTCTGCATTCTTGAGCAAATCTCCAAGCCCGGAGCGCTCCAAAGCGTTCTTCTGTTCGGGAGAAGGCTCCATGTTTTGCAGATAAAATGCTGCCAACAGTCTGGCTTGAAATTGGCTTTGTGTGCTGCTTTTAACAAACAGGGTGGAGACGTATTGTTCCTCGAAATTGTTGCTGAGTGCCGGTTCCCGCCCGGAATCCGAGAGGATGGGCGAGAGGATTTCATACTGTTCCCAAATTGGGTGGCTTTCCGGGAGCTGGGAGAGCAGCTTGCCCAGCGAGGGGGAAGCCGCCAAAAAGATCTCGCCGTTTTGCAGCTGTCTGAGCAGTGACTCTTGACTGAGGGTGAACACATCGCGGGAAAGCAGTCGCTCACGGAACAGGGTGTTCATAAACTCCAGTGACTCCAAAGTACCGGGGTGAAAAAAAGGATCCTCCCACGCAGTGCCGGTATCGGCGGTGACGCCAAACATCTGTTGAAGACTGGGAAGCTCCACGTAGCAGGGAATCAACTCCGGATAGGCTTTCCGAACGGCTTTTAGCTGTTCCAAGCAATACGCTTTGGACAGGGGCTGCTGACTATCCCAGTGAATCTTTTCCAGAATGTCCTTGCGGCCAATCATAGCGGCGGCAGACTTGATAGAGGTATCCTCAGAGAGAATGGTTCCGGTATGCGGATAGGCGTAGACATCTCCCTGAAAATTTCCGCACCACCGGATAAAGTTTTCGGGCAGGGTGAAGCCGGGAATTTCCTTGTTCAGCAAGTCCTGCAGAGCCCAGGTAGTTCCGGTTGTTTCCAATCGTTTAAAGTTGGCGTCGGTGTACCAACAGGTGACCACATCTGCAGAGATTCCCGATGCTGTCATGTTCAAATATTTTTCAATGGTGCAAAAGGAGAGTTCCACAGGTGTTCCGGCCAATTCGGTGCAATCCTCTTGGGAGAGAAACAGTTCAGCATAGGAGGAATCCGTCTCGCCATAAGGTGTTATGAAAATCCATTTCAAAGCGGTTTCTTTCTCGGAGGATGTCGTCTGAAAGGGAGAGGGACTGGAAGTTGAGGGTGAGCGAATACAGAAAATAAGAAAACATACGGCAATCAACCCGACAAGCGTTTGAGCAAGCTTATAGGGAAATAAGCTTTTGCGCTGTTTATCGTTGTGTGGAGTATCCATGGCAATTCCTTTCTTTTGGAGTATAGCTGTGTCGACTACGAGTCGATAGGAAAAATTGACATTTTTTGCTATACTTGTTATACTATATCATAATAAGCCAATAATCTCAAAATGTCCAGAGGTTTTTTATGTAAATTTTATAAAAACTGAGTTTGAGATTTTAATACCGGTTTTTTGATGATAGGAAAGGAGAAAAAAGTGAAACAGTGGCTGAGTCGGATGAAACTAGCGCACAAAATGGTCCTTGGATTTTTGGGGCTCATCGCTCTACCGTTTACCTTGCTGTCGGTGTTCAGTTTTGCCTCGGTTGCGTCGCACTATGAACATCAGCTGGCGCAGGATGGGCAATATATGCTGAACATGGTAGTCAGTGATGTGAACGAAAAAATGGATCATGTGGAAATGCTGATGCAGGTGTTATCCTGCAATCAAAATCTGATTGCTTTTCTGTCTCACGATTACAATGGCGCCGTCTCTCACGAGGAGTACACGCAAACTGTGATGCCGTTGCTGCAGGGAGCGAGCAATGCGGTGTCACCGCCTCTGGAACGCGTCTATTTACTGACGAAAAACACTACCATCCCGGAGGGCTACAGCGCAGTGTACCATTATGATTCTGTTCCGAAGAGTATTCCCACAGAGCTGTTGGAGAACGGAAGGGAAGCCACTTGGTATCATGCGGAGATAGACGGAAAAGATGTGTTGTACTACCTTTGTCCCATTGTTTCCTCGGTATATAAAAATCAAGGGTATCTTTTGGCCAAAATGCAAGTGGACGAGTTGTTCCCAGAGTTCGGAATGCCGCAACAGAATGGTGTGGCCCTATTCCTACTGGATGAGGAAAACCGACCTAAACTCAGCAATGTAACGCTGAATTCTGATTTCCGTTTCCCGCAAACCGCAGGTTCTCAAGAATCTGTGCGGTATTTTTCCACCGAGATTCAGCGGGTTCCTCTGCGCGTGGGTGTGGCGCTGCCAGTGTCGGAACACGGATATTTGCAGCAGAGTTCTCTGCTCATCTTAATCTTCGTGGGATTTCTTTCGCTACTGTTTTTGTCTCTGTTCTTTTCCATGATTCGCTCCATCAACTCTCGTCTTCAGAGGTATGGAGATGAAATGGAGCGCATTGCCGAATCCGGTTTCAACGGGGAGTTAGCGGTGGAACGTCAGGATGAAATTGGCGTGATTGGAAATCAATTCAACCGTGTCTTGGGTAGAATGCGCGTCTTAATGCAGGAGAATATCCAAAAGGAAACCGCATATAAAGACGCTCAGTTAAAGGCTCTTCTGCTTCAGATCAATCCTCACTTTATCTACAACACCTTGGACATGTTTGCCGGAAAGCTGACTTTGGACGGAGAGTTTGAAACGGCGGATTACATTTGCGACTTTGCCCAGATGATCCGCTATAACACCATGACGAGCACAGAGCTTCCTTTGGAGAAGGAACTGGAGCATGTGATTAATTACGTGAACCTGGAGAAGTGCCGGTATGGAGACAGCGTGGAGCTGCGGATTCATGTCCCGGAGGAGCTTCGGCAGATCATTATTCCCCGCTTTTTGCTTCAGCCTATTGTGGAGAATTCCTTTGAGCATGGGTTTACCGGGATGGCCCCGGAGGAGAAAAGGCAAATTATCATCACGGCCCGCAAGATGGGTGACCGAATGATTCTTCGTGTACGGGATAACGGCAGGGGAATGAGTCTGAAACAAGTGGAGGAGATGAATCAAAAATTCTCTCAGCCCTATGATGCCATAGCTCTGCGTCATCAGAAAGAGCATGGAATTGGGTTGGATAATATCAATGATCGACTTCAGATTTTTTCTCATTCCAATGATCGTTTGGTACTGAGGAGTCGGGAGGGAAAGTATACCAGTATGTTTATTTTACAAACATTATAGCAGTTTTTTCAGAAAAGGTAAACGCAAAAAGCTGTCTTATAACGGGTGTGCTTTTCGCCGGTGTTGGCCAAGTAAGACGGAGAGTTTGACAGAAAAGCGGAGGATGCAGATGCTTACAGTGATGGTAGTGGATGATGATCCCCTTTTGTGCACAGCCATGCGACGAAAGATAGAGATGATTGACAGGGAAAACCAGTTAGGAATTCAAGAGACGCTGATAGCCCATTCGGCCCAAGAGGCGTGGGGGATTTTGCAGGAAAAGTCCGTTGATATATTGATCAGCGACATTCGAATGCCCTATCAGACGGGTCTGGAGCTGGCGGACAAGGTAAACGAGGCTTTCCCGGAGATTCAGGTGGTGATTCTGAGCGGCCATGACGATTACGAGTATATGCGGAGTGCTCTCCGCAGCGGAGTGGTGGATTATCTGCTCAAGCCCGTAAAGCTGGTGCAAATTCAGGAAGTGCTGCTCAAGTGTCAGGAGAATCTTCGCCGCCGGAAGGCGCAATCTCTCCGAAACGGCAACGACCGGGAGGCACTGGAAAACTGGCTCAACGGTTTACTCGCGGGTAAAACCGGCAAGCCCCCGGTGGAATTTCCCCATCCGGTGTTCTGGGTTGCATGGCCTTTTGGCGGGGAAGGAGAAGACGGTTTCCGGGCTGAGGAAGTCTTTGCCGAGGAATCGTCGGAGAATGTGGCGGCATTCTTTTTTCGCAACGTAACGCAAGACGCAGTTGTGCTGTTGAATACCGAAAGCAGCC
>OLQB01002243.1_pt1 | contig 12750 bp, 8 predicted proteins | sample 1672681 | NCBI WGS metagenome assembly OLQB01 (sample SAMEA3136713, study PRJEB25190) | human gut metagenome | reverse complement strand
TGAAAATAGTTGTAAAGAAAGGTACAACAACAACGCCGTGAAGCTTGTCACCGCTCTTTTTTTCGTAATCTTCAATTGCAGTTTTCATCTTTGCTCTTGAAGAGTTAAGGCGAGATTTTACCGTTCCCTCTGAAATTTCAAGTCCCTGTGCAATTTCAGAAATTGACAGCTCGTTGAAATAGAACATCAAAACAACCTGATACTGATTGAATGAAAGTGTGTCTTCTATAATCTGTAAAAGCACCTTTCTTTTTTCGGCTTTGTTTATGTACTCTTCGGGGAGCATTAACTCATCTGTTTCAGTTTTCGCAATCAGAACTTCATCGTCAATCTGATATTCCACCTTTCCTTTCAATTTATTTTTGCTTTTGTTTGTTGCTATTGCCGTGAGCCAACCGCAAAATTTTTCTTCATCTTTGAGTGTATCAAGTTTTAAGAATGCGGTGATGTAGGTTTCCTGCATTATGTCTTTTGCGTTTTCTTCGTCTTTGAGCAAAGAAACGCAAGTGAACCATACATCATTGCTTGTAAGTTTATACAGCTTATCAAATGCTTTTTTATTGCCGTTTTTAGCACTCAATACAAGCTCTTTGATTGTTTTCATAATATTTCCTCCTACATATAAATTTTACTTTTTAGGGTTGACAAACTCTAACTTAGTGAGATACTAATGTTACTAAGCAACATTAGTTGTTAGCTTAGCAATATTTTTTTGAAAGGTGATAAAATTATGAGTACCAATAAGATTACTTGTTCATTTACCGTTGACCGTGATATTTACAACGCTTATAAAAGTATTGTTGTAAAAGGTGGCGAAAATGTAAAGGGCAACCTTGTCCGTTATATGCTTAATGTCATTAACTATGAAACTTCAAATGCAGATACAATTTCTGCAATAAAAGAAGTTGAAGAACTGAAAAAAAATCCAAACAAAAAAACCTATGCATCATTTAGCGAGCTTTTAGAGGATATTACCAATGAGTAAATTAAGAATTGTGCCATCACAGAAATTCAACAGAGATGTTAAGCTGGCAATTAAGCGTGGATACAATATTCAATTACTTGATGCTGTTGTTGAAATGATAGCTGAACAACAACTACTGCCACCGGAATATAAAGATTACAAACTAATCGGAAATTATTCCGGTTGTAGGGAATGTTACATTACCCCCGACTGGCTCTTAATTTATGAAATTAGTAATGAAGAACTTATTTTGTATCTGACAAGAACCGGAACACACAGCGATTTATTTTAAACTTCTAAAGGCGTTTTTGCCTTAATAGAATATACCAACAAATAAAAGAAAAAACCTTCCCTAATGATAAATTCATCAGAGAAGGTTCTTGTTATTTTTTCACCATAACTACAGCCTGTTTGCCGAGTTCATTATATCTTGTATTTACAAGGCTTTTTGAGTATCTTGTACGAGCGTTTGTCCATGGGTCGTTGAAATAGTAATAATCTTTGTCATAGCCCGTGAGCAACAAACAATGTTCGCCGGCAGTCCAAGTGTAGTAACTGCCGAGTTTATATTTTGCGTTTTCATCGGTGTAGTTTACTCTCCAAGTGGTTGTCTTAAATGACGGTGACATATTAATTGTTGCCCACACCATAATCGGCTGACCTTGTGCAACATACTTACCCGAAAGATATTCAAGACTTTTCCCGCTGATTTCTACAGCCTTGTATGATTTGTCGGAAAGGTATTTATTCATACATTTTACCATAATCGGTGCATACGCTCCGTAGCTGTTGGAACTGTATGGTGTTCCAACAAAGGCACAATTCGGATCAGGTCCTGTGTATGAACCGTTTGAATAACCGAAAGGTTTTTTTACCAAATACTTATCTGCAAATGTCGTTTCAGAAATTTTATATCCGTAGAAATTCAACAGCATTGTTGCACTACAGGTTTCACAGCCTGTCGGGAGCTTACTTTGACCGATTAACGGAACATTTGAAATTTTCTTGTTCTGTGGCATTATGTATACATTGCAAATGGCTTTTTTTCCGTTATTCAAAATGCAAGTTACAGTTGCTTTTCCTGTCGCTCCGCCTTTTGTTACAGCAGCTATTTTTGAATTGCTTGATGAATAAAGTCTGTAATATGCCGCTGTACCTTTTGGAACACTGCTGTTAATGTCAAAACTCTGACCTATGTACAGTACAATTTCACTTGCGTTAAGTTTAAGAGATGTTGCAAGCGGCTTGACCGTTACATTACAGGTTGCTTGTGTACCGTTTGGCATTTTGCATCTCACAGTTGTGGTTCCTGCCTTTTTTGCGGTCATCAAACCTCCGGCTTTTTGAACAAAAGCAATATTCGGATCATCTGAATAATAAGAACGATAATAAGCTGCTGTTCCGCTTGGCACATAGCTTGAAAAATCATACTGTTCACCGACTCCAATTATAATACTTGTCTTATCAAGCTTTATGCTATTAGCAAGCTTTTTAACAGTAACCTTACATTTGGCTGTAAGTCCGTTATAAGTTTTTGCTGTAATTGTAGAGACACCAATGCCCACAGCAGTCATTTTGCCTTTATCGTCTACAGTAATTACCCCACTATTATCTGTAGTAAACTCTACTTGCGAAATATCTCCATTTTCAATAGTAGTAATAAGAGTATATGACTCCCCTACCCCAAGTGTTATTGTATTCTTATTGAATTTCACACTTTTAGGCGGAACAGTTGGTTTTGGCTCTGTAGTAGGCTGTTCAGTAATCTGCTCAGTATACTCTTCTGTTGAAGGTTCAGTAACTTCTTCCGTAGTTGTTTCAGTCGATTCTGTCGATGGTTCATCAACAATTGTTGTTTCCTCAACACATTCTGTAGTAGTTTCAGTATATTCAGTTGTTACTTCAGTACAAGCAGAGGAGAAATCCGATATCGTTGTTTCTGTGGATGCTTCAGTTCCGTAAACCGAAGTAGTTTCTGTCAAAGATGACGGTTCTGATGTATCTAATTGAGATCCAACAATAATTTTCTGAATATTAGTGGCATCAATAACGGTCAACACATTGTCGCCATTAGTATCGTAAAGAAATTTCTCATCATCAGTTAAGTCAATCATACCTACAACATACTTTTGGACCTTGGTTGCATCCATAACTGTAAATTCGTAATTACCACCGTTAACGATAGTCGCTGCATATGGTATTATACATATCGCAGATAACAGCGTTATGATTAATAATATTGATATTGGTTGTATTATTTTTTTCATGTTTTTTGCTCCCTTATCTGTGCCTGTTGTAATAGTCTTTGTCTGACCGTTTACAAATGTCTTTTCTACCGTATTACCGTCTGAATCGGTAACAATGTAATGAGTAAGACTGCCGTTTGATGATGTGCGATATTCACTTTCAAGCGAACCGTCAAATGTGTAATAGTAATATGAGGTTTCACCGCTTGAATAGGTAGGCTCAAATGAGCCTACTTACCCACATTCGTTTTAAATTTTTTCAAATATAGTTAGAATTATTAATCAATCTAAAATTTATGCCTATTTTTTTTAACTCATTAAATGCACTAAAATTGGTCTCATTGACTAACACCATTTTTTCATGTGAAATACAGCGAAACCACGGTATGCAATTTTTATAAAAAGCCAAATCTTCAGGATAATCATAAGCATTCCAAGAAGAAAAATCTATAGGTTTCATCAATAAAGCCGTTGTTATTTTATTAATTCTGAAACAATGGATTTGTTGTCCTGCAGTATATCTGGGTGTTTTTATTTTGCCTAATGGAATTTCATGATTTCTAAAACCATCAAAGAAATTAAAATATTCATTAGAATGATCCTTTTTATGGATCTGTCTCACAGTAAAAAAACTAAAATTCTCGCTATAGCAAGTGGCAATTTTTAATATATCGTTATATTTACTATTAAAATCGTCATAATTCATAAAAGTATAAACCATAATACCACCTGTATTCCCTATACATAAAACGAATGGATACTCAACTTTATATTTAACATGATAATACTTAAAAGAAGCAGACCCTCTATGTTTGGGATCACACTTACTTCTAGTGCTGCCTACTGAGTTTGCTATATTTAACGCATCACTCTTATAATAAGTTATTACATCTTTGCCTTGCCGCAACTTTGATTCAGCTTGACTTTTAGTAAGTTTACTTCCGCATTATCAACCGTCATTTTATTCTCATTATAACCGTAAACAAACGCAAATGCAATATAATTTACAATTTCATTTGTTCTTTCAGGAGTTACCGAAAGCGATACCTGCTGATAAGCGTTTGTGTCAGCACTAAAGTTCTGATAATGGAACTCAGGTGTAATATTCTGATAGATATACTTGTTGCCTAAAGAGTTATCGTAAGATGAAATATCCGAATCGTAATTATCGGCTGAATTATCAGTAGCAACATGTTCTGTCAGGCTCTTGTTTGCGGTTATCAACCCAATTGCCTGAATAATATCATTTGTGTTGGAATCAGAAATCTCGGTGAGTTGTTCATGGAAAGAAGCCTCAAAACGCTTGATCTTTCCAAAATGTTCAATTGTCAGCTTTTTTTATGACCAATCAAAACATCCTCCGTCCTTTCTTTTCTATATTCATAATATACAGTTCACCAATGTACAAATGCGGTGCATTATGTGCTGAAACCAATTTGTTTCTTTTCCGTCTTTGCACTTGACTTAGGAATTTCAATATCATCAGCGGAGATTAATGCAATATCTTCACTTTCAATGGAATCAAAATCCATTGTTAGCAGTCTGGTAGCTTGAGCCATCTTTGCTTTTTCAATTACATTTCTGACATATCTGCCATTACCGAAATTGCTTTCATTCCTTGCGGCATCAAACAAGCCAGTCAGTTTATTACAAGCTTCGTCAGTAAATGTAAGCCCTTTCTGTTTTGCGATAAGTTTTGCTATTTTGCAAAGTGCTGCCGTATCGTAATCGTTGAATGGAACATGGTAGGCAATTCGCGACCTGAGACCCGGATTCTTTTGAAGGAGCCCTTCCATCTTGTCAGGATACCCTGCTAATATAACGACAACATCGTCCCGATGGTTTTCCATTTCCTGAACAATAGTGTTAATTGCTTCATCGCCAAAAGAACCGTTTCTGTCATCTACAAGAGAGTAAGCTTCATCAATGAAAAGAACACTTCCTTTTGCATCTCTGAATTTCTTCTGAATCGTCGGAGCCGTCCAGCCGACATACTTGCCTACCAGATCACCACGACCAACCTCAATTAGATTGCCTTTGGAGAGAAGATTATTCTCTTTCATAATTCTTGCGAAGAGTCTTGCAACAGTAGTCTTAGCTGTTCCCGGATTACCTGTGAAGACCATGTGCATCGCAGGGTGATCGCTTTTCATTCCTTTATCCGCAAAAAGCTTCTGTGCTTTATAATAGTTCAGTGCTTGATTAATAACCTTCTTTGCTTCATCAAGACCAATCATCTGATTCAGTTCATCATAAGCCGAACCCTTCGGCGCTGCCTTGACAACTTCACGCTTGGCGGTCGCAATATCTTTATACTGAGGATATACACCGGTCTTAAGCTTGTTGTTGTACCAGTTGTCAAACAAGTCGTGAAGGTCGGGTGCAAGATAACCTTTCCCATCCTCGAGCTTTTCAAACAGTTTTTTATCAGTTCGGATTTCGTTATCTTTTGCAAGCATTTTAAGAAAATCTATCGCGCGTTCTCCCGAAACAAACTCTTCCTTTAATTCAACAATACTAATATTTCTAAGATTCTCGTAAAAAATATCTTTAGAACTTGTACATTCACGGGGAAAGCAGAACACCGTAAGAACCTGATTGCAGTATTTCTTCATAACTTCGCAAAGAGTTTCTATTGTGTCTCTGTCACAATTTGCATAATATTCTTCTGTGTCGTCGTTGGCATATCTAACGATAACGGCTCCGCCAAAGCTACTTTTATAAAGACATTCATAAACTGCTCTTGAGAAATTTTCGCCGGGTCTAATGTTTAAGAAGATATACCGCTTGCTGAGAATTCTGCTATTGGCATATAACGCCTGAAGAAGCACCCTGAGCATTCCTTTCCGGGTTTCTCCGTCATCAGTCTGAATCATATAATGCACAGGATGACCACTAACCTTATGCTTTGTGCTTCCTGCATAAATACGATCAAGTTCCGGAATAAATGTATCTTTTGCAAGGAACCTACGAGCTTCATTATAGACGGACTTTTTGTCGCAGCAGTCGAGAATATTTTCTCCATATTCAACGCTTCTGCCAAATCTTGCGTTAAGTTTATCCAGATCAAACTGTTCGAGAACCTCGTCATCATCGTTAATATAGTCGTATCTATCGGCACAGCTAAGCATATTACGAAAATTGTTAAAGGTGATTTCTTCAAGACAAGTATCCTTCAGCTCCATTTCAATTGCCTGAAGATATCCGGATATCAGTTTATGTACATCAGCGTAATTTCTAACGATGACGCCAATAGTTACGGTATCTTCTGAAGCATCGGTAACAAACGCATATGCTTTACGCTGCTGATTCTGATTGAAAGAGTTTGTCTTCATTGAGATTTTTCTTACCTTCTCATGCATTACTCTGCGATCATTGTTTTCTTCGGACCAGTTTTCAGAAACTGTAAATCCTTCGAATTTATAAAACTGCATACTCTGTACCTCCGGATTCTTTTCTTTTCGGTTTAATATTACACGCGGTACTTTCTAATCAAATTCCGTCATAAAAAGCACAATTATGTTGGAGCTCTCCTTCTTTCAACAATTGTTCTGATATGTGCATTCTCTGTAATGCGTTCGGAACAAATCATTAAATGCTTTTTCCAAGTAATCAAATTTTTAGATAGCTGAGACTCTAATACATTTCGAAGCAAAATAATTTCTTTTCGTAATACTTGCCCAAAGTATAATAATATAGTTTATTTTCCGACACAGCGGATGGGCTACAGTCAAGTGTTTATGCACATATATCATATGTTTTTATTAGTATTTTCTTAATTTGCTCATTGTACATTGCTCAAATCTCTTATGTTATACGATTATCCTTGCAACCTTTCCCCAAGGCGGATTCACTTCTTCATTGTTTAATAACCAAAGCACCGGAATACCTCCGGCAAGCTTTTCCAGAGGAAAGGGGGCATCTCCATCTGATAATATGATAATACTTGCCGGCAATTTGTCGGACATATGATGAAATACATACTCAAAAATGATTTGAAAGTCGGTTCCACCACCTCCGGCGGGTTTGATTATCTTGAACTCGTTCTCGTCGCTAAACGGCTGTGGCTTTATAATCGCCGCATCAAAGAAGCCAAGCCATCCCTTTAGTTTTCCGTTGAACTGATCAATTGCTCCTTTAACCTCTGAATATGCTGCTGCAATCATATCGTCCGACATACTCCCTGATGTATCAATCATAAACAGGATATCTTCTACCCTATCTTCCTTGCCGTTGAAATCAGGCAAGAAAAACGGACTGTCGTCAAATCTCCGATCCGGTGGAGCAAACGAATAATCAACAACTTCTTCCTGAATAAAATCATTCAAGATTGTCCGCCAATCGGTTTGCGGTTTTTTTAATTCTTTAAGAATACGCTCGGCAAAAGCAGGGAGAAGGCCTCTTGTATTTGAGGGGTCTCTAATTTCAATAGCCTCCGCTGCGTCTTCAAATCGTTTGACCCACACATCTCGGAGAGTATCATCTTCCTCATATTTACCCCACTGTGAATGATCATCCCAAACCCATACGGGTTGATGTTTATCTTTGGCAATCTCTTTTTTTGCTCTGCCATCAGCAGAACCGGGACTTTTATTATTGCCTTTTTTATTCTCTTTTTTTGCCCTGCCGACAGCAGAGCCTGGACTTTTATTATTGCCTTTTTTATTAAGATTCTTCGGAAGCATAGCATAGACCTGTTCGGCAGTATATTCATGCCCTTCTTTTCCGTCTGGTGCAACATGCATTGCTATTCCGTATTTGCTTAGCGTTATACTGCTCGCTTTCATTCCGTTCTCAAGCATAATATTAGAGTTGACAACAATGTCAGCCGCAATATTGTATGCTTCAGGGTCTTCAACATCTCCGCGAAAGCAATGCTGTAACACAACATGCAAAATCTCATGCATCATGACAAAGTCAAGTTCACTATCACTGAGACTATCGAGAAAATCTATGCCAAAAGTAATCCTTACTCCATCCGTACAAGCCGTTTCAATTTCTTCACTGACAGCATAAATCATATGCATTAAAAGTAAACCGTAAAATCCATGGTTATACAAAATGCGCATGCGTGATAACAGAAGTCTTTTTATGCACCCTTTAATCTTGCTTTCAGACAGAGCCATTTATTAACCATCCTTTCGTTTGAAGCCACCTTGCAAATTCCGGAATGGTCATGAGCTTTTCTTTGTAATTTTTATCTATGCACATATAGTCTTTCAGCAATACTGCGCTGAAATCGGGAGGCATTTTGTCTGCATATCGGATTGAATTTGCGATTCTGCTCATTTCATCTTTGTGCATCCGTGCATAGGCGGTCATAGATGCCATTAAAGCGTACATGACATCAGTATCCTTTGGCATCTGTGGCATTTTGCCGTCAAAAATATCTTCAACGGCCGGCAGGTTTTTATATACCTTGGCCCATGTTCTGAATTCAACCGCTGCACCTGTCCCGACAAGTCCGGCAATCAAGTAATACATGCTGTCTATGTCATCATCAATCCAGTTCAGAACATTGCTTACCATTTCCCACGCACGTGGAGTCGGGAAAGCGAGATCATTACTGTCGGGATCAAATCCCATGAGATAACTTTGCCTGAAAGACAAAAAACCGACAACCTTATCATTGATACCGGAGGAAATTGCCCATTGCTTCCACGAACTGAAACTGCCTTCAATTTCGATGTGCATAAGTCGATTTGCCAGAGCTTTCGGCATTTTGAAAGCTACGGATTTATCTGTCACACGGTTTCCGGCGGCAATTACGATGCAGTTATCGGGAAGCTTGTGTTCTCCGACAACTCGGTCAAGTGTGATCTGATAAGCTGCCGCCTGTACGGACTGAGGTGCTGCGGAAATTTCATCAAGGAACAGGATGTTGACAATATCGTCACTTGCATCCATTTGGAATATCTGCGGTTTCAGCCACACTGCAAGCGTTTTGTCAGCGTTGGCGGTAGGAATGCCTCTCAGATCAATGGGATTAAAAAGAAGCAATCGAACATCGGTTACATTAACCGTTTTACCGGTTTTCTCGCCAATCTCTTTTGCAATCCGGCGAACTGCTTGTGATTTACCAACACCCGGAGGTCCCCACAGCATAACGGACGGCATCGTTTTGATAGGGTAGTTGTTTTGAATAATTGCGCAGTAGGCGCTTGACAGTTTTTCAACCATTTTACCGACATTCATAGAGGGTATGTTGGTCATTTTAATATCGCTCATGTCTTATCTACTCCTAATTTCTTATTAAGTATTTCGAGCTTTTTGCGGCATTCCTCAATTTCATCGCTGAAACTTTCGTGCTTTTTGAGTTCTTCCTTAAGTTGATATTCTCTTTCTTGCAGCTTAGCAAATCCATTTTTCAATTTATCAAAGTGCTTTCGTAAATCATCAAGAAAATTATCGATTCTTATTAAATTGCCCGTATTCGTATCTCCGAGTTCTACATAATAACGACCGTTTCGTTTCAACCAAATATAAGGTTTTTCCCGTGTCATGTTAGCGGGGAGAATAATTTCAAAACCTCGATATGTTGTAAGGGCTTTCTCTTTCGGTTCAAGAACATATCCAATAAGAGAAGAATGAATGTATTCTCTTAAATGTTTACGCTTTTCCGTCGCTTCCTTCTTTACCTTGCTATCAACCGGTTCGGGATTTTCTTGTTTCCATCCGTTGTAAAATGCAATATCGGCTTCACATTGGGCAATATTGTTCTCTTGATTGGATATTTTTCCGGGCATCTCTAACAGTTCTTTTTCCATGCGAATTCTTGAATCAACAAGTTTGCGCTGTAATGTCAGATAGCGCGAAAGCTCGTTTGCGGTCTTCACCCGCTCTTTTACAAGAGGATTTCCTACGGCCAGAGCTTTGACCTCGGCATAGTCGAGCACTGTGTCTTCAATATCCTTTCCACTCCGCTCGGTAAGCGATCCGGAAAGCAATCCGGTAATAAATCGTTGCTTGGTTTCGAGCAACTGCCATGAATAGGCATCAAAGCTCCCTTCTGTGATATATCGGAAAATCTGCACTTTTGAATTGGTATTTCCTTGGCGCAGAATGCGCCCCTCACGTTGCGTCATATCTGCCGGTCTCCACGGAACATCGATATGATGCAGAGCGATCAGCTTATCTTGAATATTTACACCGAGTCCGAGTTTGAAGGTCGAACCGAGCAACACGCGAATGTCGCCTTTCCTGACTTGAGCAAACATGGTATTTCTCTGTGCTTCGGTCCGGGCGTCATGAATAAAAGCAATCTTGTCAGAAGGAACGCCTTTACTCTGAAGCATAGTCTTCACTTCATCATAAATGTTAAAACCCGTTTTAGGAGTCGATGTGTCGCAGAAAATGATTTGTGCAGATTTACGAACCGTTGTTTTGAAATATATATCAGCAACATTTTCGACACAGCGTGCCACTTTCGATTGATAAGTGAACATAGCACTTGGATCGACCAGCCTTAAATCAAGCGCTGCTTTCCTTCCGTCTGTCGTGATTTTCAGCATATTGTCATCTTTGCGACTAACATATCCTTTGCGAACATTCTCTGCTCTCTGTGAAATATCTTTCAGATAATCTGCAAAATCATTTGTTTTTGAGATCAGCGCATCGGTATATCCATCGATTTTTGGAATACCGACTGATGTGTCCACTTGATGAAAATCGGCAATGGATGACAGTAGAGATGTGAGTTCGGGAAGGTTGTGAAACTTAGAAAAACGAGTGGCAAGCCGATAACTGCTTGTGTCAACATCAATTTCAAATTCCGTGCTCCTTTCTGCAAACATACCGATCCAACTGTCAAAGTTCTGAAGATCCAGCATGGCAAGTTCACCGCTTTGCAAATACATCTGCATAATAAACGCATCTGTGATAGAATTTGTAATCGGAGTTCCGGTAGCGAAGACAACTCCTGCACCGTCATTCTTCTTCTGCACCATATGTACCTTATCCATCATATCCTTGCATTTCTTGGAACCTGAAGCACTGATTCCAAGAACTTTATCTGCTTTTGTTTCGATAGGAACATTCTTAAAATTGTGTGCCTCATCTACAAATAGTCTTGTAATTCCGAGATCATCAAAATACACACCGTTATACAAATCATCCATTGTAACGGCAAGTTCAGATAAGGCTTTTGAAACCGCCTCTTGTTTCTTCTTCAAACGAGAAGTGGCCTTGTTCTTTTTGCCCGCTATTTCTGCGATAACTTCCTGTTCATAAACAAGCCGGTTTCGATAGTATTCCTTTGACAACGGAATCCGCTCAAAACAACTGTAAGCAATAATGATCCCATCAAAATCCTCGTCACGTATTCTTTCAAGAAGACTTTCTCTTTTTGGTGGAGTAAAACTCTTCGGCTCTACACAAAGAATATTGGCACTCGGGTACATGGCATAGAAAATGTTTTTCCATTGACCGACAATGTTATTTGGAACAACAAACATGTTCTTTTCAGACAGCCCCATGCGGCGCATTTCCATTGCCGCAGCAATCATAACATAGGTTTTTCCGGCTCCGACATCGTGTGCCAATAGAGTGTTCGGAGTAAAAAGAATTCGCGCAACAGCGTCTTTTTGATAGGAATAAAGCTTTATCGCCGGAGACATGTCGGGAAACCGTAAAAATGATCCGTCAAAAATTCTTTTTCGAACGCAACTGAAATTGTTCTCAAAAATCATTTCAAGACGTTCTTTTCTTCTTTCATCCTCCCAAATCCATTTTTGGAACGCCTTTATCATTTTGTTTTGTTTTTCAATGGCCAGAATGGTTTCAGACCGGTTTATAACTCTTTTTTTGCCCGAAGAATTTGTATTACATACGACTTCATCGGTAACTGCGACCGACTTCATGTTCAAAGTTCTTTCGAGAATATGAAGAGCGTTTATTCTGTCGGTACCGTATGTTCGTGTCACCTTGACGTCATGATTGTATCTGCTTTTGAATGGTATTTCCCAAGTACCGGTCAATTCATCGTGTTTTGTATTGAAATCTTCTTCGTTATCGATGCTATACCAGTATCTGCGCCAATCGCCAAGAAGATGTTCAATAAAATCATCAATTATATCCGTAGGTACCCACGGCGAACCCAGTGTCACATAGATATCTTTTGTTGCAACAGTAGGAGGAAGAACCTTTTCAATAGCTTTGACATTATCAGCAAAATAGCCGTCGTATTCCTTATCAGCTTCTTTAGCCGCCTTCCATTTCCGCATCATATTGCCTGACAGATATTCCTCAGAGGTTTCCCAACCTTTATAGAAGCACTCGCCCCATGTTTCCGGATTCTGATAGATAGATCCTTTCAGCGCACCGATAATTGTCTTGTAGTCCTCACCGGTTATTGAAGAAATATATTCAATATCAACCTGTCCGAGATTAGATAGACTGAAAATGAGACCGTCGGAAATGCTGTCAGCGTGAATACCCTGAGTCCTTACATCCTGATTGAACGCGTTTTCCCAATCGAGCGGAAGATCCATGCAGGTAACTTCACATATATGTGCTTCTTTTTTCTCTTTTTCCTGATTCTTA
>OLQB01002220.1_pt1 | contig 12804 bp, 9 predicted proteins | sample 1672681 | NCBI WGS metagenome assembly OLQB01 (sample SAMEA3136713, study PRJEB25190) | human gut metagenome | reverse complement strand
GGGCGAGGGCGTCACGCCGCAATGGCGGCAGCCGTTCGAGGAGGTACCGCTCGGGCGCAGCCGGTTGCTATGCGACGGCTCGGACGTGGCCGTGCTGACGTTCGGTCCGGTCGGAAACGCGGCGGCGGCGGCCATACGCCGCGCCGCGGCCGAAGGCGTGTCGGCCGCCCACATCGACCTGCGTTTCGCCAAGCCGTTGGACACGGACCGTCTGCATGCGACGGGACGGAAATTCCGTCGCATCGTCACGGTCGAGGACGGCGCGATAGCCGGGGGCGTCGGATCGGCCGTGCTCGAGTTCATGAACCGCAACGGCTATGCGCCCAAGATCGACATGCTCGGCGTGTCCGATCGTTTCGTCCGTCAGGGAACCCAGTCGCAGCTCCGCGCAATTTGCGGCATCGACGAACGAAGCATCTACGAGGCGATTATGAAAAGCAAACAGCAATAAACGAGAGACCTATGGAATACGACTTCAGGGAAATTGAGAAGAAATGGCAGAAACGCTGGGCCGAGCGCGGAACTTACCGGGTGAAGGAAGACCCCTCGCGCCCGAAATACTACGTGCTGGACATGTTCCCCTATCCGTCGGGGGCGGGTCTGCATGTCGGACATCCGCTCGGCTACATCGCTTCGGACATCTATACGCGCTACAAGCGGCTGAAGGGTTTCAACGTGCTGCACCCGATGGGATACGATGCCTTCGGGCTGCCGGCCGAGCAGTACGCGATCCAGACGGGCCAGCATCCGGCCGTCACGACCGAGCGCAACATCGCGCGTTACCGCGAACAGCTCGACAAGATCGGTTTCAGTTTCGACTGGGATCGCGAGGTGCGTACTTGCGACCCGAAATATTACCATTGGACGCAATGGGCCTTTCTGAAAATGTTCGGCAGCTACTATAGCTATGACGAGAACCGGGCCATGCCGATCGAACGGCTCGTCGAGGCGTTCGACCGATCGGGAACCGAGGGACTGAATGTGGCGTGCACCAAGGAGCTTTCGTTCACGGCTGCCCGGTGGAAAGCGATGGACGAGGCCGAGCGCGAGGGCGTGTTGCAGAACTACCGTCTCGCATTCCGCGCCGACACGCTCGTGAACTGGTGTCCCGAACTGGGAACCGTGCTCGCGAACGACGAGGTGAAGGACGGCCTGTCGGTGCGGGGCGGCTATCCGGTCGTGCAGAAGCGGATGAAGCAGTGGCTGCTGCGCGTGACGGCTTATGCCCAGCGGATGCTCGACGGGCTCGACACTCTCGAATGGAGCGACTCGCTCAAGGAGATCCAGCGCAACTGGATCGGGCGCAGCGAGGGCGCGCAGATATTCTTCGGACTGAAGGGCTTCGACGAGAAGCTCGAGGTGTTCACGACGCGGGCCGATACGATTTTCGGGGCCACTTTCATGGTGCTCGCCCCGGAGCACGCGCTGGTCGGTAAGATCGCCGCGCCGGAGCAGCGCGAGGCGGTCGAGCGCTATATCGAGGAGACGAAAAAACGCTCCGAGCGCGAGCGCATGGCCGACACGAAGCGCGTGAGCGGACAGTTCACCGGGGCCTATGCGATCAATCCGTTCAACGGGACGGAGATACCGATCTATATCAGCGACTACGTGCTGGCGGGCTATGGCACGGGGGCTATCATGGCCGTTCCGGCGCACGACAGCCGCGACTACGCTTTCGCAAAGCATTTCGACCTGCCGATCATTCCGGTCGTCGAGGGGGGCGACCTTTCGGTCGCGTCGTACGATGCCAAAGCGGGCCGGATGATCAACTCCGATTTCCTGAATGGCTATACAAATAAGAAGGATTCCATCAAGCGCATGCTGGAAGAGCTTGAGAAGAAGGGCATTGGTAAAGCTGGTGTTCAGTATAAGATGAAAGACTGGGCATTCAACCGTCAGAGATACTGGGGCGAGCCAATCCCGATCGTTCATTGTCCAAAGTGCGGTGACGTAGCGGTTCCATATGAGGAGCTTCCGCTTCGTCTGCCGAAGATCAAGGATTTCCAGCCAGGTGAGGACGGACAGTCTCCACTTGCAAAGATCGATTCCTTCGTAAACTGCAAATGCCCGAAATGCGGCGGCGATGCCAAGAGAGAGACTGATACCATGCCACAGTGGGCTGGATCTTCCTGGTATTTCTTAAGATATACCGATCCGCACAACGACGAGGCACTCGCAAGCAAAGAGGCGTTAAAATACTGGATGCCGGTTGACTGGTACAACGGCGGTATGGAGCACACGACACTTCATCTGCTCTACTCCAGATTCTGGCATAAGTTCCTCTACGATCAGGGGGTTGTTCCGTGTCCGGAGCCTTACCAGAAGCGTACTTCCCACGGCATGATTCTGGGTGAGAACGGCGAGAAGATGAGTAAGTCCAGAGGAAACGTCGTAAACCCGGACGATATCGTAAGAGAGTACGGTGCCGATACGTTAAGAACCTATGAGATGTTCATCGGTGCGTTTGATTTGAGCGCTTCCTGGTCGGAAGATGGCGTCAAGGGATGCCGCCGCTTCCTGGAGCGTATCTGGAAACTGCAGGATATCATGACCAACGAGGAGGGATACTCTTCGGATCTTGAGACAAAGATGCATCAGACGATCAAGAAGGTAAGCAGTGATTATGAGAATCTGAAGTACAACACGGCGATCGCAGCAATGATGGCGCTGCTCAATGATTTTACAAAGAAGGGCTCCATCACAAAGGGCGAGTACAAGACCCTGCTCATTCTCTTAAATCCGGTAGCACCGCATATCACAGAGGAACTCTGGCAGATTATCGGCGGCAGCGGCTATGTATATGAGCAGACCTGGCCGGAGTACGAGGAAGCGAAGACCGTAGAAAATACCGTTGAGATTGCAGTGCAGATCAACGGAAAGACGAAAGGAACGCTGGCAATCGGAAGAGATGACGCGAAGGAGGATGTCATTGCCAAGGCAAAGGAATCCATCGCAGATAAGCTCACCGGCAACATCGTAAAAGAAATCTATGTTCCGGGAAGAATTGTCAACATTGTAATGAAATAAGATATGGAAAAAGGAACGAAGCTTTTAGAAGGTTCCATCTGGAAAGGGGTTGTAGCATTTGCAATCCCTCTCTTCTTGGGAAATTTATTTCAGCAGTTATATAATACCGTCGATTCCCTGATCGTCGGCAATTTCCTGGGCAGCGATGCGCTTGCCGCTGTCAGTTCATCCGGAAGTCTTATTTTTCTTCTGGTAGGATTTTTTAACGGAATTGCCGTTGGCGCAGGCGTTGTGATCTCCAAATACTTCGGGGCGAGAGACTATGAGAATCTGAAAAAAGCGGTGCATACGGATGTGGCATTCGGACTTGTCTCAGGACTTTTGCTCACCGTGATCGGCATGTTTTTGGCACCGCAGATTCTGGTGCTCATGGGGACGCCGGAGTCGGTACTGCCGAATTCAATCCTGTATTTCCGCATTTATTTTGCGGGATCGCTTGCATTTGTCATGTATAACATTGTGATGGGCATTCTGCAGGCGGTGGGAGACAGCAGGCATCCGCTGTATTATCTGATTTTTTCTTCGATCGTGAACATTGTGCTGGATCTGCTGTTTGTCGGTGTCCTTAGAATGGGCGTCGGATCGGCGGCGCTTGCCACGGCAATCTCACAGGCGGCGAGTGCGCTGCTCTGTTTTATCCGGCTGGTGCGCACGAACGATATTTATCAGGTAAAAATACGGGAGATCCGGTTTCATCCGGCGCAGCTTCGGCAGATTATCAGCTTTGGTCTGCCCTCCGGTCTGCAGAACTCGATTATTTCGATTGCCAACATCGTGGTGCAGTCCAATATTAACAAGTTTGGCGTGATGGCAGTCGCAGGCTGCGGTGTGTATTCCAAGATCGAAGGTTTTGCCTTCCTGCCGATTACCTGTTTTGCGATGGCACTCACAACGTTTATCGGGCAGAATCTGGGCGCAAGGCAGTATGACCGGGCAAAAAAAGGCGCGGCGTTCGGGATTGTCTGTTCCATGACACTTGCGGAACTGGTCGGCGTGATCGTGTATATGCTGATCCCGTACCTGGCGGCAGCCTTTGACAGCAGTGCCGAGGTTGTGGGATTTGCAACGCGGCAGGCACACGTGGAGGCGCTGTTTTACTGTTTCCTGGCGTTCTCACACTGTATTGCCGGAATCATGCGCGGTGCGGGAAAATCCGCGGTGCCGATGTTCGTGATGCTGGTTTCATGGTGTATCATCCGGATCACATACATTACGATAACCGTGCATTTTATTCCGAAGATCCAGGTGATCTTCTGGGCGTATCCGCTGACGTGGTCGATCAGCTCGATTATTTTCCTTGTGTATTTCCTGAAAGCGGACTGGATTCATAATTTTGAACGGGCAGAACAGAGATAAGAAAATGTAGAACATGGGGAAAAAGCGATGAAAAAATGGGCAGAATGGCTGCTGGTGGCAGGGGCTTTATGTATGGGTATGGCAGGCTGCGGAAGTGAAGAAAAAAACACGTCGAACGCAGATGCAGAACAGAAAAGTGAGACTGCATCAGAGACAAGAGAAGAAGGACAGGCACCGGAGCAGACGGATACAGAAGGAAGCGAAGAGGCAGAATTACAGACAACAGAGTCAGAACATGCAGAGACGGGACTCACTTTCGCAGATCTTGCAGCGCTGCAGTTTGAATTTTGCAGTGGTGCAGGTGGATGGTCAACGGATTTTACCATTGAGAAGGATGGCTCTTTTTCCGGCGTATATCACGATTCAGATATGGGGGATACCGGGGATGGCTATCCGAATGGAACCATGTATTACTGCAATTTTTCAGGACATTTCACGAACTTAACGAAGGTAGACGACGATACTTATGAGATGTCACTTGCGGATATTTCCTATCAGAATACGGTCGGAGATACAGAGATTCTGGATGATATGCTTTATGTTTACACGGATGTCTATGGTCTGGAGGGAACGGATACCTTCCGGATCTATCTGCCGGGTACGCCGAGAGAAAAGCTGACGGAAGACGAATGGTTCTGGATTGCAGCGGGAAATGAGAGCGAAACGGAACTGACGATGACGGTGATCGTCAATGAGCCGAATGAATATGGAATTTATTCCTATGAGAGGTCAACCCCGTCAGAGGAAGCGCAGGGAATATATAATAGTCTGTTGAACTACAACGACGAACTGGAACAGCAATTACAGAGTGCCTCAACGCAGCAGGAAATGAATGAGATTACGGCGCAGATGTACCAGAATAGTGATGATAGCTTAAACCAGATCTGGCACATCGTGAAATATAATTCAGATGAGACAGAATTTGCTCAGATTCTGGAAGAACAAAAAAGCTGGATCACGGAAAAAGAGGCGGAGGCGGAACAGATCAGAGCAGCAAATAATGGTTCTTCGGCAGAGATGGATGTCAACATAAAGCTAAATGATCTCACCGAAGAACGCTGCAGGGAATTGTTGGAGTATTTGAAAAATTAAATAAAAAGATGATATTGGGCTATAAAAGAAAAAATCTCCGCTGTTTATTTGCAAATAGCGGAGAGTTTCCTTTAAAAATTCTGATAGAACTGAATGAACTCATTGAGCGATTTGGAAGGTTTGCTGTTGGTGCGGTAGGCGAAACCAACCTCGCGCTTGTGAATCGGAATGCCGAGTGGAATCTCCACGAGGGCACCGGAGGCGAGATCGTCCTGCACGAAGCTTTTGATGACGCAGGCGACGCCGACGCCGATCCTGGCGAAATCAATCAGCAGATCCATGCTGGAGATATCGATGGAATCGTGAACAACGATATGATTCTCCTGCAGATAATCGTCGATGTACTGGCGTGTCATGTTGTTCTGGTCTAAGAGCATCAGTGTGGAGGATGTGAGGATCTCGTCTTTGCGGACGCCACGGGCATGCAGATTGCGCAGATAGTCTTTGGTCGCCACAAAAATATCCTCGATCTCTTCCAGATAGTCAAAATGTATATTCTTTACATTGTCCGGCTTCCCGATCAGACCGATATCGATTTTGTCATCCTCGAGCAGCTTTAAAGTGTCGTTCGTGGATTGACAGTGGATGGAGATCGTGATATGCGGATTCTGCCGGATGAATTCCTTTAAGTAGGGAAGCAGCATGTATTTGCAAAGGGTTGCGGAGACACCGATCTTCAAGTGACCGACCCCAAGCTCAATCGAGCGCTTTAACTTTTCTTCCCCGAGTGTGAGCGTCTCAAAGGCAGTCTTGACATGCTCGTAGAGCAGCTGTCCCTCGTCGGTTAATACTACGCCGCGGGAACTGCGGGAAAAGAGACGGCAGCCGACGCTTTCCTCGAGCTTCTGGATGGATTTGCTGATGGCGGGCTGGCTGATGTAAAGCTCCTTGGCAGCCTTGGAGATATTGCCTGTGTTGGCTACCGTATAAAAAATCCGATAGGATGAAAGATTCTGGTTCATAATAGTTCCTTTCCTTGGGGGTGTTGATTTCATAGATATTTGTATCTGTTCTGACAAAAGTATATCATGAATTAATGTTATGGTAAATATATTTATTATGTATTTTTATTATAGTATGTGCTATGATAAAATAGTCACGAATCAGATGAATATTACACACACACGAAAATAGAGTTTGATAGTAGGAGGGGATAGAATATGGGTATGACAATGACACAGAAGATTCTTGCGGCACATGCCGGACTTCCGTCTGTCTGTGCAGGGCAGCTCATTGAGGCAGATCTGGATCTGGTTCTCGGAAATGATATTACATCGCCGGTGGCGATTCATGAGATGGATAAGATGAAGGTGGACGGCGTTTTTGACAAGGACAAGATCGCGCTCGTGCTGGATCATTTCGTGCCGAATAAGGACATTAAGTCTGCGCAGCACTGCAAATGTGTCCGTGAATTTGCCTGCCGCCATGACATTACGAATTATTTTGATGTGGGAGAGATGGGAATCGAGCACGCGCTGCTTCCGGAGAAAGGACTCACGGTGGCGGGAGATGTCATCATCGGAGCGGATTCACATACCTGTACCTACGGGGCGCTCGGCGCATTTTCCACAGGCGTCGGCAGCACGGATATGGCTGCCGGTATGGCAACCGGAAAAGCGTGGTTTAAGGTGCCTGCTGCCATCAAGTTTAACCTGACCGGAAAGCCGGCAAAGTGGATCAGCGGTAAGGACATCATCTTACATATCATCGGCATGATCGGTGTGGATGGTGCTCTGTACAAATCCATGGAATTTGTCGGGGATGGCATACAGTATCTTTCCATGGACGACCGTTTTACCATTGCAAATATGGCGATTGAGGCGGGCGGCAAGAACGGCATTTTCCCTGTCGACGATCTGACGAAGCAGTATATGGAGAAGCATTCTAAGCGCCCGTATGTTATCTATGAGGCGGATGAGGATGCCGAGTATGAGCAGGAATTTACGATTGATCTTAGCACGTTAAAGCCGACGGTTGCATTTCCGCATCTGCCGGAGAACACGCACACGATCGACGAGGTGGGAGAGATCAAGATTGACCAGGTGGTCATTGGCTCCTGCACCAACGGCAGAATGGACGATCTGCGCGTGGCGGCATCGATTCTGAAAGGACACAGGGTGGCAAAGGGACTGCGCGTGATCGTGATCCCGGCAACACAGCAGATTTATCTGGATGCGATGGAAGAGGGTTTGTTAAAGACCTTTATTGAGGCGGGGGCAGTCGTTTCGACGCCTACCTGCGGACCGTGTCTGGGCGGTTATATGGGTATCCTTGCGGAACATGAGAGATGTGTCTCCACGACAAACCGGAACTTTGTCGGCAGAATGGGACACGTGGAGTCTGAGATCTATCTGGCAAGTCCGGCTGTGGCGGCGGCAAGCGCCATCACCGGAAAGTTATCCGGACCGGATGAGATTGCATAGGCGAGGAAAGGAGACAGAGCATGAAAGCAGCAAAGGGTCATGTATTTAAATACGGAGACAATGTCGATACGGATGTCATCATTCCTGCACGTTATCTGAATTCTTCTGATCCGAAGGAACTGGCGACACACTGCATGGAGGACATTGACAAGGATTTTGTGAAAAAGGTAAAAGCGGGCGATATTATCGTAGCAAATAAGAACTTTGGATGTGGTTCGTCGAGAGAGCATGCACCGATCGCCATCAAGGCTTCCGGCGTGAGCTGTGTCATCGCAGAGACATTTGCGAGAATCTTCTACCGCAACGCGATCAATATCGGACTGCCGATCATCGAGTGTCCGGAGGCGGCAAAAGCGATCGAGGCAGGAGATGAGGTTGAGGTTGATTTTGACTCCGGCATCATCACGGACAAGACGAAGAACACTTCCTATCAGGGGCAGGCGTTTCCTCCGTTTATGCAGAAGATTATCGACTGCGAAGGGCTGGTTAATTATATCAATCAGAAATAGAATTAACCTTTTGGGCAATCTGTTCCAGATAATTCAGATAGCGCCTGGAGATTTTAAGACCGGTGTAGATATCTGCGTATTCCTTCGGGGAGAGCGTATCGACATAGTTTTCCGGGAAATTTTTTTGAATGCCTGCCGCGCGGGCGAGATCAACGGCCTTGTTGTAGGCAATGGCGGCTTTTTCCTCGGAGGAGTAGCTGCCGATCTGGTAATTGCCATTGATGTGGATGACGGCGCGGTACCGCGGGAGTCCGTTCTTTAAAAACTGGAGCACCCCGTGGTAACGGTTGACGATCACAATATTGGAATAGCGGAAGTCACTTTTATCTCCGTTGACAAACTGATAGTCTCTTCCGGCAACAGCGTAAGGGCGGATGCCGTAGCGGGAGAGGATGGAATACTGCATGCCATAGTCGCTGACGAACAGATGCCCCTGCCGTTTCTGGATCTTGCGGCTGGAATAGTAGAACAGGTCGTCAACGTCAAACTTTAACTCCTCGATGCGCGAGAGATAGTAGCTGAAATAGCCGTTGCGCAGGTAGATCGGATTCTTAAAGTAAATGCCGTTGTTGCGGAAGTTCAAAAGCACGATGATTTTTTCAAAGGAGAGGGTTGTGGGCTGCTCAATATAATCTTCCGGCAGCTGATCCAAAGAGCCCAGAATGGCAAGTGCTTCCAGATAGGCATTGCCTGCGGTGGTCTCATCCGCATAGCTTCCGAGACTGATATGTTTATTTTTGTAATAGAGACCGGCACGGTAGTAGACCGTGCCGTCTTTTTTTGTGGCGATGGATACACCCTGCGTCATAGACCGCTCCTTGTTTACCGTAAAAATATTATGTAAATAAGCATTAGGATACACTTTTGTGATGAGTATAGAATAACAGAAGGAAAGACGGGATGCAATAGCGGAAATCCGATTGACGAAAATATACAATTTTGCTATACTAAGAAGAGTTAGATGTGTGCAGGATGTCATATATTTTGGAAGGGGCCATTCTTAAATGAAAAAAATATCAACAAAAGTATTGATCCCGGTAGTGCTGCTTGCAGTGATTGCAGTCATTTCGGCGGTAACCGGATTAAAAAATGCCAATGAGCTGCATACCAGCAGCAAGGAGATCAGTGACACAACGGTGAATCAGCTGATGCTGTTAAATGACATTTCGTCGAATTTTAAGAGCATTGATGCAATCACATACCGGATGTGCGTGTCCACGTCCAAGGACGAGCGCGATCAGCTGATGGAGCAGGTGGATCAGTACCGCACGGACATTCAGACGTCGATTGATTCCTATGAGGCGCTGACACAGACGCAGGAGGAAGCTGCGGCAATGGAGACGCTTCGGGAGAATTTTGCCGATTACACCGAGGTCTATGACCGGATTGCAGACTTTATTTCCCGCGGGAATAAGGACAAGGCGAGACAGATATGCAATACGGTGCTGGCGCCGACCAGCGAGAATGTGGACGGCGTGCTCACGGAGCTGGAAGGGTATATGGAAGCAAATGTGGATGCCGGCGTGGCGGAGCAGGAATCTGTATACAATAATTCGCGGGCAGTCAGCGGCGTCACATTTGTACTTGTGCTGGTGTTCTTTGTCGTTGCGGTGATCGGATCGGTACGCACTGTTGTAAATCCAGTCAAGAGTGTGACGACACAGCTGAATGATATTTTAAAAGAGATCGAGTCCGGCAACGGAGATCTGACACGCAGAATCTCTTTGAAGAACAAGGATGAGATCGGACAGCTTGCCGGCGGCATCAACGTGTTCTTAGAGACCCTGCAGCAGATTATGAGCCGTATTGTGATTGACTCAAGGGAGATGGGCGAGATCGTATCGCGCGTTTCGGGCAGTGTCGGCACAGCAAACTCCAATGCCTGCGATATTTCTGCCGTGATGGAGGAACTCTCGGCTACCATGCAGGAAGTGGCGTCTGCCGTCAACACGGTCAATACCAATGTGGCGCAGATCGGGCAGGATGTGAATGAGATTACAAAAGAATCACAGGATATGAACTCCTATGCGACCGAGATGCAGAGCCGCGCGGAGGATATGAAGGAGAAAGCGGTTGCCAACAAGGAGACGACCAGCCGGATGATTACGGATATCATCGAGACTTTAAAGGCTGCCATTGAGGAGAGCAAGAGTGTGGATCGCGTCAACGAGCTGACGGAGGAGATCTTAAGCGTATCCAGCCAGACGAACCTCCTTGCACTGAATGCTTCCATTGAGGCGGCGAGAGCAGGCGAAGCCGGAAAAGGATTTGCAGTTGTCGCGGATGAGATACGAAAGCTGGCGGATTCCACCAGAGAGACCGCGAACAATATTCAGTCCATCAACGCGCTGGTAACGCAGGCAGTGAATAAGCTCGCCAACAATTCCAACGCGATCGTCGAATACATCGACGGGACGATCATGCCGGATTATGACCGATTTGTAGAAAACGGTGTACAGTACCGGGATGATGCGGCGTATGTGAATACCACGATGGATCATTTTGAGGAGAAGGCGCGCAACCTGCAGCAGATCATGGAGAAGACGGTGGATTCCATCCGCGACATTTCCACGGCGATTGAGGAGAGTGCAAACAGTGTCGGAAATGCGGCGAGCAGCACGACGGTTCTGGTGTCCAATATCGACACCGTTCATTCGGAGATGGAGACGAATCAGAGCATCAGCGACCGCTTAAAGGGAGAAGCCGGACGATTTAAAAATGTATAATATTTTAGTACGTTAGTGCATTGACATGAATGTACAGTTTCTTATATAATGTGAGTTAAGTATATAAGAGACTGTACATTTTTTTTGTACATCGCATGTTACAAGAAGAAAGAGATAAGAGGATTATGAAGATGGAATTAGTGTATGCAAGTACGAGAGACGCACAGGAAAGAGTAACGGCATCGCAGGCGATTCTGCGTGGTCTGGCAAATGACGGAGGACTGTTTGTACCGACACAGATTCCGGCGCTGGATGTGCCGATGGAAGAGCTTGGCAAAATGTCCTATCAGGAGACAGCATATGAAGTCATGAAGCGTTTTCTGACGGATTTTACCGAGGAGGAGTTAAAGCACTGTATCAATTCCGCGTATGACAGCAAGTTCGACACAGAGGAGATCGCACCGCTTGTGGAGGCGGACGGCGCATATTACCTGGAACTGTTCCACGGTTCCACGATCGCTTTTAAGGATATGGCACTGTCCATTCTGCCGTATCTGCTGACGACCGCTGCGAAGAAGAATCATGTAAAGAATGAGATCGTGATTCTGACTGCCACCTCGGGAGATACCGGAAAGGCAGCGCTGGCAGGATTTTCCGATGTTCCGGGAACGAAAATCATTGTATTCTATCCGAAGAACGGTGTAAGCCCGATCCAGGAGAAGCAGATGGTGACCCAGAAGGGTGACAATACGTTTGTTGTCGGCATTCACGGGAACTTTGACCAGGCGCAGACTGGCGTGAAGAAGATGTTCTCGGATGCGGCGCTGGCAAAAGAGATGGACGCTGCCGGATATCAGTTTTCCTCCGCGAATTCCATCAATATCGGAAGACTTGTACCGCAGATTGTGTATTATGTCTACGCCTACGCGAAGCTCTATGCGAATGGCGTGATCGCAAAGGATGAGCCGGTGAATGTCGTTGTTCCTACCGGCAACTTCGGCAATATTCTGGCTGCATTTTATGCGAAAAATATGGGAATACCGATTGCCAAGCTGATTTGTGCGTCCAACGAGAACAAAGTTTTATATGATTTCTTCTCCACAGGCACATATGACAAGAACCGTGAGTTTATGCTGACAAGCTCACCGTCGATGGACATTCTGATCTCCAGCAATCTGGAGCGTCTGATTTACCGCATTGCGGGAAACGACGCCGAGAAGAATGCCGCGCTGATGAGAGAACTGACGACCACCGGAAAATACGAGATCACGCCGGAGATGAGAGCACAGCTTAAGGATTTCTATGGCAATTACACAAGCGAGGCGGAGACGGCAGAGGTCATCCGCGCACTTTATGAGAAGACAGGCTACGTGATCGATACACATACAGCGGTTGCTGCCGGTGTATATGGAAAATACAAAAAGGATACCGGTGATGTAGACACCAAGACCGTGATTGCGTCCACGGCAAGCCCGTTTAAGTTTACAAGAAGTGTGATGGATGCCATTGACCACAAGTACGACAGCATGTCCGATTTTGAACTGGTGGATGAGCTGAGCCGGATTGCGAACGTAGCCGTTCCGCAGGCGATTGAGGAGATCCGCAATGCGAAGGTGCTTCACGATACCGTGTGTGAAGTGGATGAGATGCCGCAGGTAGTAAAGAATTTCCTGAAAATCTAAGAATAAAAATGTGAAAGACATAAAAAAGCTGCACGCCCCGCGCGTGCAG
>OLQB01002178.1_pt1 | contig 12929 bp, 8 predicted proteins | sample 1672681 | NCBI WGS metagenome assembly OLQB01 (sample SAMEA3136713, study PRJEB25190) | human gut metagenome | reverse complement strand
TTCAGGGTGATCGGGGACGATGGCCTGGTTGTCGGCGAGGTTGAGGCGCTCCTTGAAAACGCTTATCAGCGTGGGGTTGAACGTGAGCGGGCCGCCTTCGAAGATGATGGGCGGGCACACGTCGATGCCTTGTGCCAGGCCGCCGAGCGTTTGCTTGGCGATGGCGTGGAAGGCCGACAAGGCCAGGTCGTCGCGGGATGCCCCCTGATTGAGCAGGGGTTGGATGTCGGTTTTGGCGTATACGCCGCAGCGACCGGAGATGTCGTAGACCGTGCGTCCGCGGCAGGCGGCGGCATCGTCCGGGGAGACGATCGGCGCGACCACGAGCTCGGTGCCGAAGCGGAACTCATCCGGCACCTCGTAGGCGTCCGGCGTATCCGGGTTCTGCCAGTACATCGGCTCGACCAGCGGACGGCCGGCTTCGGCGGCACGGTAGTTCATGGTGTACAAGTACGGCATCATCGCGTGGCGCAGACGCAGCGCGTCCACCATCGCGGCGCTCACGTCACGGTTGAAGTTCCACGGCTCCTTGCCGGAGAACGGCGAGTTGGACGAATGCAGTCGGTTGATCGGGCTGAACGCGCCGAGCTGGTACCAGCGGGCCTCCAGCTCTTCGTTGCGGTAGCCGAACATGTGGCCGCCGATGTCGTGGCTCCACCAGCCATACCCGATGTTGGAAGCGGTGGCGGTGAACTGCGGCTGGAAGGCGAGCGATTCCCAGGTCACGATCGTGTCTCCGGAGAAGCCGACCGGGTAGCGGTGGGAGCCGGGGCCGGCGTACCGGGAGAAGGTGAGCGGCCAGTTGCCACCGCGCCCTGAGTCGAGGTAGTGCATGTGGTTGAGCATCCACAGCGGGTCGAGACCCTTCTGGCGGGTCACGCCGCCCTGCTGCCAGTCCAGCCACCAGAAGTCGACACCTTCGGCCTCCATGCGGTGGTGCATGTCGAAATAGGCGTCCACGAAGTCCGGGTTGGTGAGGTCGAATTCCACGTTCTCCTCGGTGGCCGGGTCGATGCCGACGCGCTTGGCGACTTCGGGGTAGGCGTCCTCGAACGCGCGCACGCCGTCGCGCGGGTGGACGTTCAGTGTGGTGCGCAGGCCGCGCCGGTGCAGGTCGGCGAGGAAGGCCGGCGGGTCGGGGAACAGTTCGCGATTCCACGAGTAGCCGGTCCAGCCGGAACCGTACTTCGGGTCCACGTCGTCCACGCGATGCCAGTCCATGTCGATCACGGAGGTGGTGAACGGGATGCCCTCGCGCTTGAAGCGGTCCATCAGGGCCAGATAGCCGTCCTGCGTGTACCGGTAGTAGCGGCTCCACCAGTTGCCCATGGCGAAGCGCGGCAGGAGCGGCGTGGGGCCGGTCAGGCGATAGAAGTCGCGTACGGCCTCGATGTAGCGGTGGCCATAGCCGAAGAAGTACAAGTCCGTTTCGGCGGTGGCGCGCGGGGATACCCAGGTGCCGAACGGGTTCGCCTTGCCGTTCACCGTGTCGGTTTCGATGATGATGTTGGCGGCGGAATCGTCGATGACGGCCCAGCCATCGCGCGAGATCACGCCGTTGTCAAGCTCGATGGCGCCGTCCGCCTCGTCCAGCGTGCGGGCGGTGCCTTTGAGGTTGCCGCGCTGGGCGTCGCCGTAATGCCAGGTGTTGAACTGGGTGTCGGCCACGCCTTTGACGACCACGCTCAGGCCTTCCTTGCTGAACAGCTGCTGGTCGTAGACGATGGTCAGGGCCGCGGTGTCGATGATGACGCGGCCGTCACGCTCGGTGACGCGGCGTTCGACTGGGCTACCGAAATCGCGGTTCAGGACGGTCTGGGTCGGGCGGTTCTCGAATACGCCGGAATCGGACCATTCGAATCGCACGAGCGAATCGGTGATGAGTCCGATGCGCCAGTGCTCGCCGGACACCACATTGTCGGCGCGCATGGCCGGCGTGGCGTCGAGGCGGAAGTCCTGCGGATCGGGCGAGGTCGGAGACGACTGCTTGAGTTGTGGTGACTGTGCCATGGTTACCCCTTCTGTACGGTTATTCACGATGATACGAGTGATGCGGCCGCGGCTCCCCGGGACTGGTGGGAGACTGCGGCGCGGTTCGGATTCGGCCGAAACCGGCCGGGTTTACTTGCCAGAGCCGGTGGCGATGCCGGCGATGAACTGCTTCTGGAACACCAGGTAGACGATGACCACCGGGATGATGGTCACGGAGGTGGCGGCGAACAGTCCGCCGTAATCGGTGCCGTACTGGCCGGAGAACATCTTGAGGCCCACCGACAACAGCTGCTTGTCGTCATCGGTGATCATGAGGAACGGCCAGAGGTAGTCCCCCCAGTTCCACAGGAAGGTGAAGATGGCGAGCGCGGCGATGGAATTGCGGCTCATCGGCAGCACCACCTGGTGGAAGATGCGCCAGTCGCTGGCGCCGTCGAGGCGGACGGCGTGCGGGCGGAGCAGGGCATCCTCGGAGTTGTGGACGTTGAACAGCACGGGGGCGTTCTTGTTGCCCTTGAGCGAGAGCGGGGTCTTGACCCAGTAGTCGCTCCAAGCCACCTGCGAGATCTTGAAGGTGACGTTCGGGTGGATCTTCTCGTACTCGTGGAGCATGGAGATCACCGGGTCAGTGCTTTCGTCGCCCCAGGACCAGTAGCCCAGTTCGATGGGCTGGCCGTCGTTGACCAAGTGGTTGGGGTCGTAGGTGATGGTGTCGCCCATGACGGCCAGGCCCTTGTCGGCCTGGGTGTCGACGACGCCTGACGAACCGCTCGAACTGCAACCGGTTGCAAGTGCCATAATGCTCACGGTTGCAGTCAGCGCGGCGAGAGATTTCTTGATCTTCATTATCTCCCTTACTTCCTCGCAAGCTCTAAGTGAACACGGTTCAGCATACGGGTGTCGAACTAGTTCGGCAACCCGGCTTTCTCAGCCATGCAAACCGTTACATTTGCAACCTGTTACATTCCAAAGCTATTGAGACCATATTGGTCTATATTTTCGGCGTGTCGCAATATCGCAACCCATTGCACTATGACTGTCGTAAAACGTACTGCAATGATTTACAATGAAGAGAAGTTTGTCACACCGTCAACTTTGAAAAACCGGGAGGGGCCATGAAAGCCAGCATCGAGGACGTCGCCAGGCAAGCAGGCGTCTCCACCGCCACGGTCTCCCGCGCGTTCTCCCGCCCTGACATGGTCTCCGCCAAAACGCGCGCCAAGGTGATGGAGGCCGCCCAACAACTCGACTTCTCGGTATCCCGCATGGCCGGCATCCTCAAATCGGGCCGCTCCCACCGCGTGGCGCTGCTGGTGGGCAGCAGCAAGCTCGACTGGTTCACCTCGCGCATCATCGAAGGCCTCAACGAAGTGCTGCGATCGGCCGGCTACGATCTGGTCATCCAACCGATCGGCGACGCGGGCGCGCGCGAGGAGTTCTTCGACGAACTGCCGGTGCGCGGCAACGCGGACGCGGTCATCGTCTCGTCGTTCGCCATCACCCCGGCCGAAATCAGGCGACTCAACACCACGCGGATCCCGCTCATCGGCATCAACACGGCCTCGCAGGGGTTCACCGCCTCCGTGGGCATCGACGACAAGGCCGGCATCCGGCTGATCGTGCGCCATCTGACCACGCTCGGCCACCGCAACCTGTTGTATTTGTACGAGACGTTCGATGCCACGATGGGCTTCAGCTCGCACAACCGCGTCACCGGATTCCTGGAGGCGTGCAGCGAACTGGACGGCGTGACCGGCCAGACGATGGACATGCAGGCCGGCGACGATCCGGTCGACGCCGCCCTCACCGCGCTGCTCGCGCGCGACGACGCCCCGACTGCCCTGTGCTTCCATCAGGATTCGCTGGCGATTCCGCTGTTCTTCCGCCTGCGCCAATGCGGCATGGCGATTCCGACCGACCTGTCCGTCACCGGATTCGACAACAGCACGTTCTCGGGCGAGGTGGGGCTGACCACCGTGCGCCAGAAGCCGTACGACATGGCCGTCGCCGCCGCGCGCAAGGCCCTGGACCTTATCGAGGGGCGCACCCTGGACCAGCCGCACGAGATCTTCCCCGTGCAACTGCTGGTACGCGACTCCACCGCCGCGCCGCGGGTGCGCGGCTGAGCGGGGCCGAATCAGTCGTTATTCGGGCCGCTGTTGTCGGACTGGGCTTTGCCGTTCCTGCGAGCTATCGCCATGAACGTGACGCCGACGATGACGGGCAGGAGGATGGCGGCGAGCGTTGCGGCGCGGCGGATGGCATCGGACGTTGCCTTTCCGGACTTGGCGTCGCCTGACTTGGCGGACGCTGCGGAATCGGCGGACTTGGCGGCAGTGTCATCGCCCTTATGCGGTGTTTCGCCGGTGAACCAGGCGGAATCGGACGGATCGTATTTCCGGGTGCCGGCCCAGTTTGCGGGCGTCGCGCCGGCGTATAGGGCGACGGCCGAGCCCTTGGCCACGGTGGCGGTGAAGGTGCCGGCCACGGCGTTGCGGCAGCCGATCATGCCGCGGATGGCGGTCCAGCGTTGCGCGCAGTGCCAGGTGCCGGCGGTTTCGATGCCGTCGGTCGGACAGGTCATGTCCGGCACGGAGGTGCGGGTGGCGCCGGGAGCGCCGTCGTCGACGCCGGCGTAGTAGTAGCCGGAGAAGATGTGCGGCTGGCCGTAATCGTAGGCGAGCATGAAGGCGTTGGCGAGCAGGTAGCTGGTGCCGTCACGGGTGGTGAGCGAGGAGCCGTTGCGCTCGGTGTCCCAGTTGGTCACCCATACGGCCGCCTTATCGGAATCCACCCAGGTCGGTCCGCCGATGGCGTCCAGGCCATCCGAACGAATCGATGCAGGCCGGCTTCGACATGGACCTCTACCTCGACTGGCGCCGGGACGGCCACCCGAACGGCTACAACCTGTTGCTGCGCAATACCGACACGCCTATGGAGCACGAAGGCGATTCCAGTTATTTCAACGCCGATTCAGGTGCCTCAATCGCCTCATTCCTCACGGAATACCTGCCGGACGAGCTCTCTTCCGACGCCGACGTGCTGCTCAGTCTTGGTGAACCGGCCGTGAGCGGCGGGCAGCTGACGCTCTCCCCGCAATCGTTCGTCGTGTTTGGTTAAACCCGTTCGACCTCACCTCCGCCGGCGAGGCTGTCGGCAAAGTCGACTGGGGATAGTCAACGGGCCATCACGACAAACACCAACACCTCTAGCCTCGTCCAACTCACCGAATGTATTGCAATCGTTGTCAATATGAGTTACGGTAGAGGCAGAACAGCTCGAACATTGGTCTGTCAGGTTGCCGGAACCTCAACGCAGAGCGGCCCTCGAACAGCAATGCAAACGACTAGCAGTACCCGATTTGCAAGCAAGGAGTCATCATGACCGACGCATACGGCAACGACGCAGCAACCAGCACCGGCACCATCGCAGACACCACCAACAACGCCGCTTCCGGTGCCCCGCAGCGCGCGGAAAGCACGGAACGACTCGCCCGCCCGCTCATCAAGCTCGCCAAAGCCTGCGGACTTGCCACCTCATTCATCGACCAGCTCGGCACCTACACCGAAATCAGCGACGCGGCCTTGGTCGCCGTACTCAAGGCCCTCGACGTGGACGCATCCAACGACGAGGCCATCGTACGCTCCATGACCCAACTTGAGGTGGAAAACAGCAAACGTTTGCTCCCCTCCACCATCGTCGCCACCACCGGCAAACCGACCGGCATCACCCTGAACTGCTCGTCGGACGCGGACATCACCGCCTCCATCGAACTGGAGGACGGCACCGCGTTTGGCCACTTTGCCCTGCTGCCGAACCTCAATTCCGGCAAGCCGGACTTGACCATCGCACCCGACCTGCCGATGGGTTACCACACGCTGACCGTCACGGTTGACGGGCGCGAGGGCAAGGCGGCCATCATCGCCGCCCCCGCGCGCATTCCCGTGCCGGAGGCGGTCGCCGAGCACCAGCGGTGGGGCTGGATGACGCAGATGTATTCCGTGCGGTCCCGCGAATCGTGGGGCATCGGCGATTACGGCGATCTGAAGCGTCTTTTGGCAGATGCCGCCGAGAAGTCCAAGGCCGACTTCATGCTCATCAATCCGATTCACGCCGGCGCGCCGATTCCGCCGCTTGAGCCATCGCCGTATCTACCGGAATCGCGCCGATTCCTCAACGTGACGTACATCCGGCCGCAGGATATCCCCGAATATGCCACACTGCCGGCCGACGTGCGCGCGCAGGTGGATGCGCTGCATGATTCGGTGGCCGCGCGCAACGACGAATCGACCCCGATGGACATCAACGCGGCGTGGGAGGCCAAGCGCCCGGCGCTGCGCCTGATCTTCGAAGCGGGCCGCAACAACAAGCGCGAGCTCGAATTCGAGCATTTCAAGACCACCGCCGGCCCGGACCTCGATTCCTTCGCCACATGGTGCCTGTGCTTCGAGGTATGGGGCGCGCCGTGGGGCGAGAACCGTTGGTTCTTCGAGAAGACCATCGACGACCCGGCCGTGCGCCAGCTCGTCGAGGAGCACCACGACCTGTTCGAGTTCAACCGCTGGCTGCAGTGGATTGCCGCCGAGCAGGTGAACGCCGCGCAGCAGGAGGCGCTGGACCACGGCATGACACTGGGTCTGATGCAAGACATGGCCGTGGGCGTGCACGGGCTCGGCGCGGATGCCTGGGCCAATCCGGAACGCTTCGCCTCCGGCGGCGTCACGGTCGGCTGCCCGCCGGACTTCTATAACCAGCAGGGCCAGGATTGGGGCCAGCCACCGTTCAACCCGCGCTACCTGGAGGCCACCGGCTACCAGGTGTACCGCGAGATGGTGCATTCGATGTACGAGCACGCAGGCGCGGTGCGCATCGACCATGTGCTGGGCTTGTTCCGCCTGTGGTGGATTCCGCAGGGGCTCGGTGCCCGCAACGGCGCATACGTGACGTACAACCACGAGGCGATGTTGGGAGTACTGGCCATCGAGGCCACGCGCGCCGGAGGCATGGTGGTTGGCGAGGATCTGGGCACCGTACCGGATTACGTGCGCCGCATTCTGGCCGATCACGGCGTGCTCGGCACTGACGTGGAATGGTTCAACCGCGTGGACGATTCGCCGAACGCCGGCGACCCGTACCGCGCACCCAAGGACTATCGCAAACAGGCATTGGCCTCGGTGACCACGCACGATCTGCCACCCACCGCCGGCTACCTGAACTTCGCACACGTCAAGCTGCGCGAGGAGCTGCATCTCCTGAGCGAGCCGGTGGAGGCATTCGCCGCCTCGGCGATGGCCGAGCGCACGGCCATGATGAACCGTCTGGTGGAGAACGGCTATATCTCGCAGACCGTGGCGGATGATGTGGAAGGCCATGTGCAGGAAATCGTGGAAGCGATGCACGCCATGCTCACCGATACGCCGTCGCTGCTGCTGCAGGCAGCGCTGGTGGACGGCGTGGGCGAATGCCGCTCCCAGAATCAGCCGGGCACTTCCAGAGAGTATTCGAACTGGCGCGTGCCGCTGGCGGACAGCTCAGGCCACGTGGTACATACCGACGAGGTCTTCGACCTGCCACGCGTGCAGTCCCTAGCCGCCGTGATGCGCCGAGAGAAGCGGTGATCGATTCCGGCAATGGGAAATTGGTCTAAATCAGCCCCTCGTAATCGAGATAGCCGAAGACGACGACTTGTTATGGGCATGTTATCGTTGTCATGACAATGATTGTTCGCGACGGCGAAGGAGCGACGGCTATGACCAAGGCAAGCATTCAAGCGGTGGCCCGCGAGGCCGGCGTTTCCGTATCCACGGTGTCCCGAACCTTCGCCAAGCCGGATCTAGTGCTTCCAGAGACTCGAGACCGAGTGATGACCGCGGCCGAAAAGCTCGACTACTCCGTCTCTCGCTCGGCCGCCGCACTGAAGTCCGGCCAGTCGTTCCGCATTGCGCTGCTGGCCAGCGAGACCATCACCACCTGGTTCAATGCAAACATCTTCGCCGGCCTTGACTCGGCGCTGCGCCCCTCCGGCTACGACACTGTGCCCTACCCCATGCGCAACGCCGCCGAGCGCCATGACTTCTTTGCGGATTTGCCCGTGCGACGCAATGCGGATGCGGTGATTGTCAGCTCCTTCGACATTGAGCCGGCTGAAGTGGAGCGACTGAAGCATATGCACGTGCCGATTGTCGGCATCAACATTCCCTCCACCGATGGGTTCGACGCAGGCGTGAGCATTGACGATTACGCCGCCACACGTTCGGCCATCGAGCACCTGATTGCACTCGGCCACCGGCATATCGCGTTCGTCGGCAGCGCCCCGACCGAAACCAACATGCGCTACAGTGCCGAGGCTCGTTTGCAGGGCGTCATTGATGCCGCTGCCGCCCATCCGGGGATCGAGCTAACGCCCCTGAGCATTCAACGCGGTCTTGGCGAAAGCAACGCGGCATTGAACGCCGTACTGAACGCCTCCCCCAGCATCACCGCCTTCTGTTTTGAGGATGATGAAATGGCCGCACCCGTGCTGTATCGCCTGCGTCAATACGGGCGGCGGGTACCTCAGGACATCTCCATCATCGGCTTCGACGATTCCACCCTGTCCGCCGCCGTGGGACTGACCACACTGCATCAGGACCCGTTCGCAATGGGCGTGGCCGCCGGGCACATGGTATTGGATGCCATTGCGGGCAAGTCAATCGAACCGGCATTCGTACGGCCGGACACTCCGCTAATACTGCGCGAAACCACCGCGCCGCCGGCCGCAACAGCAGCGTCCGCGCAGGCGTGACTACGTTACCACCGCAAAACGCCGATAAATCGACTTTTGCATGCGTAATTCACATGATATCGTTGTCATCATCAATACAACGGTTGGGCCTTCACACAGCAGTTCGAGCACAACCGGAACAACCCAACCACAACGCACCCGGAACAGGAAGGAATCGGCATGACCGCCAACAACCTCAATGACGACTGGTGGAAGCAGGCCGTCGTCTACCAGATCTACCCGCGCAGCTTCAAGGACGTCAACGGCGACGGACTCGGCGACATCGCCGGCGTCACCGAGAAGATGGATTACCTGAAGAACCTCGGCGTCGACGCGATCTGGCTCTCCCCGTTCTACCCCTCGGATCTGGCGGACGGCGGCTACGACGTGATCGACTACCGCAACGTCGACCCGCGCCTAGGCACCATGGACGACTTCGACGCGATGGCCGAGGCCGCGCACGAGGCCGGCATCAAAGTGATCGTGGACATCGTGCCCAACCACACCGCCGACAAGCACGTGTTCTTCCAAGAGGCCCTCGCCGCCGAGCCCGGCTCCCCGGCGCGCGACCGCTACATCTTCCGCGACGGCCGCGGCGAGCACGGCGAACTGCCGCCCAACGACTGGCAATCCTTCTTCGGCGGCCCGGCCTGGGCGCGCGTGGCCGACGGCCAGTGGTATCTGCACCTGTTCGATAAGGCGCAGCCGGACGTCAACTGGAAGAATCCGGACATCCACGAGGAGTTCAAAAAGACCCTACGTTTCTGGTCCGACCACGGCACCGACGGCTTCCGCATCGACGTAGCGCACGGCCTGGCCAAGGATCTCGAATCCAAGCCGTTGGAAGAGCTCGGCCGCGAATACAGCGTGGTCGGCGTGCTGAACCACGACTTCAGCCACCCGCTGTTCGACCGCCGCGAGGTGCACGACATCTACCGCGAATGGCGCAAGGTGTTCAACGAATACAACCCGCCGCGCTTCGCCGTGGCCGAGGCGTGGGTGGTGCCCGAGCACCAGCACCTGTACGCTTCGATGGACGAGCTGGGCCAGTCCTTCAACTTCGACTTCGCGCAGGCCAACTGGTATGCCGACGAGTTCCGCAAGGCCATCGCCGCCGGGCTCAAGGCGGCGGCCGAAACCGGCGGCTCCACCACCACGTGGGTCATGAACAATCACGACGTGCCGCGCAGCCCCTCCCGCTACGGTCTGCCGCAGGTCAAGGGCGCGCCCTACCACCAGCTGCCACACGACTGGCTGCTGCGCGACGGCACCACCTACCCGGAGAACCGCGAACTCGGCACCCGCCGTGCCCGTGCCGCCGCGCTGATGGAGCTCGGCCTGCCCGGTGCCGCATACATCTATCAGGGCGAGGAACTGGGCCTGTTTGAGGTGGCCGATATTCCGTGGGATCACTTGGAGGATCCGACCGCCTTCCACACCACCCGCAACACGATGGACAAGGGCCGCGACGGCTGCCGCGTGCCGCTGCCGTGGACCGCCGCCGATGAGCCGGCCGTGGCCGATTTCAGCCGTCCGGCTCCGGCCGACGATGGCACCGGCGAGAACCATGTGCCGCTGTGCGCCGCCGGCCAGTTCGGCACGGGCGCTTCCTTCGGCTTCTCCCCCGCCGTGCGAGCCGACGGCGTGACGCCGGCCGCCGACCCGCACCTGCCGCAGCCGCTGTGGTTCAAGGATTACGCGGTGGACGTGGAGCAAGCCGACCCGGACTCGATGCTCGCGCTGTATCGCGCCGCACTGGCGATTCGCCAGGAGTCGCTGACCGCCACGCGCGACACCACGGCCGAGCAGGTGGACATGGGCGACGATGTGGTGGCGTACACCCGCGCGGCGGTTGGCGGGCGGGTGTTCACCTCAATCACCAACTTCGGCAATGCCCCGGTCGCGCTGCCCGATGGCTCCGTGGTGCTGGCGTCCGGCCCGCTGACCCCCGAAGGCCAGCTCCCCACCGACACTTCTGCGTGGGTTATCAAGTAGATCCCTTGGAATAAGCGAAAGGCCGCCGTTCCGAATGAATCGGAGCGGCGGCCTTTTGGTATGCACTGGGGACCACCCTCGGGCGCTTACGCGCCAGCGTACTGCAACACGGACAGCCTGAAGGCTGCGATTGCCGGCTCGCTGTTCGTGCGCACCTCACCCGAGGGGAGCCAAGGAAGAATCACTGAACCTGGGCGCGGGCGATCTTGCCGGTGAAGGAATTGGCCTCGTCGGCATCCTTGACGCCATCCTTGTTCCAGGAGAACATGGCGCGCAGCTTCGGGCCGACGGTCTCGATGCGCTCGTTGGAGTACTTCTCCTGCAGCTCCTTGAAGTGCGGGGCGCCGGCATCCTGGTCGTCAATGAACTCCTTGGCGAAGGAGCCGTCCTGGATGCGCTGCAGGTGGTATTCCATGCGCTTGCGGCAGTCCTCGTTGATGACGGTGTTGACGTAGTCGCCGTACTGAGCGGTGTCAGAGCAGGACCAACGAGCCTTGTTCAGACCGCCCTCGTTCATCAGGTCGACGAGCATCTTGAGCTCGTGGCAGACCTCGAAGTAGGCGATTTCCGGCTGGTAGCCGGCGTCGGTCAGGACTTCGAAGCCCATCTCGACGAGCTTGTTCACGCCACCCATGAGCACGTTCTGCTCGCCGAAGAGATCGGTCTCGGTCTCTTCCTTGAAGGTGGTCTTGATGGCACCGGCGCGCAGGGCACCGAGGGCCTTGGCGTAGGCCAGGGTCAGAGCCCAGCCGTCGCCACGCGGATCCTGCTCGACGGCCACGACGACCGGCACGCCACGGCCAGCGGCGTACTCACGACGAACGATGTGGCCCGGGCCCTTCGGGGCAACCATGAACACCGGGTGATCCTCAGACGGCTTGATGTAACCGTAGTGAATGTTGAAGCCATGAGCGAACGCAACAGCAGCACCCGGCTTGATGTTGGGCTCGATGTCGTTGGCCCAGATGGTGCGCTGGTACTGGTCGGGGGCCAGAATCATGATCACGTCGGCCTCGGCGGAAGCCTCGGCCACGGACTTGACCTCGAGGCCCTGCTCCTTGGCGAAGTCGACCGACTTGGAGGTCGGACGCAGGCCGACGACCACGTCGACACCGGAATCGCGAAGGTTCAGCGCGTGGGCGTGGCCCTGGGAGCCGTAGCCGATGATTGCGACCTTCTTGCCTTCGAGAACAGAGAGATCACCGTCGTTCTCATACCAGATCTGTGCTGCCATTATTGGCACTCCTTTTCAGTAGTGGGTTGTGGCGCCGCTGGGCGCCGGGGGTATCTACGGTGTGCAGATAAGTCCTGTTTTGCGAGGATTGTGTCCTTCAAACCGAGTTCAATCCTACCGAGAACGCCGTCGCAGCCCCGCTGGAGTCCACAACGTGAGCTAGGTCACTATTGGAGTATGGACAGCCGTGTGCAGAGAACGATTCTCGATAACAACTCTGCACCCTTTTGAACAGAATCGCACAATCCCACATATGGGGAAAGGCTGAGATATCAACGACCTTGCATATTCGGTGTTCGTTTGCCTGCAAGAAATCAGCGCATAGTTGTTATTGAGAATGATTCGCTGCGCGCAACAACACAAAACCGCCGCTCCCGTATGGGCGGGAACGGCGGTTTGCTAGCTTAAATCCCCTTCAGGGGCGACAATCACTGAACCTGGGTACGAGCAATCTTGCCGTTGAAGGACTCGGTCTCATCCTTGTCCTTGGCCTCGGCGTTATTCCAGGAGAACATGGCGCGCAGCTTCGGGCCAACGGTCTCGAGGTGCGGGTGAGAGTACTCTTCCTGCAGCTTCTTGAACTTCGGGGCGCCAGCAGCCTGGTCATCCATGAACTCCTTGGCGAAGGAGCCATCCTGAATGCGCTTGAGCTGATACTGCATGCGCTTCTTGGTCTCCTCGGTGATGACGGTGGAGGTGTAGTCGCCGTACTGAGCGGTGTCAGAGCAGGACCAACGAGCCTTGTTCAGACCACCCTCGTTAGCGAGGTCGACCAGCATCTTCAGCTCGTGGAACACCTCGAAGTAGGCGATTTCCGGCTGGTAGCCAGCCTCGGTCAGCACGTCGAAGCCGAGGTCGCACAGGTGGTTGATGCCGCCCATGAGGACGTCCTGCTCGCCGAACAGATCGGTCTCGGTCTCCTCGGTGAAGGTGGTCTTGATGGCG
>OLQB01002172.1_pt1 | contig 12963 bp, 8 predicted proteins | sample 1672681 | NCBI WGS metagenome assembly OLQB01 (sample SAMEA3136713, study PRJEB25190) | human gut metagenome | reverse complement strand
TAATTCACGAAGTCCCTCCACCCAGTCAGACAGATTCCAGGACAGTTCTCCCCTGCCTGCCATGATCCCACAGGGCAATACCAGAAATGCCGCCAGACCGATACCGGTGATCAGCGCTCCATAGAGTAAGGTACAGGCCATTCCGCCCCGGGCGAACAGACTCTCCGCTGCTTTTCTTGGAGGACAGCGCATCAGGCTTTTTCCGTCATTTTTATCCACTCCCAGTGCCAACGCCGGAAGGGAATCCGTGATCAGATTGATCCACAGTATATGACTGGATTTTAGAGGGGAAGCCAGCCCCAGAGCCACTGCTGCGAACATGGTCATCAGTTCCCCGAGATTGGAGGACAGTAAAAATATCACCGACTTGCGGATGTTTTCATAGACGCCTCTGCCTTCCTCGATTGCCTTTTCAATCGTTGCAAAATTATCATCCGTCAATATCATGTCCGCCGCCTGTTTAGCCACATCCACGCCGGTTCCCATGGCTACACCGATATCTGCTGCTTTCAGAGAAGGAGCATCGTTCACACCATCCCCTGTCATGGCCACAATCTCCCCATTCTGCTGCAGCCCCTTCACGATCCGTACCTTCTGGGCCGGAGTCACTCTGGCATAAACCCTGATATTCCTGATCCTCCTGGCAAAAGAAGCATCATCCAGATGATTCAGTTCTTCCCCTGTAATACACTGACTGCGATGCCCTGCAATCCCCAGCTGTCTGGCAATGGCATAGGCGGTATCCACATGATCCCCGGTGATCATTACTGTAGATACACCTGCACGGCGGAAAATCTCCACCGCTTCCTCCGCCTCCGGTCTGGCAGGATCACGCATCCCCACGATTCCCAGGAATGTCATACCTTCTTCCCCACACCCGGGAGTGTTTCCGCTCTGTGCTGCCGCCAGTGTCCGAAGCGCCAGGGAATTCATGAGTTCTACAACCTCACTGATCCTTTTTCTCTGTCCGGCTGTCATTGGCACACTTCTTCCGTCCTGTAAAATATGGGTGCAGTGCTGTACGATCACATCCGGTGCCCCCTTCGTATAGGCAATGCTTCCCTTATGCCCTCCGTTTTTCGGGATTCTGTGATAGGTCGTCATCATCTTCCGGTCCGAATCGAAAGGCTTTTCATCATAGCGGGGGTACTGCTTCTCCAGACGTTCTCTATGCATCCCCATCTTCTCTCCGAAGTCTAAGAGCGCCAGTTCCGTTGGATCTCCGATCCGTTGCTCTCCCTGCAGGGAAGCATCATTGCACAACAGTATTCCCCGGAGCATCTCCTGTACGCATCGGGATTCTCCCCTGCCATTGCTGCCGGCAGCATCCTCCAGCACATCATACCACCAGCATTTTTCCACCGTGAGCCGGTTCTGGGTCAGTGTGCCGGTCTTATCCGAGCAGACCACGCTGACCGCTCCCAGAGTCTCAACGGAAGGCAGTCTGCGGATGATCGTATGTACTTTGACCATTCTGGTCACTGACAATGCCAGACAGATCGTCACCACTGCCGGCAGCCCTTCCGGCACCGCAGCCACCGCCAGGGAAATTGCAACCAGCAGCATTTCCGGAATATTTCTGTGTTGAAATACCGCCAGCAGAAACAATGCCGCACATACTCCCAGCGATAAAATACTCAGAAGCTTTCCCATATCCCCCAGACGTTTCTGTAACGGTGTCATTTCCTCTTCCGCATCTGTGATCATGGAGGCGATCCTGCCGATCTCCGTGGCCATGCCCGTAGCTGTCACGATTCCTTCTCCGTGGCCATGGGTCACCACAGTAGACATATATACCATATTGACCCGTTCAGCCAATGGAATCTCGTGTCTGCAGTCTGCCAGAAACAGCGCATCTTTTTCCACAGGTACCGATTCTCCGGTCAGGGCAGATTCCTCTACCTGCAGATTGGAGCTTCTGGTCAGCCGTATATCCGCAGGTACCTGTGCCCCTGCCTCCAGGTCTACCAGATCGCCCGTCACCAGTTCCGCCGCCGGAATCTCCTGACGGATACCTTCCCTGATCACAATGGTCTGTGGACTGGTCAGCTTTTTCAACGCTTCCAGTGCCTTTCGGGCTTTTCCCTCCTGCAGCATGCCCACCAGGGCATTGACCACTACCACAGTGCCGATGATCACGGCATCACTGAGCTCCCCCAGAAAGACGGATACCACAGCTGCGATCAATAATATGTAGATCAGCGGGTCCTTTAACTGCTCCAGAAAAAGCTGTATTTTCGTCTTTTTTCTGGCAGCTTTCATTTCATTTCTGCCATTTTGCTGTAAACGACGAAAGGCCTCACCATCGGTAAGGCCCTTCACTGCGTCACTTTTCAGTTCATTTACGGTTTCCTGTATATTCTGTTTTTCGAACACGGCTGCCTCCAATGCTTGTTTCTATTAAGCATTGTATGTCATATCTTCAGAATTCATTACACCGAATCATCGTACATTTTGATCTCTTAACTGGAATGCTGCGGTCAGCTCGTTCATGTTGGTGGCCTGCGCAGACAATTCCTCACTGGTGGCAGAAGTTTCTTCTGCGGTCGCAGAGTTGTTCTGCACCACTGTGGATATCTGTTCAATGCCCTGTTCGATCTGCATCATGGCATCTGCCTGTGCCTTGGATTCTTCCATGGCTTTCTTGGACTCGTTGGCCAGATCCTCAATGCCTTCCACGACCTTCTGCAATGCTTCGGCTGTCTTGTCCGTGATCTGGTTGCCATGCTCAATCTCCTGCAGGGAAGTCTCAATCAATTCTCTGGTATGTACCGCAGACTGTGCACTGTCATCTGCCAGCTTACGGATCTGATCCGCAACCACTGCAAAGCCTCTTCCGGCCTCTCCTGCTCTGGCTGCCTCAATAGCCGCATTGAGTGCTAGTATGTTGGTCTGGAATGCAATATCCTCGATGGACTTGATAACCTGCGAGATCGCTTCGGACTGTTGCTGTATCTTATCCATCGCTTCAAGAAGATGTTCCATCTCATCGCTTTGGCGTATCATCTGCTGTGCACAGTTGTCGGAAAGCCCGCTTGCCTTGCCTGAGTTTTCCGCAGTCTTGCTGATATTGTCGGATATATCCGATATAGTGGAAGAAAGCTGGTCGACCGCTGTTGCCTGACGTGTAGTTCCGTCTGCGAGGACCTGCGAACCGTCAGCCATCTGCTGTGAGCCTGCCGTAACATTGCTTGCAGAAGAATTCATACTGAGAATAACGTTGCTCAGCGTTTCCTTTATACTGCGGAACGAGCGGTTTATCTCCTCAAAGCTGCCGACATATTCCATTGAAGGCTGTGCAGAAAAGTCGCCTGTACCCATCTGTGACAGCACTCGTGAAATATCGTCAACATAGCTGCTCAGCGTATGCTTTGCTTCAGTAAGATTTTCGGCAATATCACCCATTTCATCGCCGCTGAATCTGAAAGCGGAATCCGGAGCGTTAAGCTTGCCTGAGCGGAGCTGTCCGCAGATATTTACGACTTCCGCTACAGGCTTACGCACCAGCTTCTTCATTACTCCGAACAACAGCGCCGCTATACCGCCGCATACAATAATAAGCACTCCCAGCGAAACCAGTATAGACTTTATCAGCTCTCCGTCCGCCTCAGCTGTGGTATAGCCTGCAAAATAAGCACCTACCACCTCGCCGCTGTAATCGACCATCGGCGTATAGTTGACATAATAGTTCGTGCCGCCGATAACCGTTTTTCCGATATATATATTATTGCCCTGTACCTGCTGCCAGATACCGCCGTCCATCTGAGTTCCGATGTCGCGTTCGCCCGAAGAGTTCATCAGCGTTGTATTGTAACGTGTGTCGCCGCAGAACAGCGTAAGCTCTGCACCGGTCTTTGCCTTGACGGAATCGACATATTCCGAGCCGTTCAGATCTATGCAGACAACCAGTGCACCGTTCTCTACCTTAAGCCCGTATACCGTATACAGCTTGTCGCCGTCAGCCATAATGCCCTTTATTTCACCGTTCGTAATGCGCTCTACAGCGCTTTCGCCGAGCGGAAAGCCCTCACTGCTCCACGCCGCAGCTCCGCCTTTTATATAAGCCGCATAGCTGTTGGCATTAGGCTTGTTGGCAGCCCAGAAGCTGTCATAGTCCGTATTGCTTGTCTTACTGTCAGAGCTTGCAACGAACAGCTCAGCCACATCGCCCATTTCGTCTATGTCACCCTCAACCTCAGCGGCAAGTACATTAACGCCTGTCGCAGTTTCGTCCTCCTGTATGGTTCTGACAAATGACATAAACACGATTATCGTGACAAGCGCCATTGATATTGCTGCCATAACGGCGGCAATACACGAAATAACCGTTATTTTCGTTCCAATCCTCATTGATCTTTTCACTGTAAAAAGCATCCTTTCATAATATATAATAATATCAAGTCTGCGGTACGCCGCCGACCGTGCTTTTGCACGGCAAGATCCGATATCGGCGGATCTTGTGTCTGAGGTTATTATAACATAAAAAAGATCACTTTGCTACCATTTTTTTCAGGAAATATACCGTCTTTTCTCAAAAATGTTTTCACTGCACCTGCAAATTTCCCCATAAAAAGCTAAAATACACCATTTTTTTGTAGTAAAGCGTCTTATTTCAAACCGAAACGGTCACCCGAAGATGACCGTTTAAGTATTATTGTTTATTAACGGCTGTATTCTTGTAACTTATAGTTATATGACATATTGCGAACACAACCGAAAGTACAATAAGCGGAATGTTCAACGTCAGTATACCACTTTCAAAGAAAAGCACTGATGGCAGAACAGACAGCGTCAGTGCCTTTGCCATGCAGTTTCCCTTGCGGAATACTATCCAGCCGCCGCAATAAAGCACCAGCAAAGCCACACCGAATATAAAATACAGTGTCTGCGCGCCATCATATATATACCCGAGCGTTACAAACGGGAGCTGTATGAACATCAATATAAAACAGCCGAAGCGACCTATCTGCTCACCTGTTTCGATAAACTTGTTGTGATAGTTATCCGCAAAGCCGTCCTTGTTTGTCACAGCATAGATCATATTAGGTATCAACAGGACAACGACAAATATCAGCCCTGTGAGATTAAACCATTCCATCTTGCCGCACTCTTATGCAACACCGAAGCCGAGAATTTCGACATATGTTGTCTTGTCGTCACCGCTCTGCGTAACAGGCTTTATGCTGACCTTGTGCGTACCCTCCGCACCGGAATATGCAAGAGTTGCAACGGGATTGCTCCAGCCGTCGGTTGCGCTTGTTGCGACCGTTGTATAAACCTCGCCGTCAACGGTAAATTCAAGAGAACCGTAGACCTTGCTGTTTGAACACTTATAGACAAGCATAAGATTCTTACCCGTGAATTCAAACTCCATAGGCTCACAGCCGGAAGGCTTGCCCTTGTAGCTCCAGCCATCGGGGAAGCTCGTCAGCGTTTCCTTTTCCGTGTCAAACGTACCTGTCGAAGATATTTTCAGCTTGTCGGACGAATGAGTTCTGTCGATGAATGTCATATCCGCAAATCTGTCGGAATATACCCATGTATCGGGCAGAGGAGTGATAGTTACGTCGCCCATTGTCTTTATCTTCTCGGTCGCCTTGTCAAACATATTCATGATAAGGTCGGCGGTCATCTTGTGACCCCACTCGTTCGGGTGGGATTCGTCATCGGAATAATCCTCCCACTTCATTCTGCCCGTTTCAAACTCGTGGGAAAGGACGTTGTTCAGCGATATCATAGGCAGACCGTAAGCCTTGCCGACCTGCGACATATATTCCTCGCAGGTGTGTCCGCTCTTTATAACGGTGAAGTACAACGCAACGGCGGGCTGTTTTTCCTGTGAGAGAATCTTTCTCACCATAGCGTCATAGCTGTCCTTGTATATCTGATCGTTTCCGTCATTTACCGCAAACTCAACAAATACCATATCGGGGGCATAATCCAGCACATCACGCTGAAGGCGGATATTTCCGAGTACGCTCGGCGTGCCGCTGAGTCCGGCATTGACATAGTTTATCTTTGTATCGGGATACTTTTCGCAAAGGCGGTCATACGTCAGCTTTGCCCAGCACTTTTCGGGTCCTGCCGTAAGGCCCTCGGTTATGCTTCCGCCGATGAAGGCTATAGTTACCTCCTGCTTATTCTCAAGCTTTTCGATAAACTTTGACATTCTTTCAAGGTTGCCGAGATCCATAAGCGACCTTTCGACCATATTGTCATATATCTGCTCCTCGGTGAGCTTGCTTTCATCTATACTGATTGTTTCAGATGATGTATCCGAACTGCTGTCGGTCGATTCCGATACAGATGATGTTGTCTGTGTATCGGACGAGCTGTCCGATGATACGGCAGAACCGCCGCTTGCGCTGTTATCCGCACAGCCTGCAAGCATTGACGCACACAGCACCGCACACAGTGTTATCTTGATTTTTTTATTCATATTTACCTCCGTCAGAAAAAATATGTCTATACTATTATACATTAACGCCGACCGATAATCAACCGTTATTTACCCGAAAACGAGCAATTTCACCAAAATCCGACTGTAATAATATACTATATAAACCGACCGCCTTACAAACGGTCAGTTGCTGTATAATTCCGTGCAGACGGTTAAAAATAACCGTGTACATCAGATACGTTCAAAGCATCGCATACGAACAGAAAGGAAGAAAACCATGTTTGTAAAAAGAGGAGAGATATATTACGCAGATCTGAGCCCCGTGGTCGGAAGCGAACAAGGCGGTATGCGCCCCGTACTTATCGTCCAGAACGACGTGGGCAACCGTCACAGCCCGACTGTCATTGCCGCCGCCATAACAAGTCAGAAAGACAAATCACGGCTTCCTACCCACATTTCGATAAACGCCGACCGTTGCGGTCTTGCAAAGGATTCTATCGTACTGCTTGAGCAGGTAAGAACGCTCGACAAACAGCGGCTCAAGGAGCGGATGGGCGAGCTTGACGAGGGAGCAATGAACAAGGTCGATAATGCACTGTCGGTCAGCTTCGGGCTTTCGGGAAACAATTAATGAATATTACCTTAACATTATGTAACGCCGTTACACAGCATCTCATATTTCGGACTATGTAAAGGTTATCATTGACAGCCGCTTTAGCTAAAGCTACAAAAATAAATCCGTTTATGAATTTTAGGTTGTAAAATCATCTTTATAATGGTACAATAATCACGCAGTAAAGCAAAAATTGACGGAACGGAGAAAAACCATGAATATAGCTATTGCGCAGTCGGGCGGACCTACAGCGGCGATAAATTCATCGCTGTGCGGAGTATTTGACGAGGCTGAAAAGTATAATGAGATTGACAGAATATACGGCTCGATAAACGGTATCGAGGGCATACTGAACGATAAACTTATCGACCTCAAGGAAGTGCTTATTACAGAAAACGACAAACAGTTACTGAAGCGTACACCATCGACGGTGCTTGGCTCATGCCGTTTCAAGCTGAAAAACAGCAGCGATGACGACAGCGACTACAAACGTATCACCGAAACATTCACAAAGCACGGCATAAAGGCGTTCTTCTATATCGGCGGTAACGATTCTATGGATACAGTAATGAAGCTTGATGCTTATTTCAAGGAAAATCACATTGATATTAAGGTAGTCGGCGTACCGAAAACAATAGACAACGACTTACCTCTTACCGACCACACGCCCGGTTTCGGCTCTGCGGCAAAATATGTTGCGACAACATTACAGGAAATAATCCGTGACAGCAGGGTATACTCCATTCCGTCCGTTACGATAGTAGAAATAATGGGGCGTGACGCAGGATGGCTCACTGCGTCGTCCTGCGTACTGCGTGCTAACGGTGAACCCGCTCCCCACCTTATATATCTTCCCGAAAGCGACTTTTCGGAAGAGCGCTATCTTAAAGACGTGAAAAACGCATCAAAAAGATACAAGGCTGTTATAGTTGCAGTATCCGAGGGTATAGACTGTCTTGCAAGCCGTTCGGAAGCCACCGACGCATTCGGTCATAAGTATCTGTCGGGTGTCGGAAAATATCTTGAAGAGCTTACCCGCGACCACTTAGGCTGCAAGGTACGCTCGATAGAGCTTAACGTAATGCAGAGGTGCGGCTCGCATATAGCCTCTCTAACCGACCTTGACGAAGCGTGGAGAATAGGTGCTGCGGCAGTAAACGAGGCGCTCAAATACGGCGGCAGCGGCGTAATGATGGGTTTTAAACGAATCAGCAACAATCCTTACCGTGTAGGGATTGCTCCGCTTGACGTAAGAGAATGTGCAAACAAAGCGAAATACTTCCCGAAAGAGTGGATAACGCCAGAGGGAAACAACGTTACGATAGACGCACTGAATTACTTCCTGCCTCTTATACAGGGCGAGCCGAAGATAGATTATCTCAACGGTATACCCGTACATTTCAGGCTTGACCAGTAGGATTTCAGTCATATTGACAAATATCTGCATATATGCTATACTGTCTGCGGAAAGAAAAGTTTAATAACGAAAGCTTTTGTCAGGGGAACAGTATGAAAACGACAGATATTTTCGCATTAAGCTTAAAATTGTATATTTTTGTCACATTGGCATAGTTCTGCGGAGAACTATGCCTTTTTGTATATAAACCATAAAACTAAACGGGAAAGAAGGAATTACAGATGAAATTTGTAAAATGCCTCACTGTAGCGTTAACTATACTTGCGCTCAGCGTTATATGCGCAGTATGCGCCGCAGCGTCAGACGGCATCATCGCATCGGACGGTTACTATGAGTATAAGCTCGAAGATGACGGAACCGCAACTATCGTAAGATATGTCGGTAATGATATCAGAGCCGACGTCCCTGCAAAAATCGGAGGCAGAAATGTAGGCAGGGTAGAAAACATTTTCAACGGCAACGAAAAAATCATATCCGTCACAATTGCAGACGGCATACCTGAACTGGCAGATAATATATTCAGTTCGTGCAGTTCTCTGACATCGGTAAAGCTTCCGTCGACACTGAAAACTGTGCCGAACGGTGCATTTGCATACTGCCCTAAGCTTACATCAATTACAATTCCCACCGGAATAACAGGTATAGGCGAAAAGGCGTTCTACTGGTGTGATGCACTGAGTACGGTAAATATGCCGACGAAGCTTGACTATATCGGAAAGCAAGCCTTCTATGCCTGCAAGTCGCTCAAAAGCATAAGCATACCGACAGGCGTCAAAACGATTGATATACAAACCTTTGCAAGCTGTATGCTTCTTCAGAAGGTCACTCTGCCATCTACTGTAACAACTATCGATCAGGGCGCATTTGAAATGTGTCTTTCGCTCAACAGTGTAAACCTACCGGAAAATCTTGAAGAAATCTCAGATAACGCTTTCAACTTCTGCGATGTTCTTGATAATATAACCATACCGTCGAAAGTAAAATTTATCGGCAGCAACGCTTTTGCAGACTGTGCATCGCTCAGTAAAATCAATATCCCCGCAAACGTTAAATTGATCGGAAACAATGCTTTCAGCAAATGCGGAAAGCTCGCATCCGCAACTGTTGAGGCAGGCAGTAAGTCTTTCTGCAACGAAAACGGCGCATTATACACAAAGGACCTGAGTAAGCTGATCCTTTATCCCGCAAAGAGAGCGGGGACATCTTTTAAGGTTTCAGACAAGACCTATGATATCAAGCCTTATGCTTTCTATAAGGCGGAAAATCTGACAAGCGTCACACTTCCTTCCAAGCTTTCCTCTATAGACGAGTGCGCATTTTACGGCTGCACGGGTATAAAGACAATCACCGTTCCGCAGTTTGTAACATACATAGGAAAAAGAGCCTTCGGTTTTTACCACAAGATCAATGTAACTGCGGATCAGAAGATCGACGGGTTCAGAATCCGAGGATACAAAAACTCAATCGCACAGCTCTATGCAAGCGAAAATGATATAAAATTTGAAATTATAGCTGCCGCCCCTGCGGCTGTAACCGGTTTAAAAGCAACCGCAACAACAAGCACGTCGGTTACTCTCGGATGGCATTTCACCGTTAATGCAGACGGTTATGAAGTTCAGCAGTATAAAAACGGCAAGTGGACGGATATATTCACTTCGTCAAAGGCTACCGATACAAGCTATACCGTAAAGGGCTTAAAGGCAGGCACGGCAGGTTACAGATTCCGCATAAGAGCATACAAGACCTATGGCAGTTCAAAGCAGTACGGCTCGTGGAGCAGTGAGCTTAAGGTCAATACAAACCCCTACGGCGTGGGCGGCTTCAAGGTAAAATCAAAATCAAGCACAAGCGTTACTTTACAGTGGAACAAGGGTACTACCGCAAGCGGTTATCAGCTACAGCAGTATAAAAACGGCAAGTGGACGAATATATTCACTCCGTCAAAGGCTACCAAAACAAGCTATACGGTCAAGCGCCTGAAGGCTAACACAAGCTATAAATTCAGGATCAGAGCATACAGGACTTACGGAAACACAAAACAGTACGGCTCATGGAGTAAAGAGCTTACAGCAAAAACAAGCAGATAAAGCTAACGGGTATCGGACTTCCGATACCCGTTTTGCATAACCGCTTATATCAATCAAACTTCGTTATCTGCGGATTTCTGCAATGCTGAAGAAGATAGAGCACTTCTTCACTCTTTACAAAATACGACTGTGAATAAGTATCATCAACATAGAAATCAAGCAGGAATTTATCCTCCCATTCATGAAGCGACACTTTGAGCTTTTCCTTTATTCCGTCGTACTTGTCACCGAACAAAGCTCTCAACCCTTTTCCTCTGCGTAAAAAGCCGTAAACGAACATAGCTCCTCGAAAGCACGGCAGAAGCTGTGAGTAGATCGGCGAATCACGGCGAAACTCGATAACTACCTTCTGCTCAGTAAGCCCTCCGGGTGCGTCCCTGTCCTCAGGGAGCACAGTCCTGAACTTTTCGGGCGGCATTATCGTGCCGAGCTCGATGAATTCTGCATTTTCATAGGGTGCTGTCATAATATATCCTTCCTTTCGTCTTCATATAAAACTATCGATGTCTTTATTATATAATATGCGCCGTTTTGTCAGTTCAACGAGCGGACGCACAATATACTTAAACCATAGCACAGCAAACCGGCTTAAAGGAATTCCTTTATAAAGAATGAAAGCATAAGCCTCAGCTTGTCCTCATAATTCAGCTCACAACCGAGAATTTCCTTTATACGTCTGAGCTTATAGTTTACCGTGTTGCGGTGAACAAATGTAATCCTTGCGACCTCCTGTACACTGCTGTCGTTTTCAAGATAGCACTTGAGCGTTTCCATATAATCCGTGCCGTTGGCGCTGTCGAATTCTTCAAGCGTACCCAGCGTTTCGTCATATATCTCGTGCAGTACCGATGTATCTTTTATATGTACAAGCAGCTTGTATATGCCCATATCGCTGTAGCCTACGCAGTTTTCGCCGTGCAGGGTAGCCACCTTGAGCGCCATTACTGCCTTGCGGTAACCGTCGGATATTGCGGTGTACCCCTGCTTTGACGGACTTATGCCGCAGGTGAGCGTCGCTCCCTCCCCGCCTGAATTGAAAATGGTATCAAATGTCGAAAAAATCTTCCGCACATCTTCTTCCTTACAGTCTGGACAGATAACAACAAGATTTTTATCCTGGAAGAAAAAGCTGAACTGTTTTCCGCTTGTATTCAGCACCTTCTGCATATCGCCCGTGACCGCTTTCTTAAGCTCATCATCGCCAAGGCCTGTATCGGAAAAAGCACATACGCCGACGCAGTATTCCGACGTCGGAAAATAACTGCGCCGTTCAAGCGTGGATTTATATCCCGCCTCATTTTCGGGGGAAAATATCAGATTGCGTAAAGCGGTGGCGAGCGCTGTTTCTATTTCTTCGCCAGTTACTATCCTGTGACAGAAGTCATAGGTGATATCTATAAGCTTTACCTCCCACGGTACACTAAACAGCGGAAGTGAATTGAGGTCACAGCAGTCCTTTACGCTCTGCGGTATACTCTTTATATATTTACCGGTGTTGATAACAAGCGCACTGCAACGTTTTTCGACAAGCTCTTCAACAAAGCTGAGCAGGTGACCTTCATCGTTTATTCCGACCCCTGTCATAAAGACTATTTCGTTTCCGTGAAGAAAAGGTGACACATCAGCGTTTTCAACCAGATGCACCCAGCGGACGTAGTTCCCCAGTCCCTCTTTTCCCGCAACAAGCTTCATAACGTAATTTGCCTGTGCATTTGCACATAGCTTTGATACTGTAATTGACACATTCTCACCCCTTTTTCTTTTAATATAGCAAAAACCGCCAAAGCTCCCTTGTTGCCCGACAGCCTTGGCGGTGTTCATCTCGTTTATTGATATAGAGTATAACACGGTTTTGCATAATTGTCAAGCAAATATTGCAAAATTCAACTACAGCACAAACAAATCGTCTTTCTTTAAGCGCTCTGCACAATTCAGCACAAATGCTATTGCAATGCGCTTTTAAGCGTGATATAATGCAGTTAAACCGAAAGGAAACAGTGAAATAAAACAAAAAGAAACTTGCAACGGCGCAGAAAATGATTTCTGCACCGTTTTGTTTTGCAGGAATAAAAAGATAAGACTTGCAAAACAGGAAAGAAAGGAGTGCTTAGAAATGAGTGAAAAGGTAAACGCACCGGAGATCTCGGTAAAGAACGTCAGCATGGTGTTCTCCGACAGCAAAGGCAACCCGGTACAGGCACTTAAGAACGTAAGTATTGATATTCAGAAAGGTGAATTCATATCGCTCCTCGGTCCTTCCGGCTGCGGTAAATCCACACTTCTTCGTATAGTATCGGATCTGCTGACCCCCACCTCAGGCGAGGTTACGGTCTGCGGCAAGACGCCGAGAGAAACAAGACTTGAGCAGAAGTTCGGTATCGTGTTCCAGAACCCCGTGCTTCTCGACTGGAGAACAGTAAGAAAGAACATAAGACTTCCGCTTGAG
>OLQB01002166.1_pt1 | contig 12998 bp, 12 predicted proteins | sample 1672681 | NCBI WGS metagenome assembly OLQB01 (sample SAMEA3136713, study PRJEB25190) | human gut metagenome | reverse complement strand
AGGGAGTTATTCCGGCCTGACAAGAGGAAATTTAAAATAATTTTCTGACCGCGCAACATTCAACCAAATCAGCCTAAAACTGCCAGTTTTTCGAGCGTTTCGAAGCCGTAACGCTGTAAAACGGGCAATAATTGTTCAGCTCCTGGCGTCATTGCCATACAAAAGGCAATATTCGCATCGGCAGATTTTGCATCCGGGGCTTCATGTTCTAACAACCAGGCCGTTCGGCGAGCAATCGCTGCGCCAGAATCCACCAGCCGGGTTCCCTCTGGCAGCACTTGTAACAGTTCTTCTTGTAGTAGAGGGAAATGGGTGCAACCCAATACAACGGTATCTGGCGGCTCTTTCATTCTTAACCACGGGCGTAGGATACGTTTTAGTGCATCCAGAGAAACATCTTCGCCATGTAGCTTCGCTTCAGCCAACTCAACCATCTCTGCCGAGCCCAGCATTTCTATCTGGCATTCATTAGCGAAACGCGCGATCAGCTCATGAGTATAAGAACGTTTAACTGTTCCGCGGGTTGCCAGTAATCCGACAATGCCATTTGCCGTCAGACGTGCAGCAGGTTTAATCGCCGGCACGACACCAACAACCGGGAAGTCGAACTTTTCGCGTAATGCAGGAAGTGAAACGGTACTGGCAGTGTTGCAAGCGACCACAGCCAGCGCAAGGGGATAACGTTCTTGCACCGCGGTGACAATTGCCACCACTCGCTCAACAATAAACGCTTCGCTTTTTTCGCCATACGGGAAAGCGACGTTATCGAAAGCATAAATGTAATGGAGATCCGGTAAGAGATGCCGGATCTCGTCATAGACCGACAACCCACCGACGCCGGAGTCAAACACCAGCACGGTGGGACGTGGTTCAGAAGGTGTAGCTGCCAGACAAGGTGTATTCCCGTCCTGCAGTTTGGTAGCCATAGACTGTCTCATAATCTTTGTCGAACAGGTTGGCTATTTTACCACGAACTGTCAGGTGAGAGGTGACCGGATACGCAACCGCAAGATCCCACAAGCTCACACCGCCCATTTTAACGGTTTGATAAGGATAAGATGAGTAATCCTTATCATAGCGAGTGCCTAAATACTGATAAGTAATACCCCAGTCGAAGTCATACAACTGCCAGTCGAGCTGGTATTTCACCTGCTGTTTAGCACGGCGTAACAACGGCGTGTCGGTAATCGCATTGCGCGCATCGACATAATCATAACTCACAGTATGCGTCAGTGGTCCGGTATCAAAATTGGCGGTCGCCTCGACGCCCTTAATCCGCGCTTTCCCTTCGTTGTAATATTTCAGGGTGTGATCATCATAATCGATCAAGTCACTGACATCGTTACGATATCCGGAAATACGCCAGTTCACCCCAGCGGTTAAGCCTTCAAACGCGCCTTCCCACTGTTTGCTTTTCTCCGGGTCCAGATTCGGATTTCCGTAGAAGCCATACAGTTGCCCCAGATTTGGTGCCTTATAAGATGTCCCGTAGGAAGCAATGAAGCGATAACCTTCGATGAATTCCCAACCGGCGCTGGTTTGCCAGGTTCCATGACGACCAAACTGTGAGTTATCGTCACTGCGTGCTGCGCCTTCAAAGGTAAAATCGCCGACTTGTTGCAGCCCGGTCAGATAGATGCCGGTATTACGTTGATCATATCCATCCTCAACATAACCTGTACCCGGCGTCGTAGTCTGTTTCTGCCAGTCGACACCCGCACCAATACTACCGTGACCAACGATGACATTGTTTGCCCACTGGACGGTGTATTGCTTCATCTCATCGAGCGTCGCCGACGAATCATAACGACCATAATGGGGATCGTAGTTGTAATCTTTGCTATGGCTATAGCTGGTAATGAGTTGTGATTTAATCAGTTCGCCGTTATAGCGCAGCCCGGCGTCCCAACTTTGGCTATAGAGTTTACGGGTATCGAGCAACGGTGAACCGGGAGAATAATACGCGTCATAATTGGTACGGTTATCATAGCCATAGCCGCGCACAAAGCCGCTCCAGGCATCAGTAAAGTTATGCTCCAGCGCGCCATAAAGCGTTTTACTTAAAAAACCATCGTTATCTGTCTGCGCTTGCGTTCCGGTATTACCATAGGCAACAACATCATAACCATGAGTATGGGCATAATCGCCCAACAGCGTTACCCGTGTCTTATCCCCCAGTTGTTGCTGCGTAGAGACATCATAGTTCTGATAACTATTGCTTCCCCACCCTGCTGAAATTTCCGTTCCGGGTTCATCGCGCGTCGTGATGATATTCACCACCCCGCCTATTGCATCGGAACCATAAACAGCGGAGCGCGGCCCACGGATATATTCAACACGCTGGACAAGCGCAATAGGGAACTGGCTAAGGTCGGCAGAACCACTCACCCCCGCCAGATTCAGGCGTACGCCATCAATTAACACCAACACATGACTGGCATTTGTACCGCGAATAAAAATAGATGAGAGCTGACCTGAACCGCCGTTTTGGGTGATATCGACGCCCGGAAGACGGCGCAGCACATCATTGACCGAGGTCGACTGCCAGCGGTCGATATCCTGACGGGTCACAACGGTGGTTGGTGCAAGCACAGTGCTGCGCGGCTGTTCAAAACGGTTAGCAGTAACGACGAGAGTATCCGGGCTGGTATCCTGTGCCCAAGCGGAAAATGCCGTGACGGAACACGCCGTCAGCAGCGAAGCTTTTTTAATCATTGTAAAGCATCCACAATAGAAGAAGGATGCCGCAGGTTTCATCAATATTACGCGATGATGAGAACCAGATGCGACGTTGGCCGGCAGGTCTTCGGGCTTGGAGGGGTATCTAAGATACTAAGAGATGATGACTTCCCACCGAATGGCAGTGTCCGCATAACGCAATCATCGCACCTTTCCTTACCGCTGCGCGTCAGCTCCAGATTCGCACTGGATTCCCTATTAACTCACAGGACCGGCAAGTGGATGCTACAGGTTGTAACAAGTTACTGTCCAGACGTAGCTCACAAATAGGAATTCATCAAGATCTGGACATCTGATGAGCAATCCCTACAATCGCCGCGTACTTTAATTTTTCAGGATACATCATGACCCCCGAACACCTTCCAACAGAACAGTATGAAGCGCAGTTAGCCGAAAAAGTGGTACGTTTGCAAAGTATGATGGCACCGTTTTCTGACCTGGTTCCGGAAGTGTTTCGCTCGCCGGTCAGTCATTACCGGATGCGCGCGGAGTTCCGCATCTGGCACGATGGCGATGACCTGTATCACATCATTTTCGATCAACAAACCAAAAGCCGCATCCGCGTGGATAGCTTCCCCGCCGCCAGTGAACTTATCAACCAGTTGATGACGGCGATGATTGCGGGTGTGCGTAATAATCCCGTTCTGCGCCACAAGTTGTTCCAGATTGATTACCTCACTACGCTGAGTAATCAGGCGGTGGTTTCCCTGCTATACCATAAGAAGCTGGATGATGAGTGGCGTCAGGAAGCGGAGGCCCTGCGCGATGCACTGCGCGCGCAGAATCTGAATGTGCATCTGATTGGTCGGGCAACGAAAACCAAAATCGAGCTGGATCAGGATTACATCGATGAACGTCTGCCGGTCGCAGGGAAAGAGATGATCTACCGTCAGGTAGAAAACAGCTTTACCCAGCCGAACGCGGCGATGAATATTCAGATGCTGGAATGGGCGCTGGACGTAACCAAAGGCTCAAAAGGCGATTTACTGGAGCTGTACTGCGGCAACGGTAACTTTTCATTAGCGCTGGCGCGTAATTTTGATCGGGTATTAGCCACCGAAATCGCTAAGCCGTCGGTTGCTGCTGCGCAATACAACATCGCAGCTAACCATATTGATAACGTACAAATTATTCGTATGGCGGCAGAAGAATTTACTCAGGCGATGAATGGTGTGCGCGAGTTTAACCGCCTGCAAGGGATCGACTTAAAGAGTTATCAGTGCGAAACCATTTTTGTCGACCCACCGCGCAGCGGTCTGGACAGTGAAACCGAGAAAATGGTGCAGGCGTATCCGCGTATTTTGTACATCTCCTGTAACCCGGAAACGTTATGCAAGAATCTGGAAACATTAAGCCAGACGCACAAGGTCGAACGTCTGGCTCTGTTTGATCAGTTCCCCTACACGCACCATATGGAGTGCGGCGTATTACTGACCGCGAAGTAAAACCCATGCCGGATGCGCCAGCATCCGGCATAATACCGATTACTCAGCAACTTCCTGCTTACGGTTACGCATCTTCGCGCCAATCCAGAACACCATAATGACGGAGAGTACTGCCGGGAAGAAGTTAGAGCCGATATCCGGATATTCCGCACGAACTACCGTGCTGTACAGCAGTACGCCGAGAATAAAACAGGCAGCTGCCAGACCCGGCAAGCCTACCGGCATAGTGCGATTAAGATAACGTTGATGCAGGCAGTAAACCGTCAGCACCAGGGAAATAATCGGGAATACAGAAAATGGCACAATGGAGCTAAACAGCGCTGCGAAAGTACCATTAATCGATAAGCCAGCAACTAACGCCAGCAGCAGCGTACCTCTATCTTGATTTGCTTGTTTCATTACTCGTCCTTCACATTTCCCGGAATAATTGCGGTTTTCTCTTGTTCACGGCGATACCAGTAATAAGCCCCTTTCGAAATCATTCGCAGTTGCAGTACCAGTCGCTCTTCTAATTGCCGACGTTGTTCGACGCCGACGTCCAACGCCTCGGCACCCGCACTGAAGACAATTGTCACCATTGCTTCGGCTTGCGCTTCAGTAAACGCACGCGGCATATGGTTTTCGAGTTCCAGATAGTCCGCAAGTTCCGCAATGAAGTGCTGAATTTCACGCGCAACGGCGGCACGAAACGCAGCGGAGGCTCTTCCGATCTGGTTATTATTGCCGGAGCGTTCCCGCAATAATAACCGGAAGGCGTTAGGATTATTACCGATGAACTCCATAAATGTGGAGACCGAGGTGCGGATCACACTCCCGCCTTTGGCGATACGCTGACGCGCCTGGCGCATGAGTTGGCGTAGCATTAAACCGCTCTCATCAACCATGGTCAGACCCAGTTCGTCTACGTCGCGGAAATGCCGATAAAAAGAGGTGGGAGCAATGCCCGCTTCACGCGCCACTTCACGCAAACTCAGGCTGGCGAAGCTGCGTTCAGCACTTAATTGGCTAAATGCGGCTTCCACCAGCGAACGGCGGGTTTTTTCTTTTTGTTGCGCTCTTACGCCCATCACGATGTCTGAATCCTTGCCAAAAGTACTGCTGGCACTATACCAGAGAATGAACATACTGGATTGCTCCAGTATTGTGAATGAACGGTAACGCAATAAAACATATTTACTGCAATTCTTTGGCCGGTTCTTTTACGTACAGCGGAAACCTGCCGCTTAAACGGAGAGTATCGTCGATAAAAATCCAATAAAACGTCAGGGCAAAAGTAAGAAACAGACAAAGCAAAGGCCGCTCAGGATATAGCCAGATAAATGACGGGGATCAATTGGCTTACCCGCGATAAAATGTTACCATTCTGTTGCTTTTATGTATAAGAACAGGTAAGCCCTACCATGCCACATTCCTACGATTACGATGCCATAGTAATAGGTTCCGGCCCCGGCGGCGAAGGCGCTGCAATGGGCCTGGTTAAGCAAGGTGCGCGCGTCGCAGTTATCGAGCGTTATCAAAATGTTGGCGGCGGTTGCACCCACTGGGGCACCATCCCGTCGAAAGCTCTCCGTCACGCCGTCAGCCGCATTATAGAATTCAATCAAAACCCACTTTACAGCGACCATTCCCGACTGCTCCGCTCTTCTTTTGCCGATATCCTTAACCATGCCGATAACGTGATTAATCAACAAACGCGCATGCGTCAGGGATTTTACGAACGTAATCACTGTGAAATATTGCAGGGAAACGCTCGCTTTGTTGACGAGCATACGTTGGCGCTGGATTGCCCGGACGGCAGCGTTGAAACACTAACCGCTGAAAAATTTGTTATTGCCTGCGGCTCTCGTCCATATCATCCAACAGATGTTGATTTCACCCATCCACGCATTTACGACAGCGACTCAATTCTCAGCATGCACCACGAACCGCGCCATGTACTTATCTATGGTGCTGGAGTGATCGGCTGTGAATATGCGTCGATCTTCCGCGGTATGGATGTAAAAGTGGATCTGATCAACACCCGCGATCGCCTGCTGGCATTTCTCGATCAAGAGATGTCAGATTCTCTCTCCTATCACTTCTGGAACAGTGGCGTAGTGATTCGTCACAACGAAGAGTACGAGAAGATCGAAGGCTGTGACGATGGTGTGATCATGCATCTGAAGTCGGGTAAAAAACTGAAAGCTGACTGCCTGCTCTATGCCAACGGTCGCACCGGTAATACCGATTCGCTGGCGTTACAGAACATTGGGCTAGAAACTGACAGCCGCGGACAGCTGAAGGTCAACAGCATGTATCAGACCGCACAGCCACACGTTTACGCGGTGGGCGACGTGATTGGTTATCCGAGCCTGGCGTCGGCGGCCTATGACCAGGGGCGCATTGCCGCGCAGGCGCTGGTAAAAGGCGAAGCCACCGCACATCTGATTGAAGATATCCCTACCGGTATTTACACCATCCCGGAAATCAGCTCTGTGGGCAAAACCGAACAGCAGCTGACCGCGATGAAAGTGCCATATGAAGTGGGCCGCGCCCAGTTTAAACATCTGGCACGCGCACAAATCGTCGGCATGAACGTGGGCACGCTGAAAATTTTGTTCCATCGGGAAACAAAAGAGATTCTGGGTATTCACTGCTTTGGCGAGCGCGCTGCCGAAATTATTCATATCGGTCAGGCGATTATGGAACAGAAAGGTGGCGGCAACACTATTGAGTACTTCGTCAACACCACCTTTAACTACCCGACGATGGCGGAAGCCTATCGGGTAGCTGCGCTAAATGGCTTAAACCGCCTGTTTTAACACTTTATCGAAATGGCCATCCATTCTTGCGCGGATGGCCTCTGCCAGCTGCTCATAGCGGCTGCGCAGCGGTGAGCCAGGACGATAAACCAGGCCAATAGTGCGGCGTGGTTCCGGCTTAATGCACGGCAGATAAACAACCCCATCGCGTTTGCGCTCCGGCGGCACAGCCAGCGCTGGCAGTAAAGTGATCCCGCTACCTGCCGCCACCATGTTACGCAGTGTCTCCAGGCTGGTCGCGCGGAAGTGTGTATCTTCATCCGCCCCGGCTTCAAAGCAGAAACCCATTGCCTGATCGCGCAAACAGTGACCATCTTCCAGCATCAGCAGTTTTTCCCCTGCCAGATCGGCCATCGGTACGCATTCGCGGTTCGCCCACGGGTGATCTTCATAGATAGCCAGCAACATTGGCTCATCAAACAACGGCACTTCAATGAATGCTTCGCTCTCTTTCACCAGCGCGAGGATCACGCAATCGAGTTTGCCGCTGTCCAGTTGCGCCAGTAACTGGTGGGTCTGTGCTTCATGCAGATACATTTCCAGCTTTGGAAAGGTCTGGTGCAGCATAGGGATAATATGCGGTAGCAGGTACGGTCCAACTGTGGGAATCAAACCAATGTGCAGCGGTCCGGACATCGTCTCGCCCTGCTGGCTTGCCATCTCTTTAAGGACTTTCACCTCACGCAGCACGGTACGCGCCTGATCCACCAGCAGCATTCCCGCCTGGGTGAACAACACTTTACGGCTGGTCCGCTCCAGCAACATCACGCCCAGCTCATCTTCCAGCTTACGAATTTGCCCGCTAAGCGTCGGCTGGCTAACGTGGCAGGAATCTGCCGCACGCCGAAAATGGCGGTGTTCAGCCAATGCCACCAGGTACTCAAGATCACGAATATTCATTATCCATCCTCCATCGCCACGATAGTTCATGGCGATAGGTAGAATAGCAATGAACGATTATCCCTATCAAGCATTCTGACTGATAATTGCTCACAGAAACGGAGCGGCACCTCTTTTAACCCTTGAAGTCACTGCCCGTTTCGAGAGTTTCTCAACTCGAATAACTAAAGCCAACGTGAACTTTTGCGGATCTCCAGGATCCGCTTTTTTTTGCCATAAAAAAGCCCGGCGATAAGCCAGGCTCAAATTTGTACATATAAATGTTCTTACCCCAACCGAGCCTGCGCAAAAGCAATCGCCTGCGCCACCTGCTGCGGTGAGACGCCGCCTTTTGCCGCACGCTTGTCGAGGCACGATTGCAGCGACAGAATCGGATAGACATCTTCGTCAATCACCTGACTGAATTTCTGCAACTCACTGAGCGGCAGATCTTCCAGCGGTTTGCCCTGACGAATGGCTTCCACCACCGCTTCACCAACAATATGGTGCGCCTCGCGGAACGGTACGCCTTTCGCCACCAGATAATCCGCCAGTTCGGTGGCGTTGGCGTAACCCTGCTGAGCCGCTTCCTGGCAACGTGGACGTTTCACCTGAATGCCGTCCAGCACCAGCGCCGCCATATGCAGGCAGTCCAGCCAGGTATCGAGCGCGTCGAACAGACCTTCTTTGTCTTCCTGCATATCTTTGTTGTAAGCCAGCGGCAAACCTTTCAGCGTCATCATCATGCCGGTTAACGCCCCCTGCACCCGACCGCATTTACCGCGAATCAGCTCCAGCGCATCCGGGTTTTTCTTCTGCGGCATTAATGATGAACCGGAAGTCACGCGGTCAGAAAGCTCCACAAACCCCGCTTCGCCGGTGTTAAAGAAAATCAGATCTTCAGCAAAACGCGACAGATGCACCATGCCGATAGCGGCAGCAGAAAGCAGTTCCAACACATGGTCACGGTCAGAAACGCTGTCGAGACTGTTACGGGTCGCCGAAGCAAAGCCCAGCCAGCCTGCTAACTGTTCACGGTCGATTTCATAGGCCGTTCCCGCCAGCGCGCCACAGCCTAGCGGGCTGACATCCAGACGCTTAAGCGCATCCTGCAAACGGCTTTCATCACGCGCCAGCATCTCAACATAGGCCAGGCACCAGTGCGCGAACGTCACCGGCTGGGCGCGTTGCAGGTGAGTGTAACCTGGCATTACCGCGTCCTGATTGTTTTGTGCGGTTTCCACCAGCGCCGATTGCAGCTGCCGGTTAGCCGTCAGTAACTCGCTAACGGTATCTTTGCACCACAGTTTCAGGTCAGTCGCTACCTGATCATTACGGCTACGCCCGGTATGCAGCTTTTTGCCTAACTGGCCCACTTTGTCGATCAGTTTGCCTTCCACCCAGCTATGGATATCTTCGGCGTCGCTTTCAAGGATTTGTTGTGGCCTGGCGCGAACATCTTCCAGCAACACGTTCAGCGCCTCTTCCAGTTGCGCCTGCTCTTCTGCGGTTAACACGCCTACCGTGACCAGGGCTTTGGACCAGGCCACAGAGCCAACAATATCCTGCTCCGCCAGACGGTAATCAAAGCGCAGTGAGTCGTTGAATTGTTTGAACCGTTGATCTGCTGCCTGGGTAAAACGCCCGCCCCAAAGTGCCATAACTCTGTTTCCTTATTTTGAAATTCAATGCCGGAAAGCTGCGCCTCCGGCCAACAAAACTTAAGCTAAAATCCGCGTACCCATCGGCATACCGTTAAACAGTGCCGGAAGCTGCTCCGCATGACGCCAGGAGGCGATATCTACCGGACGGCCCAGCGTGCGGGCCGCATCCAGCGCCGCGTTCACTTTCACTATCATGCCGTCAGTAATAATGCCCTGCTCAATCAGTTGTTCTGCTTTCGCGGCGGTCATTTCGGCAATGCGTTGCCCTTTGCCGTCGAGAATGCCGCTGACGTCGGAGAGCAAAATCAGATCCGCGCCCAGCGTTGCCGCCAGCGCCGTTGCCGCCTGGTCGGCATTGACGTTCATCAGTTGCCCTTCGTCTGTTACGCCAATGGAGCTGACCACCGGCAGATAACCGTTCTCCAGCAAGGAGTTGATAAGCTTAGGCGAACCTGGCTGCGCCAGTCCAACATGACCTAACTCTTCATCAAGCTGGGTCACTTTGACGCTGTCGCCGTCACCGAGAAACAAACCTACGGCCGCAATCTGATGTTTCTTCGCCCATGCCAACAGGGTTTTATTTGCCGTTCCCGCCAGTGCTCCGGTGATAATGTCTATCTGATCAGCAGGCGTCACCCGCAGGCCGTTTTTCTTTTTCACCGGCAGATTCAGCCCTTTCATCAGCTCATCCACCACGCAACCGCCGCCGTGCACAATCACCAGCGGACGCTGATGTGACTCACGATAATTCACCAGTGCGCTAAACAGACGTTCCAGCGCCTCTTCACTATCCAGCAGTACGCCGCCCAGTTTGATAATTAATGGATTCATCATTGCACCCTTAAATAAGAGACTGCGTTTCCGCATAGCCGAAACGAATATTGGCGCACTGTACCGCTTGTGCCGCCGCGCCTTTCAGTAAGTTGTCTTCGGTCGCCACAATAATCAGATGCTCGCCCTGAACGGCAAACCCGATATCGCAAAATGGCAGCCCAACGACATTTTTCAGCGCCGGAACGCCTTTGTCATACAGCCGCACCAGCGGTTTATGGGCATACGCCTGCTGTAACACTTGCGCGACTTGCGCCTGGGTCACACCCGATTTCAGGCGGCAGGTAATAGTTTCGAGAATGCCGCGCGGGAAATTGCCCAGATGTGGGGTGAAGATAACGTCAGCACCGAGGTGTGTGGCGATCTCTGGTTGATGGCGATGAGTAAAGACGCCATACGGTTGCAGGCTAACTTCACAAAAGCTGTTTGAAATGGCCGCTTTACGCCCTGCACCGCTCACGCCGCTGGTGGCGTTGATCACCGGCCACTGATTGAGGTCAAGAAGATCGGCATCAATCAACGGTTTCAGCGCCAGCTGTGCCGCCGTCGGATAACAGCCCGGCACCGCAATCAAATTCGCTTCTTTTAATTTATTACCGCACCACTCCGCCAGACCGTAGGCTGCCTGTTCCAACAGTTCCGGGTATTGATGGGTAAAGCCGTAATATTTTTCATAGAAGGTGGCGTCGTTAACACGAAACGCGCCGGAAAGGTCGAACACCACGCAGCCCGCTTCAAGAAACTGCGGCGCTAAATCGTGGCTAACTTCATGGGCGGTGGCGAGAAACACTACGTCCACCCCTGGGCTAAACTCGCTGATATCCGACATCGGCTGCAACGGCAGATCAACGATGCCTTTTAGCTGCGGATGCAAATCGGAGATTAACTTTCCCGCATCATTGCTTTGCGCTGAAACAGTCAAAGCGGTTATGTTCATATGCGGATGGCGATTTACATAGGTCACTAGCTCTGCGCCAGCGTAGCCGCTGGCACCCACAATCAGCGTATTCAACATCGGGGCTATTCACCTTCTTATGTCTGGTTGCCAGGTTAAACGTAAAACATTCACCTTACGGCTGGTGGGTTTTATTACGCTCAACGTTAGTGTATTTTTATTCATAAATACTGCATGAATATTGATACTATCATGACCAGAGGTGTGTCAACAATGAAAAACAAATTACCGCCATTTATCGAGATTTACCGCGCTCTGATTGCCACACCTTCAATAAGCGCCACGGAAGAGGCACTCGATCAAAGCAATGCAGATTTAATCACTCTGCTGGCGGACTGGTTTAAAGATTTGGGCTTCAATGTGGAAGTGCAGCCTGTTCCAGGAACTCGCAACAAATTCAATATGCTGGCAAGTATCGGACAGGGGGCTGGCGGCTTGTTGCTGGCGGGGCATACCGATACGGTGCCATTTGATGACGGTCGCTGGACGCGCGATCCGTTTACACTGACGGAGCATGACGGCAAGCTTTACGGCTTAGGCACCGCCGACATGAAAGGCTTTTTTGCGTTTATCCTTGATGCGCTACGCGATGTCGACGTCACGAAACTGAAAAAACGCTCTACATTCTGGCGACTGCTGATGAAGAAACCAGTATGGCCGGAGCGCGTTATTTTGCCGAAACTACCGCCCTGCGCCCGGATTGCGCCATCATTGGCGAACCGACGTCACTACAACCGGTACGCGCACATAAAGGTCATATCTCTAACGCCATCCGTATTCAGGGCCAGTCGGGGCACTCCAGCGATCCAGCACGCGGAGTTAACGCTATCGAACTAATGCACGACGCCATCGGGCATATTTTGCAATTGCGCGATAACCTGAAAGAACGTTATCACTACGAAGCGTTTACCGTGCCATACCCTACGCTCAACCTCGGGCATATTCACGGTGGCGACGCTTCTAACCGTATTTGCGCTTGCTGTGAGTTGCATATGGATATTCGTCCGCTGCCTGGCATGACACTCAATGAACTTAATGGTTTGCTCAACGATGCATTGGCTCCGGTGAGCGAACGCTGGCCGGGTCGTCTGACGGTCGACGAGCTGCATCCGCCGATCCCTGGCTATGAATGCCCACCGAATCATCAACTGGTTGAAGTGGTTGAGAAATTGCTCGGAGCAAAAACCGAAGTGGTGAACTACTGTACCGAAGCGCCGTTTATTCAAACGTTATGCCCTACGCTGGTGCTCGGTCCGGGTTCCATCAATCAAGCTCATCAGCCTGATGCGCGATTCTCTGGTAGATATCGACGGCTACGGTGAGGACAAGCTGAATGCGGCGTATTTCCGCGGCGGTCCCAGTCTGGCTATCCGCACCATCAACGAGAATTTCGGCACGGATATCAAGGATTACGTTGCCGTAGACTTCGAGCAGCTGGTGCAGATCGTAGACGCGATCGGCGGCGTGGACATCGACGTGCAGAACGATAACGAGCTGAAGGAGCTCAACCGTGTCATCAAGGACTACGGTGCAGAGCGGGGCAAGGAGTTCTCCGGCGTGGAGAAGACCGGACTGCAGACGCTGGACGGCGTGCAGGCGCTGTGCTACGGCCGTATCCGCAAGGGCGACACTGGCGATGACTGGGCACGCGTGGAGCGTCAGAGCGTTGTGCTGAACGCCATCT
>OLQB01002142.1_pt1 | contig 13126 bp, 2 predicted proteins | sample 1672681 | NCBI WGS metagenome assembly OLQB01 (sample SAMEA3136713, study PRJEB25190) | human gut metagenome | reverse complement strand
GTTCGTACTCGGATAAGTTGTTCCAAAAGATGAGCCAGGTGATTTTGGATCTGGGTGAGACCGAGAGCTGCATTATCGAAGGCCGTCTGTCCGATTATCTGCTGCGCAACAACCCCAACCACATCGCCGTGCTGGTGACTGCGCCCTTTGAGGACCGCGTCGAGATCGTGCGCAAGAAGCGCGGCCTCAACAAAAAGAAGGGCGCCAAGCTGGTCAAGCAGCAGCAGAAGGCGCGCGAGGCGTTCTACAAGCGCTACAGCGCCGGCAAGTGGAAGATGACGAGCGGTAAGGATATCGTAGTCAACCGCGCCAAGCTGGGCCGCGAAGGCTGCAAGGACGTCATCGCCGCGGCCTACCGCTACAAAGTGGCCCAGCTCGAAGGCTAACCGACCAAAGCCACAACAAAGGGGACAGGCACCTTTGTTGTGGTCTGATGCGATGCCCTCGTAGCTTAAGGCTGCGGGGGCATCTTTAACCGTTCACGGAAAAAGGCTACCGCCCACGCCTTAATTTCTATGATGGCTAAGCAAGGCGTATCATCCAGTCAAATATGGATTTATTGTGCCAAGAGGCGCAGTGGAAATTGCAGTTGATGTATTGCCTTGCAGCATTGATTTGCCGTGATTGTTTTGTTGGCGCGCTAGAAGTATAAGCAACTCGTAAACGCATCGGCAAACGAACAGCGGCATCGATGGGAACGAGAGGGCTGCTAACTCTCGACTGAACTTGCATGAGGCAACGCCTTGGCTGCGCGCCGCGACACACCGCCGCGGCGGGACGAACGTGCTCGGGGGAGTCATCATGTTCAAGCACGCAGACCGAAAAGACGGGGACACCGAATTTGCCAAGGGAACGGGGGTCGCCTCGACGGAGATACCCCAGCGTCGTTGCTTTCGCAAGACACGCCTGAAGGCCGCCTTTGCTGCCAAGATTGCTCTGGTTACCATTGCTTCGGCTGTGATGGTCATGCAGACGATGCCCGTTTCCGCCATAGCCGAAGTGGTCGAGCAAGAGCAGCAGGACCAGCAACTGCTCGCAGAGGTTCAGAGTGCCAACGAAGGCTCCACTACAAATGTGGGCGAAGGCGACAACACTGGTAGCAACGGTAACGCCACGAACGATTCTACGTCTCAGGGCGATGCCACACCCGACTCCGATACCACACCCGACTCCGATACTTCCGACTCCTCCTCGATCGACGACTCCGACAAGACTGATGTCGCTACGGCGCCCGCAGCCAACGCCGCCGACAGCGCAGACGCCGACTCAACCGGCGTCGTCGACGCCTCCAACTTCGACAGTCCGAACGCCAAGCTCGTTGCCCCGCCGGCACAGTCTGAGCAGGCGCTTGCGGCGCAGGCATCTCCCTCGGCCCTGCGTGCGGCGAAAAAACAGGGCAAGCAAGAGCCCCAGACAAATAATCAGAATCCTATTTCGGGCGACGACCAGCGCATCGAGAACATCACCGTTGCATGGGCGACGCCCGATGATGCCAAGGACAACAGCCCGGCGCGTCTTTCCCTTGTGCCCAAAACCGACGAGTTCTCGGTCAAGATGAAGCTCTCGGTCGCACTCTCGGGCCAGTACAGCTATAAGGAGGGCGAGATCCAAATCGTTGTCCCCAAGTACATTTTCGCCGACCGCGACGGCAAGCCGGTGGGCGAGCTGGAGGCGGCGGTCCCCGAGGCGCCGAGCCAGCAGTCCACGTTCGCCTACACCGAGATGGGCGACAGCTATGTGCTGAGCAACACCTGCGAGCTCTCCGCCGCCACGCAGGCGAGCTTCGAGTTTGCCGTACGCAAACTCGACCCCATCGAGCTTGTGGGCAACGGTCAGCTCGCCGACGGCGAGAAGGCGCCTGCTGCTGACGCCCTTCCCACCGAGGTGGAGAAGTATGTCACCGAAAACTTCTACGGCACGGTCAACCTCACCACGCACGCCGGCAACGTGCTTTCCATGACATCCAATAAGCTCGATGCGAGCGTGGACACGCAAGAGGTCATCAGCGGTGCCGAGCTGCGCGGTCAGAGTCTCTCTGAGAGCTGGCCTTCCAATTGGCCCGAGGAGCTCAAGCCCGCCGATGCCGACAAGTACATCTATATTGACTGGTACTCGTGGACAAGCGCGCGTGGAAACCAAAAGTACGTGCTGCAGGGATCGACCGACGGCAGCGACAGCGGTTACAAGGCGAAGCTTTTGGGCGTGAGCTATAACGGTAAGACGGTCGGCAACAAGGGCAACGATGCCACGCAGAATATTCGCTTTACCGCCGAGAACAGCCTTGATTATGTGAGTTCCAATAACAGTACGGGTTATCTGCACACCTACATGGCATACCCCAAGGACCAGTTTGAGCTGGGCGGGCACTATAAGCTTAAGCACAAGGTGGGCTACACGCTCACCTCGGCAGATGATCACGAGATCACTTCTGCCCCGGCAACAGCGCAGCTTACCTACTCTCCCATCAAGTTCCAAGACCCGCACGGGCATTTCAACGTGTTCAAATATTCAAACGGCTCGTACTCGAGCAAGCGTGGTAAGTGCGATAACTACCCCTATGCGCTCGATAGCCTGCGTTTAGGGCGCGATGCCGTGTGTAGCTACGATGTGGAGACCGTGGGCTTTACCGGACCCTGGACCACGGACAAGGGCGGCAAGACCGACTACAACCAGTTCCTCGCGGGCGACTACGGCAAGCATGCCGTGCGCATGGAGACCCCCGATTACTCGGTGCGCTTCGACCATACCGACGACGACCTCACGGCGGACGACTTTGAGTTTGAGGGCGTGAGCGTCGACAAGCCCACGGTCTACGGCTACCAACGCTACACGCAGACGGGTTATGGCTATTACGAGGACTCCGACGGTGCTGTTCGCTATGGCAGCATCGGGGCGGGCAACTACGGCTATGTGGTGGACGGCGATAACGCCAAACAGCCCGATATCGAGATCTGGGGCTCGGTGAAATCCGGTACCAAGGAGGGCGACAACTGGGTGCGCTACGGTACCGTCAGCTACCGTTCCGGTACAGTTGCCGTGGAGCCGCAAAATGGTGCGAGTGTGAGCGAAGACGGAACGCGACTGCTGTTCCCCAAGGACGCCGGCGTGACCGATATCAAGACCTGCTTGAGCACCAAGACGGCGGGCGTCACCTATATCATGCATCCCTACGTGCGCCTTAAGCCCACGGAGCGCATCCGTGCGCGCGTGGACCAGCTCTTTAAGGACTCCGATACGCCCGAGACGATCCTGCGCAACACTGCCAAGTCGTACAACTACGACTTCAACGGCGACCTCATCGTGGAGTGCGGCCCCAAGAGCGCTGACGATTACCTGACAGGTGCGGCTTCCGGCATCAGCATGGACAAGGGCGTGGAATACGATACCGACAAGGACGGGCAGACGACCACGCTCCACTACACGGCCAATGTGTACGAGCAGACCAACCTCACGGCCCTTTCCGACTACAACGAGGCCGCGGCGGCGGGCATCTTTACGCCAGATACGGCCGGCACCTTCTACGATCTGCTGCCCAAGGGCGTTGAGCCCAAGCTGGGCACCGTCAAGCTCAATGGCGACAACGCGGTGGAGAGCGTGGGCCTCAAGCGCAACTATAAGGGCACCGGGCGTACGCTCATGACGGTGAAAACGCGCGTTGCCCCCAATCCGGAGTATCGCAGCAGGTGGAGCGCCGGTAACCAGCCCTACGACGGCTACGGCGATAAAATCACGCTGACGTTCGACGCCGTCTACTCGTTCGACACCGAGCGCGACTATGGATCCACGCTCGTCAACAACATCGCCTACGAAAGCGCGGAGCCCAGCTGGGGTACCATCGCCGGCTACAAGGGCGAGCCCGACAACCCGCTTGCGGGCAACAACCAGGCGTCCAAGGATGCCGTCAAGGGCGTCGAGGATGCCATGACCGACCTTGATCCCGAGAGCGATAACTCGTCGTTCGTATATGCCCGCGTATCGGTCAAGCTCGACCACCTGTCGTGGTCGATGGCGCAGCTCGACAAGAAGGTCGATACCAACGACGAGGGCGCGTGGAGCTCGGGCCTCGACAAGGGCGGCGCTCGCAATGTCTTTGAGAACGGCGTGTACAGCTACCGTATTTCGCTCAACAATCTCAACAATCCCGACAATTCAAGCGCCAAGGACATTCGCTTCTTCGATGCGGTCGATGCGTTCGACCCGGCTAGCAAGACCATCCAAGGAGACAAGCCCGATGCAGGCGATGTCATGTGGAAGGGCCACCTGCTGGGTGTGGACGTGAGCGCTCTCGAGCGTGCGGGCGCCGATCCGCGTGTGTACTATTCGACGGTGCCGGCAGACCAGCTCACACTCGATTCCGAGAGCAAGGAGGCTCAAGCCGACCTCAAGGATCGTTCCATCTGGATGCCGGCGGAATCGTATGAGGGGAGCCTCGATGACGTGACCGCGGTTGCCGTGGACGCCACCAAAAAGGCCGACGGCAGCGACTTTGTGGTGGGCGAGGGCGATACGGCAGCGTTTACGATTCGCATGCGGGCGCCCAAGGTCAAGGACCTTGAGCAAGATCCCACCGCGTACGGTAAGTGGTTCGATACCGACCTTACAGAGGGGGAGAGCGAGTCCGGTCTCACCGGCGGCACCCATGCCTACAACAACGCCATCTTGCGCTGCACGACAATCAGTAACGTGGGCGTGGAGTCGCCCAACCAGGTGATCCGCAAAGACTACACCAAGGTCGGTCTCAAGCCTTTTGGCATCACGATAAAGAAGGCATGGTCCGACAGCGATGACCAGGACGGCAAGCGCCCCCAGAGCGTGACGGTGCATCTGTACGCCGATGGGCAGGACACGGGCAAGAGCGCCGTGCTGAGTGATGCTAACAATTGGCGGGCAAGTTTTGGGTCTGATGACGGACTGTGCGTTCTCAATGACGAGGGTGATACCATCGCCTACAGTGTCAAGGAGGAGACGCCCGAGGGCTATCTGGCTGACGTGCGCATGAACCCCACCGATACGGGTTATGAGTTTACGGTCACCAACAAGCATAGGGTCGAGACGGTCGAGATCGCCGGCCGCAAGATTTGGGACGACGCCAACGACGCCGCGGGCAAGCGCCCCAAGGAGGTCAAGATCGACCTCTACGCTGATGGCGAGCTGGTCAAGAGCAAGACCGTCAAGGCCGCGGACTCCGGCGATTGGAACTACAGCTTCGGTAGTCTGCCCAAGTATCGCGACCATGGCATAGAGATTGCATACGAGGTACGCGAGGACACCTACTATGAGGGCTACGTGACGAGCGTTGCCGGCACGGATGTAACCAACACGTACAACCCTTACGGTACGCTCAAGATCAGCAAGGCCGTACAGGGCGCCACGGACGTGAGCGCACAGAAGGAGTTCTCGTTCAAGCTGACGCTGACCACCCCCGAGGGCGAGCCCGAGGGCGGCACGTTCGCCTACACGGTGACCGATGCGGCAGGCGCGCAGGTCACCACGGGCAAGGTGGGCAACGGCGATACCATTAAACTGCGCGGGGGCCAGACGGCGACCATCACGGGTATTCCCTCCGAGACTACCTATAAGGTGACCGAGGCCAAGGTCGCGGGCTTTAAGAGGACCGATTCTGGTGCCACGGGCACGATTCGTGCCGGCGAGGAGCGCGCCGCCACTGCGAGCTTCACCAATACGTATAACGCCACCGGTAAGGCGTACCTCAGTGCCACGAAGGTGCTCGAGGGGCGCAAGCTCAAGGCTAAACAGTTTACGTTCGACGTGCTGGACGAGGCCGGTAACATCGTGGTTACCGCGCGCAACGGCGCCGACGGTGCGGTGAACTTCGGGGCCATTAAGTATGGTCTGGACGACGTGGGCAAAACATACACCTATACCATCCGCGAGCGAAATACCGGAGCCGCGGGCTACACCTATTCCGATGCCGCCGCCACGGCTACGGTCTCGGTGACCGACAACGGTGACGGTACGCTTGCGTGCGACGTCTCCTACGGGGATGGTTCTGCGCCGACGTTCACCAACGCATACCATGCGTCAGGAGCTGTCGACCTCAAGGCATGGAAGACGCTCGAAGGCCGCGACCTCAAGGACAATGAATTCACCTTTAAGCTGGAGAGGCTGACGGGCGAGGGCGACGGCGAGCAGGCCGAAGCGGTCGGCACTGCCACCAACTCGGCCGACGGCAAGATCGTCTTTAGCCATGAGAGCGTCCAGGCGCTGCAGTTTACCGAGGCGGACGCCGGTAAGACCTATCGCTTCCGCGTGAGCGAGGTTGTGCCCGCGGGCGAAGATGCCGATTCCACAGTGGACTACGACAGCCAGAGCTCGTTCGTCTACACCGTGAAGGTGGTGGACAACGGCAACGGCACGCTGAGCTTTGACGTAAGCTCCGATGCCAAGCCGGTCTTTAAGAACAAACTCAAAGACGGTAAGCTGCGCATCGCTAAGACGATGGCAGGCGACAATCCCGATCCCAACAAGGAGTTCACGTTCCGCGTGCAGCTCACCGGCAAGAACCTGCCCGAGGACGGCTCGTATTCCTTTAAGCGCGAGGCCTATACCGGCGAGGGCGACGCCGCGGACGAGGCGGCGACTGCCGCCGCCCAGTCGAGCGAGCCTCCTGTCGGGGAGATGGTTTTGAGCTCGGGCGACGACGCTGCAAACACCGGTGTCTTCAGCGCGAATAACAAGAATACGAGCGGGCCAACGCTGCTCGCCGCTTTGGATGCGCCCGCTGGGGCAGCTCAGACTGCTGAAGCGTCTGCGAGTGCGATTGAGCCGCTCGGCGCGCGATTTACCGTTGCGCGTACCGCCGATGAGTCTTCGAATGCCGAGGACCCCAATATCAAGAATTGGTACGGAGATTTCCAAAATGGTCTCTACAAGGACAAGGAGATAAAGCTGCCCGACGTATCGGTGCACGGCGCGCTCAAGGAGAGCGGCACGGTGGGGGAGAGCGGCACGGTGGGCGCCAGTAGCTGGGACCTCTACGAAGACGGTGCCATGCGCGTGCATGCGGGCATCTTCAAATGGGACGATTTGACATACTTGCTGGCAAAAAAGGAGATTAAGTACATTGAGTTTGAGAAGGGGTGCAAGGTATCTGACAGCGATAATTCCGTGATTTGGGGCCAGCTCTGGTGCGTTTCAATGGTCGGATACATATCTATCTCTGGGGCAACGAGCATGAGTAACATGTTCGCAGACCTTGAAGATCTCAGATATCTGAACTTATCGAACTTCGATACCTCCAAGGTCACAGACATGCGCAACATGTTCTCCGGCTGCAAAGCCCTGACGTCCCTGGACGTCTCGGACCTCGACACTTCCGGCGTTACGAATATGAACTCAATGTTCTCCGACTGCTCGGCCCTGACATCCCTGGACGTCTCGGGCCTCGACACCTCGAGCGCGGTGTACATGCACAACATGTTCTCCGGTTGCTCGGCCCTGACGTCCCTGAGCTTCTCGGACCGCCACACCTCCATGGCCAAGGACATGCACAACATGTTCTCCGGCTGCAAAGCCCTGACATCCCTGGACGTCTCGGGCCTCGACACCTCCAGCGCCAAGTACATGGACTCAATGTTCTTCGGCTGCTCGGCTCTGGAATCCTTGGATCTTTCGAGCTTCGACACCTCCAGCGCCGTGTACATGAACTCAATGTTCTCCGGCTGCTCGGCCTTGAAATCCTTGAACTTGTCCAGTTTTAATACTGCTAATGTGAGCGAGATGCGTTCAATGTTCTCTGGCTGCTCAAGCCTCCCGTCCCTAGACATCTCGAATTTTAGAACCTTCGAAAATGTGGATAGAATGGACGGCATGTTCTCTGACTGCAGCGCTCTCACGACAATCAAATTGGGGTATTGGACGTCGCTAAGATACAATTCGGAATTCGGCTCTTCGTACGACAGTTCTAGGTACACCGATGTGTGGGAGTGCGAAGAGGATGGTAAAAGGCTGACTTCTAGGGAATTTCGTAGCTATTATTCCCACCGCGGCACTTGGCACCGTGTGCCGATTGATTTTTCGTATACCGTGAACTATGCTGCGGGCTCCGACGACGCCACTGGAGAAATGGTCCCCGCAGCATCCAATGAGGGCGATGCCTTCACCTTCCCGAAGTGCAAGTTCTACTCGTTGAACTATGAATTTGCGGGCTGGAGGATAGATAATCGCCAGAGCAAGAAACTGCGTGATAGCGTCGACTTGTCCAGTACCTATCAGCCGGGCGATGTGGTCGAGGGCGGCATTTGCCACAGGGGCGGCACGGCGTACCTCGAGGCGCAGTGGGATTCCATTAACAACAGCGTCGATATCAAGGACGGCTCGTTCGACATCACCCTGCGCGCTGGCGAGGCCGGCGTGATCGACGGCCTGCCGGCGGGCACGGGCTACAACGTGTACGAGAAGACGACCGCGGGCTACAAGCTTTTGAGCTCGTCCGATACGTCGGGGACTATCGATCCTGCGGGCATGAAGACCGCGGTGTTCACTAACAAGGTCTCGAACGGCGAGAAATCTGCGAACGCGTCGATCACCGCGCTCAAGACGCTCGACGGCGAGCCTGCCGCAGCCGATGCCTTCAACTTCACGCTCGCCGCGAAGGACGATGCTCCCATGCCCAAGGGCGCCGTAGACGGTAACCGGACGGTCGCCAACGGTGCTGGCGGCGCGGTGAACTTTGGCTCAATCACCTATGACAAGGCGGGAACCTATACCTACACCATCTCCGAGGTCGAGCCCGAGGGCGCTGTCGACCATGTTAAAGATGGCATCACCTATGACGGGACCCCGCGCAACGTCACGGTTAAGGTAACCGCTGCCGACGACGGCTCCCTGAGCGCGGACGTCACCTATGACGGCAAGTCCTCGCTGCCCGTGTTCGCCAACAAGACCAAGACCGTTGAGCCCCGCTACGGCTCGCTCACCTTCACCAAGAAGGTCGAGGGTGCGCCCGAGAGCGACGCGGGCAGGAAGTTCAAGTTCCGCGTCGACTGGGACTCCGCGCGCGATGGCGAGGAGTTCGCCCTCGCGGCCGGCGAGTCCAAGACCTGGACGGGCTTGGAACCGGGCCTGGGCTACACCATTACCGAGCTCGACGTCCCCGCGGGCTACAAGGCGAGCGGCAAGGTGACGGGCTCGATCGAGGCGAACAGACAATCCAGTGAGAGCATCACCAACACCTACACCGTGAAGCCCAAGGGCAGCTTTACCGTGAGCGCTAAGAAGAAGCTCGAAGGCCGTGAGCTCAAGGCCGGCGAGTTCACCTTCGAGCTCGTCGAGGTCGAGGCTGACGATTCCGACGGCGACGTGGTCGCCACCGCGACAAACGATGCCGACGGCAAGATCTCGTTCGGCAAGGTCGAGCTGAAGGGCGCTGGCGAGCGCGGCTACCGCATCCGCGAGGTCAAGGGTTCCGAGCGCGGCGTTGCGTACGACACCGCGGCGCGCGGCCTGACCGTCAAGGCGACCGACAACGGCGACGGCACGCTCAGGTGCGACGTCTCCTACGAGGGCGGCTCCGCCCCGACGTTCACCAACACGTATAAGGCTCCTGAGGGCAGCTTTACCGCGAAGGCGATCAAGAAGCTCGACGGCCGCAAGCTCACCGCGGACGACAAGTTCTCCTTCGATCTGCTCAAGGTGAAGGCCGACGGCTCCGACGGCGATGTCGTCGCGACGGCAGAGAATGACGCTGACGGCAATGTGACGTTCCCGAGCGTCACCGTGGCCTCCGCCGGCGAGTACCGCTACCGCATCCGCGAGAAGGCCGGATCGGCGGCCGGCATCACCTATGACAAGCGTGCGTACGACCTGACGGTGACTGCGCGCGCGTCCCAGGCCGATGACAGCAAGCTCGAGTGCACGGTTGCCTACATCGGCACCGACGCCGCTGCGGAGCCCCCCGTGTTCACCAATAGTTACGAGGCGAAGGGCACGTTTGCCGCCCATGCGACCAAGAGCGTGGAGGGCGCGGACCTCAAGAAGGATGCCTACACGTTTGAGCTGCTCGAGGTGGAAGCCGACGGTTCCGACGGCGCCATGGTGGCCACCGCGACAAACGATGCCGACGGCAAAGTGACGTTCCCGAGCGTCACCGTGACCTCTCTGGGCGAGCACCGCTACCGCATGCGCGAGGTCGCCGGCGACGAGGCCGGCATGGCCTACGACACCGCGGCGCGCGACCTGACGGTCACGGCGACGGACGCCGGCAACGGAAAGCTGAGCTGCGAGGTCGCCTATGAGGGCGGCGCCGAGCCCGAGTTCGTCAACGTGTTCCAGAAGCCGGGGACCTTCGTGGCCAGCGCTCACAAGGCGCTCGGCGGCCGCTACCTCAAGGAGGACGAGTTCGAGTTCGAGCTCGTGAAGGTCAAGGGCGACGGCTCCGACGGCGAGGTCGTTGCTTCCGCAAAGAACGACGCCAAGGGCAACGTGGTGTTCGGCAAGCTGAGTGTCGACGCCAAGGGTCGCTATAAGTACCGCATCCGCGAGAAGGCGGGCAAGGACGGATCCGTCATTTACGACAAGACCGAGTACGACCTGGACGTGGTGGCAACCGACGACACAGATGGCAACCTCAGCTGCCAGGTGGTCTACGGTACACCCGACCACGTTGTGCCGACGTTTACGAACAATATCAAGACGCCCGAGGGTTCCTTCAAGGCCCATGCGACCAAGAAGCTCGAGGGACGGAAGCTCAAGGATGGCGAGTTCGAGTTCGAGCTCGTCGAGGTCGAGGCTGACGATTCCGACGGCAAGGTCGTGGCCACCGCGAAGAACGGCGCCGACGGCAAGATTTCGTTCGGCAAGGTCGAGCTGAAGGGCGCTGGCGAGCGCGGCTACCGCATCCGCGAGGTCAAGGGTTCCGAGCGCGGCGTTGCGTACGACACCGCGGCGCGCGACCTGACCGTCAAGGCGACGGATAACGGAGACGGCACCCTCAAGTGCGACGTCTCCTACGAGGGCGGCTCCGCCCCGATGTTCACCAACAAGTACACGGCGCCTAAGGGCTCGTTCAAGGTGGAGGCGAGCAAGGTCCTCGAGGGCCGCAAGCTCAAGGCCGGCGAGTTCGAGTTCGAGCTGGTGAAGGTCAAGGCCGACGGTTCGCTCGGCAAGGTCGTCGCCACCGCGAAGAACGGCGCAGACGGCAAGGTCGAGTTCCCGACCGTCGAGCTGACGGGCGAGGGTACGCGCAGCTACCGCATCCGTGAGGTCAAGGGCGATGCCGGCGGCGTAACCTATGACGGGAAGTCATACGGTCTCACGGTGGACGCGCGCATGTCCGAGGGGGACGACGCTAAGCTCGACTGCACGGTCTCCTACGACGGCGGCTCCGCCCCGACGTTCACCAACGCCTACGGGGCAAAGGGCGGCTTCAAGGTCAGCGCGACCAAGAAGCTCGAGGGCCGCGACCTCAAGGCCGGCGAGTTCTCATTCGAGCTCGTCGACAAGGACGGCAAGGTCGTCGCCACCGCGAAGAACGGCGCCGACGGCAAGGTCTCGTTCCCCGAGGTCGAGCTGTCCTCCGCCGGCGAGTACCGTTACCGCATCCGCGAGAAGGCCGGCTCCAAGCCCGGCATCATCTACGATACCGCGGCGCACGGCCTGACGGTCACGGCCGTCGATAACGGCGACGGCAAACTGGAGTGCACCGTCTCCTACGATGGCGGCGAGGCCCCGACGTTCACCAACCGCTACGAGGCCAAGGGCTCCTTCAGGGCCCAGGCGACTAAGAGGCTCGAGGGCCGCGACCTCAAGGCCGGCGAGTTTTCATTCGAGCTCGTCGACAAGGACGGCAAGGTCGTCGCCACCGCCGAGAACGGCGCCGACGGCAAGGTCGAGTTCCCCGAGGTCGGGATGACCGCCGCGGGCACCTATGCCTACGGCATCCGCGAGGTTGCGGGCGATGATTCTGACATGGTCTACGACACCGCTGTCCGCAACCTGACGGTTACGGCCACCGACAGCGGCGACGGCACGCTCAAGTGCGAGGTCGCATACGAGGGCGGCGTCACGGCCGAGTTTGTCAACGTGCTCCGGAAGCCCGGAACCTTTGTGGCGCGCGCATAAGGTGCTCAACGGTCGTGAGCTCAAGGCCGGCGAGTTTGGGTTCGAGCTCGTGGGACTCGGTGACGACAGCTCCGAGGGCGAGGTACTCGCTACTGCCGAGAACGACGCTGCGGGCAACGTGGTGTTCCCGGCCGTGGAAGTCGCCTCTGCCGGTACGTATCGCTACCGCGTCCGTGAGAAGGCCGGGTCCGAGTCTGGCGTCACCTACGACATCGCGACGTACGATCTGACAGTGACGGCCGTCGACAACGGCGACGGCACGCTCGCTTGCAGCATCGCCTACGCGAATGAGTCGGAACCGCAGTTCGTGAACACGTACACGCCGCCGATCAACCCGCCTGCTAACCCACCATCGACCACGACGACCACGCAGACGACGACTACGCACAAGCGGAAGCGCGGCACGATGCCTTCGACGGGCGACGATACATGGGCGCTCGCCTGTGGCGTGGCACTTGCGGGCTCCGCGACCTGCGCGCTCGGCATTGCCTCCCGCCGTCGCAAGCGTCGGTAGAATTTGACCGGCGGGCAGCCATGCGAGCGCACGCGGCTGCCCGCCGGCTAACCGGTGCAGTTGCCAAAGAAACCCGGTTCCGTTGCTGCGGAACCGGGTTTTCTATTCCGTCCGTCTCATCACAAAGATGTTTGTCTGCGAGGCTCTGTGCTTCGAACCGGCAAACATCTCGATCTGTAACACCAAGCGCGCAAAACCGCCTCTAACTGTTACAGATTGAGATGAACAGGCGGATGTTCGTACAATGTCTCAATCTGTAACAACTACGGGACTCAACGTGGCCTACCTGTTACAGATCGAGACACACCGACCAGCCAGGCTCCAAACCACCACAAAGGTGCCTGTCCCCATCGTGGTGATCGGGCGGCCGACATAGAAAAAGTCCCCGCCGGGCGTGTGCTCGACGGGGACTTTGCCGTTTAATGGCTAGCGCTGAGGGTGATTACTCGCCCAGCAGGCTCTTGGTGATGGAAGCGGCGGCCTTCTTGCCGGCGCCCATCGCCAGAATGACCGTAGCGGCACCGGTGACGA
>OLQB01002136.1_pt1 | contig 13139 bp, 9 predicted proteins | sample 1672681 | NCBI WGS metagenome assembly OLQB01 (sample SAMEA3136713, study PRJEB25190) | human gut metagenome | reverse complement strand
CCCCGGCGGCACAGGCGTTCTTTGATTACGCCACCGGCACCGCGGCGAACGACCTCATCCGTCAGGCCGGCGCCGTCCCCGTGGCAAAGTAAAAAAATCGCATAGCCAAAGCTCCCCGCATAAGCGGGGAGCCTTTTGGCTTTTCAAAAAACGAAAGGAAACGGTATGAACAAACGGGTCTTAACGGTGCAGGACATCTCCTGTGTGGGCCAGTGCTCTCTCACGGTGGCGCTGCCGGTTTTGTCGGCGTGCGGCGTGGAAGCGGCGGTGCTGCCCTCGGCAGTACTCTCCACGCACACCGGCGGAGGCTTCGCGGGCTATACGTTCCGCGACCTGACGGCGGACATGCCCGCCATTGCGCAACATTGGCAGAAAGAGGGGTTCCGCTTCGACGCGGTGTACACCGGCTATCTCGGCAGCGGTGAGCAGATCACCCATGTCCGGCACATCATGGACACGCTGCTCGTGCCGGGCGGCGCGCGCATCGTTGATCCCGCCATGGCCGATACCGGGAAGCTCTATGCGGGGTTTGATGCCGCGTTCGTGGAGAAAATGAAGACGCTGGCGTTCTCAGCGGACATCCTTCTTCCGAATATCACGGAGGCGGCGCTGCTCACCGGCATGGAGTACCGCAAAGAGTATGACGAGGCGTATATTGAAGAGCTCACCGCCGCGCTGCATGAAAAGGGCGTCGGCACGGTCGTGCTCACCGGCGTGAGCTACGAGCCGGAGACGACCGGCGTCGTAGTGAGCGGGAAGGGGTTTCGCGGTTACTACCGCCACGCGCGCCTTGCGCGGACTTGCCACGGCACGGGCGATCTTTTTGCCTCGGCGTTCACGGGACTTTTGTGCCGCGGGTATGAACCGTTCCCGGCGGCGGAGGCCGCGGCGGAGTTCGTCCTCGCGTGCATCCGGCGCACCGAGCCGGAGCACTGGTACGGCGTGCGGTTTGAGCCGGTGCTCTATACGCTCGCAGCGAAGGCCGCGGGGATCGATCTTCCGGCCGCGGGGATCGATCTTTCGGAATGACCTTGCCGCGCGGCAAAGCGCGTGATATACTGTACTTAATATTCCTCCGGCTTTCGCCGGAGAAAGGGGAGTAACGCCATGATCCTTTATTTTACCGGTACGGGAAACAGCGAATACGCCGCAAAGAAGCTCGCCGCCGCGCTCGGCGACCACTCCGACCAGGCGGCCGAGGGCATCATGACCACCGACACGCACCCGAAGGAGATCGCCGTGCAGTTCACCGCCGGCGGCAGGACCTGCACGATCGGCGGCATCGCCAAGGGCTCGGGCATGATCCACCCGAACCTTGCGACCATGCTCGTCTTCCTCACGACGGACTGCGCCGTCAGCCCCGCCATGCTGCAGGCCGCGCTCTCCGGAGACGTGCAGGACACGTTCAACATGGTCAGCATCGACGGCGACACGTCCACGAACGACATGGTCGCCGTGCTGGCAAACGGCCTCGCCGGCAATGCCGAGATCACCGCGCCCGGCGCGGACTTCACGGCGTTTTGCAGCGCGCTCAACAGCGTGACCGTCTGGCTCTGCCGCCAGATCGCGGGCGATGGCGAGGGCGCGACGCGCCTGCTCGAGTGCTGCGTCACCGGTGCTGCTGACCACGGCACCGCGAAAACCGTGGCCAAGAGCATCATCTGCTCGTCGCTCGTCAAGGCCGCCATGTTCGGCGCGGACGCCAACTGGGGCCGCGTGCTGTGCGCCATCGGCTACAGCGGCGCTCCTGTAAACGTGCACAAGGTGGACGTCGCCTTCCGCTCGGCGGCCGGCACGGTGCGCGTGTGCGTCGACGGCGCGGGCATTCCGTTTTCCGAGGAGGAAGCCAAAAAGGTCCTGCTCGAAAAGGAGATCGAGATCCTCGTCGACCTCAAGTCCGGCGACGAGGGTGCGACCGCCTGGGGCTGCGACCTGACGTATGACTATGTGAAGATCAACGGCGACTACCGCACCTGAACCGGGAGGAACACCATCATGGACATTACGAATCCGCAGCGCGCGAAGGTACTCGTCCACGCGCTGCCCTACATACAGGAATACAGCGGCAAGATCGTCGTCATCAAATACGGCGGCAACGCCATGATCAGCGCCAAGCTCAAAGACTCCGTCATGCGCGACATTGTGCTGCTGTCGCTCATCGGGGTGAAGGTCGTGCTCGTGCACGGCGGCGGGCCCGAGATCACGGAAACGCTCGAAAAACTCGGCAAGCAGACTCAGTTTGTCGACGGCCTGCGCGTCACGGACGCGGAGACGGCCGACGTCGTGCAGATGGTCCTCGCCGGGAAGATCAACAAGACGCTCGTCAACCTCATCGGCCACAAGGGCGGCCGGGCGATCGGCCTGTCCGGCATCGACGGGCAGATGATCCAGGCGCGCGTGCGCGATGAGCGCCTCGGCTACGTGGGCGAGATCACGAAGGTCGACGTGCGTCCCATCCTCGATGTGATCGACAAGGGCTACATCCCCGTCGTGTCCACCGTCGGGTGCGACACGCAGGGCCACGTCTACAACATCAACGCCGACACGGCGGCCGCGCGCATCGCGGGCGAGCTGGGGGCCGAGAGCCTCATCGCCATGACCGACATCAGCGGCATCCTGCGCGACAAGGACGACCCCTCCACGCTCATCCCCGTCATCCACACGGCGGACGCGCTGCAGCTCATCGAGTCCGGCGTCATCAACGGCGGCATGCTGCCGAAAGTGACCTGCTGCATCGACGCCATCCGCTGGGGCGTGCACCGCGTCTTTATCATCGACGGCCGCGTGCCGCACGCCATCCTGATCGAAATGCTGACAAACGAAGGCATCGGCACCATGTTCGTTGCCGGGCAAGGAGGAAAAACAGATGAACATTCCGCAACTTGACAGTACCTATATCGCCAACACTTACGCCCGCTTCCCCGTGACGATCGCGCGCGGCAAGGGCTCGCTCGTCTGGGACGCAGACGACAAGGTCTATATCGACATGGCGACGGGCATCGCCGTCAACAGCTTCGGCATTGCCGACCCCGCGTGGATCCGCGCCGTGACCGAGCAGCTGTGCACCGTGCAGCACGCCTCGAACCTGTACTACACCGCGCCCGACGCGCAGCTGGCGCAGCTGCTGTGCGAGAAGACCGGCATGAAGAAGGTCTTCTTCTCCAACTCCGGCGCGGAGGCCAACGAGTGCGCCATCAAGGCCGCGCGCAAGTACGCCGCCGACCACAAAGGCCCGGAGTACCACACCATCATCACGCTCAAAAACAGCTTCCACGGCCGCACGATCACAACGCTCGCCGCGACCGGGCAGGACGTGTTCCACCACGACTTTCTGCCGCTGACGGAGGGCTTTGCCTACGCCGAGGCGAATAACCTCGACGATCTCAAGGCGCAGGTCGCCGCGCACAAGTGCGCCGCCATCATGATGGAGGTCGTGCAGGGCGAGGGCGGCGTCATCCCGCTGACGCAGGAATTTGTCAAAGGTGCTGCCCAGCTCGCCGCCGAGCAGGACCTGCTGCTCATCTGCGACGAGGTGCAGATCGGCAACGGCCGCAGCGGCAAGCTCTACGGCTACATGCACTACGGCATCACGCCGGACATCGTCTCCACGGCCAAGGGCCTCGGCGGCGGTCTGCCGCTGGGCGCGACGCTGCTCGGCGAGAAGGTGCAGGACGTGCTCACCCCCGGCAGCCACGGCTCTACCTTCGGCGGCAACCCCGTCTGCTGCGCCGGCGCGCTGAGCATTCTGCACCGGCTCGACGGCCCGCTGCTGCAGTCCGTGCAGGAAAAGTCCGACTTCATCGTCAAGGCTCTCACCGGCGCCAAGGGCGTCAGGAGCGTCACGGGCTTGGGCCTGATGCTCGGCGTGGAGACCGAGCGCCCGGTCAAGGACGTCATCAGTGAATGCATGGCGCGCGGCGTGCTCGTCATCTCGGCAAAGAACAAGGTGCGCCTGCTGCCGGCGCTCAACATCCCCATGGCGCAGCTCGAGCAGGCGGTCAGCGTGCTCAAAGACGTCTGCGCCGGAGAATAAGGAGGAACACCGTCATGAATCTCAAAGGCAACGATTTTCTCAAGCTGCTCGACTACACCCCCGAGCAGATCGACTATCTGCTCCGGCTCGCCGCCCAGCTCAAGGCCGAGAAAAAGGCCGGCATCCCGCACCGCCTGTGCGAGGGCAAAAACGTCGCGCTCATCTTCGAAAAGACGAGCACGCGCACGCGCAGCAGCTTCGAGGTCGCGGCGCACGATCTGGGCATGGGCAGCACGTATCTCGACTCCACCGGCTCGCAGATCGGCAAGAAGGAGAGCATCGCCGACACGGCGCGCGTGCTCTCGGGCATGTTCGACGGCATCGAGTACCGCGGCTTCGGCCAGTGCATCGTCGAGGAGCTGGCGCAGTACGCCTCCGTCCCGGTCTGGAACGGCCTGACGGATGAGTTCCACCCGACGCAGATCCTCGCGGACTTTCTGACCATCCGGGAGCACTTCGGCTCGCTGGAGAACATCCACCTCGTCTACATGGGCGATGCGCGCTTCAACATGGGCAACTCCCTCATGGTCGGCTGCGCGAAGATGGGCATGCACTTCACGGCCTGCGCACCCAAGGGCTACTTCCCCGATGCGCAGCTCGTCGCCGAGTGTCAGGCCATCGCGGCGCAGACGGGCGCGACGCTCGACTTCATCTCCAACCCCGCCGCGGCCGTGCAGGGCGCGAACGTGATCTATACCGACATCTGGGTCTCCATGGGCGAACCCGAGAGCGTCTGGGCCGAGCGCATTGCCGCGCTCGCACCGTATCAGGTCAACGCGGCGCTCATGGCCAAGGCCGACCCCAACGCCATCTTCATGCACTGCCTGCCGGCGTATCACGACAAAAAGACCGCCATCGGCAACGAGATGTGCACGCGCTTCGGCCGCGAGGCGATGGAGGTCACGGACGATGTGTTTGAAAGCGCGCAGTCGGTCGTGTTCCAGGAGGCCGAAAACCGCATGCACACCATCAAGGCCGTCATGGCGGCGACGCTTGCGGAGATCGAGCTATGAAGCGCTATCTCGTACTCGAAAACGGCGAGGTCTTTGCGGGCCTCGCTTTCGGCGCACCGTGCGACACGGTGGGCGAGCTGGTGTTCACCACCGGCATGAACGGCTACATCGAGACGCTCACCGACCCGAGCTACTGCGGCCAGATCGTGCTGCAGACGTTCCCGCTCATCGGCAACTACGGCATCATCCCGGCCGATTTTGAGGGCAAGTGCTGCGTGCGCGGCTATGTCGTGCGCGAGCAGTGCCAAACGCCGTCGAACTTCCGGTGCGAGGAAACGCTCGACGCATTTTTGAAAGCCAACAACATCCCCGGCATCGCCGGCATCGACACCCGCGCCGTCACGCGCATCCTGCGCGAGGCCGGCACGATGAACGCCGCCATCTGCGACACGGTGCCGGACGATCTCGCGCCCCTGCGCGCCTACCGCATCACGGACCCCGTGCCGCAGGTGACGACGCCGGAGCCCTACACCCTCCAGCCGGAGGGGAGCGTGCTGCACCGCGTGGCGCTCATCGACTACGGCGCGAAGCGCAACATCGCGCGCGAGCTCTGCCGCCGCGGCTGCGCCGTGACGGTGCTGCCCTGCTCTGCCAAAGCGAAGGACATCCTCGCCGCCGGGTATGACGGCGTCATGCTCTCCAATGGCCCCGGCGACCCGACGGACAACGTCGACCAGATCGCGGAGATCGCCAAACTCTTCGGCCGCATCCCGATGTTCGGCATCTGCCTCGGCCACCAGCTCATGGCGCTGGCGCAGGGCGGCAGCACCGTGAAGCTCAAATACGGCCACCGCGGCGTGAACCAGCCGGCGCGCGACGTGTGCGGCACGCGCACGTTCCTCACCAGCCAGAACCACGGCTACGCCGTCGTGCCCGAGAGCGTGAAGACCGGCGTCATCCGCTACATCAACGCCAACGACGGCACGTGTGAGGGCGTGGACTACCCCGACCTGCGGGCCTTTTCCGTGCAGTTTCACCCCGAGGCGTGCTCGGGCCCGCACGACACGGCCTTTCTCTTCGACCGATTCTGTGACCTGATGGGAGGTGCGCACCATGCCGATTGATTCCAGCATCCGCAAAGTCATGGTCATCGGCTCTGGCCCGATCGTGATCGGTCAGGCGGCGGAGTTTGACTATGCCGGCGCGCAGGCGTGCCGCGTGCTGCACGACGCGGGCGTGAACGTCGTGCTCGTCAACTCCAACCCCGCGACGATCATGACCGACAAGGCCCTCGCGGATGAGATTTATCTCGAGCCGCTCACGCTGACCTCCGTCAAGCGCATCATTGAAAAGGAGCAGCCGGACAGTCTTCTCGCCGGTCTCGGCGGCCAGACGGGCCTGACGCTGGCGATGGAGCTCGACAAGGAGGGCTTTTTGCAGCAGCACAACGTCCGCCTCATCGGCACGAACGCCAAAGCCATCGACAAGGCCGAGGACCGCGAGCTCTTCAAGGAGACCATGGCCGCCATCGGCGAGCCGACCATCCCCTCCGGCATCGCCAACACCGTGGCGGAGGCGCTCGCCGTAGCAGACCGCATCGGCTACCCCGTCATCATCCGCCCGGCGTTCACGCTCGGCGGCGCGGGCGGCGGCGTGGCCTACAGCCCGGAGGAGCTCTCCTCCGCTGCGCAGACCGGCCTCGACGCGTCCCCGATCACGCAGATCCTCGTCGAGCGCTACATCTACGGCTGGAAAGAGATCGAGTTTGAGACCATGCGCGACGGCGTAGGCAACGTCATCGCCGTGTGCAGCATGGAAAACTTCGACCCCGTCGGCGTGCACACCGGCGACAGCATCGTCGTCGCCCCGGCGCTGACGCTCTCGGACAAGGAGTTTCAGATGCTGCGCAGCGCGGCGCTGAACATCATCTCCGCGCTCGATATCGTCGGCGGCTGCAACTGCCAGTTCGCGCTCAACCCCGACAGCTTTGAGTACGCCGTCATCGAGGTCAACCCCCGCGTGTCGCGCTCGTCGGCGCTCGCGTCGAAGGCGACCGGCTACCCGATCGCCAAGATCACGACGAAGATCGCCCTCGGCTACACGCTCGATGAAATTCAAAACGACATCACCGGCAAGACCTGCGCCTGCTTCGAGCCCGCGCTGGACTACGTCGTCGTGAAGTTCCCCAAGTGGCCGTTTGACAAGTTCGTCGGCGCGTCCCGCCGCCTCGGCACGCAGATGAAAGCCACCGGCGAGGTCATGGCCATCGGCACGAACTTTGAAAGCGCGCTGCTCAAGGCCGTGCGCGGCGCCGAGATCCATCTCGACACGCTGCACGCCAAACCGCTGTCTGACCGCCCGGTGCGCGACCGGCTCGCCGACTGCGACGATCACCGCCTGTTCACCGTCTTTGAGGCGCTGTGCAGCGGCGTGTCCATCGACGAGATCCACGACATCACCCGCATCGACCGCTGGTTTTTGTCCCGGCTGCAAAACCTCGTGGACTACGAGGCGAGCATTCAAAACGGCCTGACGCCGGAGCTTTATCAGCGTGGCAAGTACCTCGGCTATCCGGACGCGGCGCTGCGCCGCCTGTCCGGCAGCGAGACGCTGCCCCCCTTCCGCGCGGGCTACAAGATGGTCGACACCTGCGCCGCCGAGTTCGACGCGCAGACGCCGTATTTCTACGCCAGCGCGGACACGCGCTGCGAGGCGCGCACCTTCCCGCGCAGCGGCAAGCCCGTCGTCATGGTGCTCGGCTCCGGGCCGATCCGTATCGGCCAGGGCATCGAGTTTGACTATTCGTCCGTCCACTGCGTGTGGACGCTCAAGGCCATGGGCTATGACGTCGTCATCGTCAACAACAACCCCGAGACCGTCTCCACGGACTACGACACCGCCGACCGGCTGTATTTCGAGCCGCTCACGGCTGAGGACGTGCTGCAGATCATCGACGTGGAGCAGCCCGTCGGCGTCGTAGTCGCCTTCGGCGGCCAGACCGCCATCGCGCTCACGCAGACGCTCGACCGCCACGGCATCCGCATCCTCGGCACATCGGCCGAGGGAATCGACATCGCCGAGGACCGCGAGCGGTTTGACGAGCTGCTCGAGCGCTTCCACATCTCCCGCCCGAAGGGCATGGGCGTGCAGACGCTGCCCGAGGCCCTGCACGCCGCGCAGACGCTCGGCTACCCCGTGCTGCTGCGCCCGTCGTACGTCATCGGCGGCCAGAACATGAAGATCGTCCACGACGACGCCGAGGTCACGACGTATATGCAGCGCATCCTCGCGCAGGGCATCGACAACCCCGTGCTCGTGGACAAGTACATGATGGGCACGGAGCTGGAGGTGGACGTCATCTCCGACGGCACGGACGTGCTCATTCCCGGCATCATGGAGCACATCGAGCGCGCCGGCGTGCACAGCGGCGACTCCATCGCCGTCTACCCGCCGTACAACCTCAACGACATGATGACGGACAAGATCGTCGACAGCTCGCGCAAGCTCGCCCTCGCGCTCGGCACGAAGGGGCTTGTGAACATCCAGTACCTCATCTGGGAAAACGAGCTCTACGTCATCGAGGTCAACCCCCGCGCCTCGCGCACCGTGCCGTACATCAGCAAGGTCACGGGCGTGCCGATGGTGGACGTGGCATCGCGCGTCATGCTCGGCGCGCCGCTGGCTGGCCTCGGCTACGGCACCGGCCTGCACCCCATCCCGCCGTATTACGCGGTCAAGGTGCCGGTGTTCTCGTTTGAAAAGCTCGGCGACGTCAACGCCTACCTCGGCCCGGAGATGAAGTCCACGGGCGAGGTGCTCGGCCTCGGCAAGACGATGCAGGAGGCGCTGTTCAAGGGCCTGACCTCGGCCGGCATGGTCGTCGGCCAGCACCCGGACGGCCGCCACGGCGTGTTCGTGAGCGTGGACACGCACGACCTCGGCGAGATCGTGTCGCTGGCCAAGAAGCTCGACGACCTGCACTTCGCCCTCTACGCGACCGAGGAGACCGCCGCCGCCATCGCGCGCCTCGGCATCGACGTCGTGACCGTGGACGGCATCCGCGAGAGCGACCACGCCTTCGCCCTGCTCGAGAGCGGCTGTATCGACTACATCGTCTACACCGGCGCGCTCAAGGACGCGACCATGGACGATTACATCGCCCTGCACCGCCGCGCGCTGCAGCTCGGCATCCCGTGCTTCACCTCGCTCGACACGGCCAACGCCCTGGCGGACATCATCGCCAGCCGCTACAACGAGCGCAACACCGAGCTCGTGGACATCAACCACATGCGCACCGAGCGCCAGAGCCTGAAGTTTGCGAAAATGCAGGCCACCGGCGACGACTATATCTACGTCGAGAACTTTGACGGACACATCACCTGCCCCGAGTCGCTGTGCATCCCGCTCTGCTCGCGCCACCGCGGCATCGGCGGCTACGGCATCGTGCTCATCGAGCATAGCGACGTGGCCGACGCGAAAATGCGCGTCTTCAACCGCGACGGCAGCGCCGGCGGCATGGGCGGCAACGCCATCCGCTGCGTGGCCAAGTACCTGTACGACAACGGCATCGTGCCGCGCGACGATCTCACGATCGAGGCCGGCGGCACCGTGCACCGGCTGCACCTGTACACGCGCTTCGGCACGGTCGGCCTCGTGACGGTCGACATGGGCAAGCCCGCGTTTGAGCCCGCCAATGTGCCCGTGATGCTCGAGGGCGAGCGCGTGATCGACCGGCCGGTGACGATCGCCGGCGGGGAGTACCGCATCACGTGCCTCTCGATGGGCAACCCCCACTGCGTCGTCTTTGCCGATCGCGTGGATGAGGTGGACGTCGCGCACCTCGGCCCGCAGTTTGAGCACGCGGACATCTTCCCCGCGCGCACGAACACGGAGTTCATCCGCGTCGTCAACCGCACGACGATCAAGATGCGCGTCTGGGAGCGCGGCAACGGCGAGACCCGCGCCTGCGGCACCGGCGCGTGCGCGGCCGTGGTGGCCGCCACGGAAAACGGCCTGTGCCCGAAGGGCGAGCCCATCACCGTCAAGGTCAGCGGCGGCGACCTGATCGTCACCTACGACGACGACGGCGTGCGTCTGACCGGCAACGCCGAGCTCGCCTTCACCGGCGTGACCACGTACTGAGACCTCAAAAGCAAAAAATCACCCGCATCCGGGTCGGATGCGGGTGATTTTTTCTGCCGGCCGCTCAGCCGCGCATGGCGGCGGCGAAGGCGTCGATGCGCGCGATGTCGAGTTTCGGCTCGGCATACTGCGCGCGGTACTGCGGCGATGTCATCAGCGCGCCGAAGAGCTGCTTGTAGGCATAGCTCATCTTCTCGTACTGCATCTTGCCGCCAAGGATGTCCTTCGCGGCCGCGTGCGCAAGCAGCTCCGGCGAGAAGAAGTGCTCCAGATACCCCTCCGTGCCGGGCGTGGTGTAGCAGCACAGATACAGGCCGAGCTTCTTTTGCAGCAGCGTCTTCTCGTTGCGGCGCAAAAAGCGCTTGATGTGCTTGTCGAGCTTGAACATATACACGCAGCTGCCGATGATGACCGTGTCGTACCCGTCGAGCGTGATGCCGCGCTCGCGGATGTTGCGCACCGTCACGTCGCCGCCGACGGCGCTTTTGAGCATATAGGCGATCTCCTCCGTCGCGCCGTAGCGCGAGGCGAACAGGATCAGCGTTTTCATGCAGTGACCTCCTTTGTCCGCCCTGCCGGGCGGCCCCTTCTTTATGTAAGAGTATAGGAAGCCGCCGCGCCGCTGTCAAGCGCTGCGCGCGATTTTTTTACCCGACCGGCACGGGCTCGCCCTGTTTCGGCGCCGGCTCTCTGCGCCGCGCCTTGGGGATGTTGATCGTCAGGATGAGCGCTTCGTCCGTCTCCTGCCGGTGCATGCCGGCGTCGATGCCGCCCTGCTTCATGAGGTCGAGGCTGTGCGAGATCGTGTTGAGAAACACGCGCACGTCCTTGAGGATGAAGGTCTTCTGCTGCTCGCTCTCGGGCGCGGTCTTGGCCTCGAGCAGGCGCTCGATGTAGGCGTCCGTTGCGGCGACGTTCAGGTCGCGGCTGAGGATATAGGCCAGCGCCTCGCGCTGCTCGGCCGGCGTCTCAAGGCGCAGCAGCGCGCGGCCGTGCCGCTCGGTCAGGCCATTCTGGCGCAGCGATTCGAGCACGTCGCTCGGCAGCTTCAGCAGCCGCAGCTTGTTTGCGACAGCCGACTGCGATTTGCCGATGCGCCGCGCGGCCTCCTCCTGACTCATGCCGAACATGCGAATGAGCTGGCTTATGCCCAGCGCCTCCTCGATGAAGTCCAGGTCGCGCCGCTGCAGATTCTCGACCAGCGCGATGAGGCTCGCGTCCTCCATGTTCACGTCGATGAGGATGCACGGGACTTCCTCCAGCCCCGCAAGCTTCGCCGCGCGCAGGCGGCGCTCCCCCGCCACGAGCTCATATTTGCCGCAGCGCAGACGTACGGTGAGCGGGTTTAATATGCCGTAGCTCTTTATGCTGCCCGACAGCTCCTCCAGCGATTCGTCGTCAAAGCGTTTGCGCGGCTGGACGGGGTTCGGTGTGAGCTCGTCCGTCCGCAGATATACTATGCCGCCGCGCCTGAGCGCGGTCTGGCTTTTCAATGCCTGCATCACAAAACCTCCTTATATTGCGGCTTCATGCTGCAAGCATACACTGTATATTGGGTGAAACTGGGCGAAATCGGAGTTCTTAATTCTTTTTAATCTCTTCCCAGTAGCGCCGCGCGGCCTGCTCGGTCTTGTTGTCGCCGTACTCATAGTAGCGCGCGTTTTTCAGCTCGTCCGGCAGATACTGCTGTCTGACCCAATGGCCGGGGAAATTGTGCGGATACTTGTAGCCCTGCTCGCGCTCGAAGCCCGCGCCGTCGGCGTGAACATTCTGAAGCTCGCGCGGGATGCTGCCGGTGCGCCCGGCGCGGACGTCGGCCATGGCGCGGTCGATGGCGGCGCAGGCAGTGTTCGACTTCGGCGCGGTTGCAAGCAGAAGACAGGCTTCGGCAAGCGGGAGCTTGGCCTCAGGCAGGCCGAGCTGGAGCGCGGAATCGACGCAGGCCTTGACTATCGGCACCGCCTGCGGATATGCAAGGCCGACATCCTCGCTCGCGGAGCACAGGATGCGCCTGCAAGCGCCTATCAGATCGCCGACCTCAAGCAGCCGCGCCAGATAGTGCATCGCCGCGTCCGGATCGGAGCCGCGCAGCGACTTCATCAGCGCGGAGAGGATGTCGTAGTGGTCGTCCCCGTCGCGGTCATAGCGCATGGCGCTGCGCTGGGTGATGGCCTTCGCGTCCTCCAGCGTGATGACGCCGCCCTCCCCTGCCGCCGAAAACAGCAGCTCCACCGAGTTCATCGCCTTGCGCACGTCGCCGCCGCAGGAGGCAGAGATATGCCGCACGACGCCGTCGGCAAGCGTAAGCGGCGTGCCGCGGCGCGCGTTCATAATGTCCACGGCGCGCAGGACTGCGCCCTCAACGTCGCGCGCGTTGACGGGCTTGAACTCAAACACCGTCGAACGGCTCAGAATCGCGTTGAACACGCAGAAATACGGGTTCTCGGTCGTTGAGGCGATGAGCGTAATGCGCCCGTCCTCGATGAATTCCAGCAGCGACTGCTGCTGCTTTTTGTTGAAATACTGGATCTCATCGAGATACAGCAGCACGCCGCCGGGGGTGAGCATGGTGTCCAGCTCCGCGATTATCTGCTTGATGTCGGCGATACCGGCGGTCGTCGCGTTGAGCTTGCGCAGACTGCGGTTAGTGCGCTGGGCGATGATGCGCGCGACGGTGGTTTTCCCCGTGCCGGAGGGGCCGTAGAATATCATGTTGGGTATCTGCCCGCTCTCAACGATACGCCTCAGCATACCGCCGGAGCCAAGTATATGCTTCTGCCCGACAACGTCGTCAAGACTGTCCGGGCGAATCTCGTCTGCCAATGGTTTATACATGAGCGCTGACCTCTGTGAATCAAAATGTGATAACATTATAGCCTTTTCCACAGCCTTTCGTCAATGGCGTACAACCCGAAAGAAGCGTCGCACCCCATCTGCGGGACATAAATCCCGCGGATGGGGTGCGTTTTTCATTTCTTTTCTATCAAGGCGAGCTTCTGCTGCCGGGTGAG
>OLQB01002132.1_pt1 | contig 13149 bp, 9 predicted proteins | sample 1672681 | NCBI WGS metagenome assembly OLQB01 (sample SAMEA3136713, study PRJEB25190) | human gut metagenome | reverse complement strand
ATGCTCCGTCGATATCAGCTCCGCGGGATTTTCGGAAACTCGTTTCCACTCCATGATGAGTCAGTGTCTCGACCCAATGCTTTGCAGTTGCTGGTGAGGCGGCTTGTAGAGGAGATCCTTCTACGGTGTTCACCGGGAGAAGGTTGACATGGCAGAGTAGCCCATCGCAGAAGTCGAGAAGTGCTTGAAGATCCTCTTCTGAATCGTTGACATCCTTGATGAGGAGATACTCGAAGGAGACACGACGGTTGGTCGACTGGGTGTATCTCTCCACAGCCTTTTTAAGATTCGAAAGAGGTTGCTTTGCCACTTTCGGCATAAGCTGATCACGCTTCTCCTGTAAAGCCGAATGAAGAGACACGGCGAGCGTGAATTGTTCTGGCTCTTGGGAGAGACGATCGATCCCATCTATGATGCCGCAAGTAGAGAGCGTGATATGTCTCGCTCCGATATTGAAATCGTCCCTGCTGTTTAGAATGCGCAAAGCAGCAAGAACTTCATTGTAGTTAAGGAAGGGTTCCCCTTGCCCCATAACAACGACATTGCTTACCCGTTCTTGGAAATCCTCTTGGACGAGAGCCACTTGGGAGATGATTTCTGCAGCCGTGAGATTCCGTGTAAGGCCTTCGCGGCCAGTTGCACAGAACTGACAGGCCATAGGACATCCTACTTGAGAGGAAACGCATACTGATAGCCGATCGAGGGAGCCGTCTCGATGGTAGACGGGCATGCCCACCGTCTCAACTAATGAGCCGTCGGCCAGGGTCACAACATATTTGCGTGTCCCATCTAAGGAAACTTGTTGGTCAAAAATTTTTACCATCTCCAGCGGAAAAAACTCAGAAAGTTTCGCCCTGAGGTCTTTCGGAAGGTTGGACATGGCATCGAAAGAAGCCGCATGATGGCGGTGAACCCACTCGTGGATCTGTTTTGCGCGAAAGCGCGGGTATCCCCACGAGGTAACAAGATCCTCGAGTTCGGCTTCTGTAAGCTTTATCAGTTCGTTATTCATAGGTTCATTATAGACGGTGGCGTTGCTCTGATATACTGCCTCCAGAGATTTACCGTCTGGAAGGAATGCTCCATGGCAGCAGTAGTTGAACCCGCAAAATGCCGCGTCGCCCTCTTAGCTGGAGGAACCAGTGGGGAACGCGAAATTTCCCTTGCATCAGGCAAAGGTGCCGGAGAGGCGCTTCGTGAAGCGGGGTTTATTGTCCAGGAGTTGGATCCGGCGAAGAAGGATCATCTGAAAACGCTCATTGAGGAGCCCTTCGACGTTGCCTTTCTCTGTCTTCATGGAAAAGGCGGCGAGGATGGCGTGCTCCAGGGCTTTCTGGAAACGATCGGTCTTCCCTACACGGGACCTGGTGTGTGGTCAAGCGCAACGGCGATGAACAAGGCCCAATCCAAGCTATTTTACCAGCGCGAAGGCATTGCTACCGCTCCCTATCAATACCTCAAGAAGGGAGAGGGATATTCCGTTCAAGAGCTTGCATTGGCTATGGGCGGAACCTGTGTCGTGAAACCGGCTACCGAAGGCAGCGCTTTGGGCATTTACATCGTGGAAGGCGAAGAAGCTATTGCTGATGCCATCGAGCGCGTGTTCGAAATTGACGAGCTTGTTGTCGTTGAGAAGTATATTCAAGGTACCGAGCTCACGGTTGCCGTGTTGGGAAACAGGGATCCTTTCGCTTTACCTGTCATCGAGATTGTTCCTAAAGCTGACTTCTATGATTTTGAATCGAAATATGCGCCCGGCGGTTCGCAGCATATCTGCCCGGCACCTCTCGATGAGGAGAAAACCAAGCAAGTAATGGACGCCGCTGTCGGCGCCCATAAGGCATTGCAGTGCAGTGGCGTGTCGCGTTCCGATTTCATCCTCGACAAGGATGGCATCCCGTGGATTCTGGAGACCAATACCATCCCTGGCATGACGGCGACTTCGCTTCTTCCCGATGCGGCTCGGGCGGCAGGCATCAGCTTCCCTGAGTTGTGCACGAAGCTCATTGAATATGCCTTCGAAGAGGGAGAGTAAGCGCTTGCAGCCGAGGGGCGACCAAGGTCACCCCTCTACGGTTGCAGATTAGATAACTAAAACAAGTATTCTCGTTTTAGAACACTCCGCAAGACTTCAGGCCGATGATGATGGCGGCAACGAGGGCAAGAAGAAAGGCCCAGCTGAGAATATAGCAACCTTTATTGCCCGTGCGTCCAGCCTCCACGAGGCCGTCGATGAACCCTCGGCGCGTTTTGAGCAGTGCCATGCCGCGTTGTTTCTCGGGGAGAGGCTCTCGCTCGCTCGGAAGCCATGTGCCGTTCGAGTTGATGATCTCGTCGACGGCTGGCCCGTTCAACGCCAGCTTCGGGCGAATACCCTTACCGATAAGCCCGCAGACGCCGTCGATGAACCGATTGAATTCCTCTGCGTAATGGGGGCTGTACCCGATAACTGCGGCCTGTCCCCAATATTCACCTGGCTCAGGTGTTTCCGTGAAGGCGACAAAGGAGAGGATTCCCACGAGTTCCAGACCTTCCGCTGCAAAAAGGCTCAGTTCGCGCGAGAAACCGTCGTCGAAGTAACCGATAGTTTCGTTGAACTTGTTAATAAGCCACGCGCGATGGACACCCTCGTCCATAGTGAGATTGATGCGGTATCGGTCTCCCACGAGGGTGTTGGAACCCATAAGCACCGCCGCATCTTTCTTTGAGACCGTTCGAAATGTTTGATATGTACCGAAATACCGTTCCATGAATATTCTCTCCGCCCTGGCTGATACAATACCGTGAGTTGTCGAGAACACCATAACCGAGCCCGATGAATCAGGGAACACTCGCTAGGCCGAGGTTCCTTTTTTTCACCACCAAGGGCGCCGCGAAAGATAGGCTGCGCTATGTCACGTGACACCACCCCCCTCGAAAGACAGCTGAAGAACTTTATCAGCGACGGAACGCCGCCGGAGATTATCGCGCGCTACGAGTCGCTGCCCGAACGGGCCCAAAAGAGCGATTTCGGCCGGTTCGATAATAATGTCGTTGTTTTGGATACGGAAACAACGGGATTCTCTCTCGCCCATGATGAGTTGACGCAGATTGCAGCGGCGCGGGTGGAAAACGGCGAGATCGTCGACTGGTTCGTTACCTTCGTGAACCCGGGAAAGCCCATTCCTGAGGATGTTGCCCATCTCACCGATATTCACGATGAGGATGTGGCTGACGCTCCCTCGGCGTCCGAAGCTCTAGCCGATCTGGCCGCTTTCGTAGGAGACGCCGTCGTCGTGGCCCATAATGCCGAGTTCGACCGCAATTTCACGACGAAGCATCCGACGGGCTATCCGCTGCTCGAGAACACTTGGGTCGATTCCCTCGATTTGTCCCGCATCGCGCTGCCCCGCATGAAATCCCATCGACTCATCGATCTCGTGAAGGCCTTCGGTGCTCCTCGGTCAACGCATCGGGCTGATGAAGATGTGGCGGCGACCTGTGCCCTCCTGCGTATTCTGCTTGCTGCTGTGGAAGCCATGCCGACTATGTTGCTGCGGGAAATCGCCTCTATGGAGGAACCGAACGATTGGCCGACGGTTGTGGTGTTCGAATATTTTGCCGAGCGCGCGGGTGAGACGAGCGAGGAGAAACCGCTTCCTTTCTCGCTGCGCACCCTGCGTCGCGAACGTGTAGGAAAAACCGATCTAAGACCGCTCGTGGATGCCGATGAAATCGCCGCCGATCCAGGGCGATCCTTCTTACTCCCCACGGCCGATGCTGTGGCCCAAGCGTTCACCGCTGAGGGCGTAGTAGGTTCCCTGTACGAAGAGTACGAGCAGCGCGGCGAGCAAGTGGCTATGGCCGAGGCAGTGCGCAATGCGTTTGCCCGATCGCGCAATCTTATGGTGGAGGCAGGGACAGGCGTGGGCAAATCCATGGCCTATCTTTTGCCGGCGGCCATCATTGCCCGAGATAACGGTATTAATGTCGGCGTAGCTACTAAGACGAACGCTCTCCTCGACCAACTGGTCTATCATGAGCTTCCCGCTCTTTCGGAGGAGCTCGGTGCCGACCTCACCTATGCTGCTCTCAAGGGGTTCTCCCATTATCCCTGTCTGCACAAGGTGGAGCGCCTCGTTGTGGAAGGCCCCGGCATGCGCACCGTGGGGAAGGAGCAAAAACCTCAGGCTCCGGCCCTTGCCGCCTTGCTTTCCTTCATTGAGCAGACGGCTTACGACGACATCGACGGCCTGAAGATCGACTACCGCACGCTGCCGCGCTGGATGATCACCACCACGAGCCACGATTGCCTGCGTCGCAAATGCCCGTTCTTCGGCACGTCCTGCTTCGTCCACGGTTCGCGCCGCAAGGCCGAGGCCGCCAATATCGTCGTTACCAACCATAGCCTCCTGTTCTGCGATCTTGTCGCCGACGGAGGCTTGCTCCCGCCCATCCGCTATTGGGTGGTGGATGAGGCCCACAGCGCCGAAAGCGAGGCACGGCGCGCATTTTCCCTTGAGTTGGCAGAGGAAGACATTCTCTCCCTCGCGCGCCGCGTAGCTTCCGAGGAATCTCGGCGCAACGTCTTCGTGCGGGCGGAGCGCACCGTTGTCATGCCGGGCAATGAATCCTCGACGACGCTGTTCTATGGGCTCACGGGGAAGGCGCGCCGTGCGGGCGCTGAATTCGGCGAAGTGGCCCAGGCGTTCTGCAAGGCGCTGCCCGACCTGTTCTTCTATGACACCAATAAGCGCTCGAAGGGCTACGAGACGGTGGATCTTTGGTTGAATGACGAGATTCGCCACGGCTCCCTCTTCCAAAACATTGCCCGTCTTGGTCGCGCCATGGCCGAGCGCGCCGAGAAGATGGTGACGGTTTGCCAGGAGCTTGTAGGCTATTTGGAGGATATTGAAGGCGCCGCCGTCATTCAGCGCGAAATTGCCTCCATTGCGATGGAGATGAAGGAGATCATTCAGAACGTCGAGGTCATCTGCACGCAATGTCCCGAGCGCTATGTGTATGCGGCGAGCTTAAGTCGCAAGATCGATCGTCCGCAGAACAAGCTGGAGGCCTTGCTCGTATCGGTGGGGGAGACGCTGAACGAGACCTTGTATGCGCGGAACCATTCGGTGGTCTATACGTCGGCCACGCTGACCGTTGACGGCAGCTTCAACAGCTTCTCCCAGGCCATGGGGCTGAACGAGAGCGAGTTTTCCGTTGCCGACGAGCTGCTGCTTGCCTCAAGCTACGACTTCGACAATCAGATGGTTGTCTATGTTGTCAACGATATGCCCGAACCCAATGATCCGAGTTATCTCGGTGCTCTGCAGCGCCTGCTCATCGACGCTCACCGTGCCCAGAACGGGTCGATGCTCACCCTGTTCACGAATCGCCGCGAAATGGAGAAGTGCTTCGAAGAGGTGCAGCCGGCTCTGAAGGGAGACGATTTGCGCGTCGTGTGCCAGAAGTGGGGTGTGTCGGTGAAGGGCCTGCGCGATGACTTCCTCGCCGACGAGCATTTGTCCCTTTTCGCTCTGAAGAGCTTCTGGGAAGGGTTCGACGCGCCGGGCGCCACGCTGAAGGGCGTCGTGATACCGAAATTGCCCTTCTCGAAGCCGACGGATCCCCTTTCTTGCGAACGGGCCGCTCGTGACGATGCCGCCTGGCGGCGCTATGTCCTGCCAGCGGCGGTGTTGGAAACGAAGCAGGCAGCAGGCCGTCTTATTCGCAAAGCTGATGACCGGGGCATTCTGATCCTTGCGGACAAGCGTCTTATTACGAAGGGCTACGGCAAGACGTTCCTGAGATCACTTCCCAGCCAGAATATCCGATTCCTATCGGCGGCTCAGATCGTCGACGAGATAGCAGCGCGCCGCTAGGGGAGCATTCTGGTTATGGTAGCGAAGAGGGCGCATCATCCGATGCACATAAAGCGGCGCACGCGGGGGTCTTCCAACGAGATTTCCTTCAGCGTGCTCGATGCCGCCCGTGAGGCTCGCGATGCCGAGGAGCGCGATCGGCACGAGGGGGGCTCGGGCGGCCCTTCTCTTTTCACGTTGGGGAAAGGGAAAAAGCCTCGGCCAACACCGGTCAAAGGGCAGTCCATCGTCTTGTCTGGCGAAGCTCCCGCATCCCCGTCAGCCTCTTCTTCCGCTGTTGATCGAAAAATGAGGGGCATCGTGCCCGTGTTCGTGGTGGTGTGCGCCCTTTTGGTCATCACGCTGGTGGGCGGTCAAGCTCTTATGTCGATGAGGGAGCAGCAGAAGTCTCTGCTTGATACCCTGAATGATCAGGTCGACATCATCAAGAGCTGCGACGAATCCCTTCTCCCCTTCGACGAACTGGTTATTGAACAGTGCGATGCCAAGCGCCTTTCCCCCTCGGCGACGGGAGACGCCGCGCCTTCCGCGGAAGCGCTGAACGAGGGGTATCGTGCCGTTGTCGCGGAGATTGCCCCGATGAGAGCCCAGTTAGAGGACTCTATCGCATCCATGGAAATGCTGCAGTCGTCACTGAGCGACAATGACGATAAGGAAGCGGCCTCTCAGGTGGTGACGGCCGCTCGCTCGCGCCTTAATATGCTGGATGCGGGGGTCAATATCATCGAGGAGTCGTTGATGGCGACGGAGGCGTTCCTTAAAGCCCGCTCGGGGTGGAATGCCGTGATAAACGCCGATGCGGCTATTCGTGAGGCCACGGCGCTGGCCGAAGAGATGAGCAAGGAGAACATTCTTTCCTCGCAGACTAAAGGAAACGAGGCCCTGGCGTTTTTGGAGGAGGCTCAGCAGGATTTCTCCCAAGCCGAAGCGGCCTATCCCGGTCTCGATTTGGCGGCTTTCGAAGCCTACGTGGTTAAGAGAATGGAATCGCAACAGGCAGCCCTTGCTGCCGACGATGCCTATCTTTCCCGCAACAAGGAAGAGCTCGAAGCTCAGAACAGCCGCTATAACGCATTGGAGGAGGAAGCGGCCGCCTTGGCCCAAGAACTCGGGGAAGATGACCCGGAGCAAATTGTTGCTCTTCGATTCTACAAAGAGATTGAGGCCGACCAAGGCGCCTATGAGGCCGAGCGCCTAAAAGCAGGAAATGCTGATGCCTTTCTTCGTGAATATCTCGGAACGGCCTCGTAATGGCGTATACTTACGATAATTATGTCCATAGAACCCTCTTCACCGAGGAAAGGCAACGTACATGGCCGAATTGAACGAACATGTCGCATATCTGTCTCAGGAGATCGGCCCCCGGCCGGCGGGTACTGAGGAAGAACAGCGTGCGGCTCTCTACATAAGCGAGCAGTTTTCCGCCGAGGCCGGTCTGACGACTGCTATGGAAGACTTCCAGTGCAATCCCGACAGCTCACTTCCTCGAACGCTGTGCAGTGGTGTAGCTGTGTTGGTGACGCTGGTGGCGACGATTGTGGGGGCGCTGGCTGTTCCTGCCATCGTGGTGTCCCTCATCTGCGCTGCGTTGGCAGCCGCCGAGGTGTTCGATAAGCCGGTGCTTTCGCGGCTTTTGAACCGCGGGGTGAGCCAGAACGTCGTCGCGCGCTACCTGCCTGCGAAATCGCCGACGCGAGCGAGCCGGAGACGCAAGGTGATCGTGGTGGCGAACTACGACAGCGGTAAGGTGCGACGCGATTTGAACGGTGCGATGCCGGCGGTGCTCCCCATCCTTTATTGGGTTGAGCTGGCGATGCTGGTGGTCATGCCGCTGCTTTTGGCGATTCGCATGGTGCTCGCACCCGACGGTAGCGTGCTCGTGGTGTTCAACGTCCTTCTGGCTGTTGCCATGGTGGTAGCGGTTTTGCCGGTTGCGTCGTTTCTGCTTGAGAAGTTCGCGAACTACAACGAGGGCGCAAACTGCAACGCTGCAGGAGTGGCGGTGCTTTTGGAAGTCGCCTCTCGCGTGGCCGCCGCTCGGGATCTCCCCGATGCCCCCGAGCCAACGGTTCATGGCGAGGCGGCCGCCGTGTCGGCGGGACTTGTTCCCGAGGGGGCGGAGATTGTCTACCATACGGGGAATACTTCCGAGGATTTGGGAACCTCCATGGAGTCGGCTGCCGAGCGCCTGGCGGCCGCCAAAGCTGCCGTAGCGGCGCTGTCAGGGAAACCGGTGTCTGCAACGCCTACTGAGGTGGCAACAGAGGATGAATCTCCGGCGAAGGGAGAGGAAAACGGCGCCGTGGAGGTTTCTCCGGAAGAGAGCTTAACTCCATCCTCTGCCGCGGTTGTCGTCCCTGTTGCTGCCCCCGCCTATGTGGCGCCTGTTGAGCATCAAGTACCTGAATGGTTCAAAAAGGGCCAGGAGCAAGCCAAGAAGCCTGCTAAGGAAAAGCCCGTGCAGCGGTCGCGGTACGCCACGGCTTTGGAACGGGCCGAGGAAGAAATTAACGCGCGCGAGGAGCATGAGCGCCGCAACCTCGACGAGCTTTCCGAGCGTATGCGTGTTATGCGCGCTTCGGTGCAGGCAGCTTCGGCAGCAGCTGGCGCAACACCCACCGAGATTATGGACAGCGTGGTTGCGGAAGAGAGCTCCGAGGAAATTTCTGCTCCGCCTTCCTCATCGGCCGTTAATGAAGAGGCATCGCCCTCGTTGGCCCCCGTATTGCCAGCCATCGAAGTGCCGGCGGTTGAGGCCGATCAATTGCCGTCTCCTTCTAACAACACGGTCTCCGCGATGCTGGCCGACATTCCCGCCATCGCATCCGAGCCGGCCTCTTCGGAAACGGGGACGCCTGCCTCGAAGCCTGTCGTGCCTGCTGTACCGGCTGTGCCTGTTGCGCCCCAGCCGACGGATGACCCCGATGTGACGGTGCGAGATGGCCAGCGTCCGTTGACGGGCGCCACCGTGGCGGTTCCTCCCATTGATCTTTCGACGCCTGATGCTCCTGCTGCGCCTGCGGGCGGGCAGCGCGTGGTGGTGCCCTCGGTGGGAGAAGTGGCTGAGACTCCGGCTTCGGCTCCAGCCGCTGCCCCCCGCCGGCGCCGCGCTATTACGCTGCCCAATATCGGCATCTCCCAAGAGCTCCCGCGCATCTCTATGGATGATTGTCAGCAAGCCGCTCCTCTTTCAGAAGATCGCCCCGAGCATGATGGTCGCGTGCATGACTTGAGCGCCGTTATCCCCTCGGTGACGACGCCCGAGCCGTCGTCGGCCGTTTCAGGCACGCGGGAAGCGGCGCTGCTCGACGCGCTGCCGTCTTTGGGAAGAACGACAACGACGACTGATCCAGCGCTTTCCGGCAGCATCAGTCTTGCGGGCACGTTTTCTTCTATGGGGGCGACGGGAGCGGCCGCGCCTATCGGCGATGAGCTTTTGGAGAATGCCTCCGAGAACGATATGTATGTCGAAGATGTTGATGATTCTGCTTATGTGGAGCAGATCACCGAGACGGGAGCCATGGCTGGTCCTGGTTATGTGGAGATGCCCAAGAGCCGCTTCGGCGGTATCTTCGGCAAATTCCGCCGCAAGAAGCGTGAGGAAGCATCCAGTCCGCAGGAATGGCTCGATGTCGAGGAGAGCTTCGATGCCCGCGAAGTAGGGGCAGCGCGCGGCGGCTGGGAGAGTTTCCGCGAAGAAGGCGATATCCAGGCTTACGACGAGGAGTATTTGGATGCCGACGCAACGACGGCGTTTTCTCCCGAGTTTGACGACGATTTTGCCGAGGACGGCTTCGATGCACCTCGCTCTTCGCATCGCCGCGGCCGCCATTTCGAGGGTGGGGCGTTCTCCCGCGATCAATTTGACGATGAGTCCGAAGGCGAAGAAAACCAGGGAAGTGCCGCCGATCCGTCCAGTGTGTTCGGTGAAGGCCTGCCCGCCGATTTCGTCTTTGAGCCGACGCCGGAAATCGAGCAGATCGAGCAGTTCCACAGCGACCGCATCGATATGGAAGTGTGGTTCGTGGCGCTCGGATCCGAACTTGCCGGCAATGGCGGCATGAAAGCGTTTATGGCTGCTCATGAGGCTGAGCTCAAGGGCGCGCTTATCGTGGAGCTGGAGGCGTTGGGTGCCGGCGAGCTGACGCTGATCGACAAAGAGGGCACCTATGTTCCCAAGAAGGCCTCGAGCCGCATGAAGCGCTTGGTTCGCAAGGCCGGTCAGGCCACCGGGCTGAAAGTGCCCGAGGCTACGATGGAGTGGCGCAACAGCGCATCGGCCTACGCCTTGAAGCACGGCCAGCAGGCCCTGCATTTGGCGGGCATGGATGGCAGAAAGCCGGCATTCTTCGCCGAGGAGGACGATGTCATTGAAAACATCGACAACGACATGTTAGCCTTGAATAGCGATTTTATCATGGAAGTGCTCAAGCATATCTAGCGACGAAATCCAGATATCCGCCCCCGTAGCTCAGCGGATAGAGCGTCGGTTTCCTAAACCGTGCGTCGGAGGTTCGAGTCCTCTCAGGGGCGCCAGGTTTTACCAGGTCATCGGCTAGTTCCAGTGGTTTTTTATCTTGTTGAATCCCCCGTTTCCGGGTTTTGGTCACAATATGGTCACAATGCCTCGCCCTAGGCCGTCCTGGCGGCCTTCTCGGGATGCTCCATGATGGCGGCCAGCAGGTCCGCCGCCTGCTTGTCGTTTCCCGGCATGGCGTGGGCGTACCAGTTGAGCGTTATGCTGGCGTCGGCGTGCCCGAGGCGTGCCTGGACGGTCTTCACGTCCACTCCGCTACCGAGCAAAAGGGTCGCCTGCGTGTGGCGCAGCTCGTGGAACCTCAGCCCCTCGAAGCCGTTGCCGTCGCGGAACGACCGCCACCAACGCTCGAAGTTGCTTATGTTGATGAAGCCTCCCGTGGTCGAGCAGCAAACGGGCGTCTCGAGCGTCTGGCGGATGCCGAACTTCGCAAGCTCCGCCGCCTGCCGGGCCTTCCACCGCGCCAGATGCCCCACGGTCTTGCGGTCCACGCTGGCCGTGCGGGTGCCCGCCGCGGTCTTCGGCTCCTTCAGGGCACCGTCCTTCTTGAGGGCGCGGCATATGCTCACTTGCCCCGACTCCAGGTCCACGCAGCGCCATTGCAGCGCCAGGACCTCGCTCAGGCGCGCCCCTGTGGCAAGCCCAATCCGCACCGCCATTGTCTGGCTTACCGAGGACACGCCCTTAACGTACGAACGCCCGAACGCCTTGCCTCTGTCGAGCATGCGCCGCTCCTTGTCGGCAAGCTCGCGGTACGCTTTCTCCTCCGATTCGTCCAGCCGATCGAGCAGGCACGAGGCTTCCTGCGGCGTCAGCGACCGCCTGTCGGGCTCGTTCGCCTTCGGTGAGTCCACCTTGTTGCAAGGGTTGCGCGTGGCGTACCCGTAATCGCACGCCTTGTTGAACACGCTCTTGAGCAGCATGTGCACATTATGGGAGGTGGTGCCGCTCAGCCCCTTCGCCCTGACGTCGGCGCACACTGCCTCGACCATGGGGGCGTCGATTTTGCGCAGCGGCACGCCTCCCAGCAGCTCCTCCGCGTGCTTGAGCACGGACAGGTAACCCTTGAGGGTCTCCTCCATGATCTTGCCCGAGGTGCGCTTCGCGTCCGCCCATATCGGTATGAACTCCGAAAGAGTGACGTTCTGGGCGTCCACCTTCAGGCCGCCCTCCACCTCGGCACGCAGCCTGTCGCGCTCCCTGCGGGCGTCCGCCTTGGTGCCGCGGACAGTGGCCGTGACATAGCGTCGTTTGCCCGTGGTGGGCTCGAAGCCCGCCGAGATGCGCACGCGCCAAGAGCCGCGGCCCCGCTGGGTTATGCTCCCGTCTCCTTTTGCCATGTTCTTTCCTCCTTTCCCTCGCTCGTCCCGCCTGCTGTATCCACACCGCCCCGAGGGGCGGGAATGGGCCTAATGGGTGTTGCAAAACGCTCGATCTGGATGGCGTTGAAAACGTTTCGAGCAGAGTTGAGAACAGAACCGTCGTTTTTTCCCGCGCTCTTTCTTGGAAATATAAGGTTTTCCGCAATAGTCGCAGACGCCAACACGGCCTTCTCTGTTCTGTTCAAGCATGTATTTCCAGGTTGCTGAAATCGGTGAATAATACGAAAAGTACTCATTACCTTGGCTTACGAATGCTCTTGCGTCGGCGAGATGCAGAGTCGCTAAAATGTCGAACGCATCATCGGCGATCTGCTTAAACACGGCATCTGAATAGGTATGCCAGAATGAATAAACAACAAGGATGGCTAAATGCCCAGAACACTGCTTATTCCATAGTTTTGAGTCGACGGTATTTCTATAATCCTCGAGAATGACCATTCTAAGAGGCTTCTCGTCTGCGATTTCTTCTATATTATTCGGTACGGGCAAAAACCAGCCAGGTACCGAAGCGTTATCAATGGTAGTTCGTAGCCATCTTTTATAAACTACCGAATCAATAGGCAAGAACATAACTCCATGAATCTTGTCATGCTCGTTCACATCTTCCGGTATTCCGTCGAATATGGAGAAGCCTTTTCGGTTACAAGCAAATTTGAATCCTAGTGATTTAAGGGCAAAGGCGCTTTGTCGGCCGTTATCAACTGATGGGATCGTCCTCAATTTCATTGCGGTTACAAGAATATTCCTTGCGTTCAAATCGTCGCTCGTAACACCGTCGGAAAATACGTAGCCGTATTGCTTTTCGTGCAGATGCATATCACTTTCGGTTTCGGAGGCAATGTAGCTACGAAACTCATCGGCTGAACAGTCGAAATTGAAGACCGCATGCATAGCCTACCTCACTTTCTTGTATGTCTTTATAAACGTGTATTTAATAAAGTCATTCTGTGAGTCATCATTTTAGGTGCAACGTTCGGAAGCGTCAAGGAGAAAGGAGCAACAAACATGACCGAACGACACGAAACGATGCTGCGCCTTGTGCTGTGGCGCAAGCGCATGACTCAGGCGGATTTGGCGCGGCGCACCGGGATAGACCCCGCCAGCGTGTCGCGCATCGTGCGAGGCGTGGAGCCTGCGTATACGAGGCGAGGAAAGCGTATCGCTGACGCCCTGGGCTGGGAAGGCGACCCGGCGAAGCTGTTTGAGGAGGTGCCCGATGTCGAAGACCGTTAGGGCCGTGTCGTCCGCGGTCCTGCCCGACCTGCTCACCGTCGAGCAGATGGCGGATATCCTCGGACTCGCTCAGAACACGGTTGTTTCCGCTACGCTAAAAGTGAACGCATCGCTGAGTAACATTTGAGCACTTTGA
>OLQB01002127.1_pt1 | contig 13172 bp, 8 predicted proteins | sample 1672681 | NCBI WGS metagenome assembly OLQB01 (sample SAMEA3136713, study PRJEB25190) | human gut metagenome | reverse complement strand
GGGTTCGAACCCTGGACACCCTGATTAAGAGTCAGGTGCTCTGCCAGCTGAGCTAGTGGCGCTTATTTTGTATCTCGTGTTCTGTATCACTCGAGCACGAAAATTATTATATAACAGAAATTTTAGAAATGCAACATTTTTTTTAAAAAACTTCAAATTTTTTTTCAATTGTGTTATTTTATAGATAGAATGGCATAGATCAAGGAGGTTTATTATGCAAGTTGAACAGCGATTATTGAAATATGTGTCCTATTGGACGACATCGGATGAGAATAACATGGCAGACGGCAAGATACAGATTCCGTCTACCGGGCGTCAGTTTGATCTCGGAAAGGTACTGGAGCAGGAATTACGGGATCTCGGTCTTAAAAATGTGGTTCTGACCGACCACTGCTATGTGTACGGTCTGCTTCCGGCAACTGCCGGCTGTGAGGGACACAAGGCCGTTGGTTTTATCTCACATATGGATACCGCACCGGACTACTCCGGCAAAGACATCAAACCGCAGATCATTCCGGATTATGACGGCGGGGACGTCCGTTTAAACGGTACCGGGGCAATGTTAAAGGTTTCCGATTTTCCAACGCTGAAGGATTTGAAGGGAAGAACCCTGATTACCACCGACGGCACGACACTGCTCGGCGCGGATGACAAGGCCGGTGTGGCAGAAATCGTCACAGCGCTCGAAGAGATCATTTCTTCCGGAATGCCTCACGGAGATATCTGGGTTGGATTTACCCCGGACGAAGAAATCGGCTGCGGTGCAGATTTATTTGACCTGGATTATTTTAAGGCTGCTTTTGCCTACACGGTAGACGGCGATTACGAGGGCGAAGTCGCCTATGAGAATTTCAACGCCGCGAGCGCAAAATTTTCCATTAAAGGCGTCAATGTGCATCCGGGCGAGGCAAAGGATATTATGGTAAATGCCGCTCTTGTGGCGTGCGATATCCAGTCGCAGCTTCCGCCGGAGGAGACACCAGCGCACACCGAGGGCAGACAGGGCTTCTATCATCTGACCGACATGAAGGGTGATGTCGCTTTTGCAGAACTTTCCTATATCGTGCGTGACCACGACAGGGCTTCTTTTGAATCACGCCTGAACAGACTCCGCACACTGGAAGTGGAGATCAACCAGAAATACGGCACCGGAACCGTCTCTCTTACCATCACGGATTCCTACTCCAATATGCTTGAGATCATCGAACAGCATCCTTATGTCGTGGACATTGCAAAAAAGGCAATCTCGATGACCGGTCTCACACCGCTCTCACGTCCGGTCCGCGGCGGTACAGACGGCGCCAGATTAAGCTTTATGGGTCTTCCGTGCCCGAATCTTGGCACCGGCGGCTACGGCTTCCACGGTCCGTATGAACATATCAGCGTGGAGGGCATGCAGACAGCAGTCTCCGTCATCAAGAATATCGTGACGATCGTCGCGGAGTCTGATCTGTAAGATTACGGAAAGAATTGCCGCATAGATTCCCGTAATAGGAAATTCCGGGATATATAAATAAGTATTATCGTTTCAGATAGAAAATGAGCGTGGAAGAAATTCTCACATTTTACTTCAGAGAATCTTCCACGCTCATTTTTTTATTCTGAAACTGCTAATAACTTCATTTCTTATCCCGGAACCTGCTCTTACATTTTTGCAATCAATGCGGCAATTTCTTCCGGAGTCATAAGCTTGTGTGGATCGGAAAAATCCATCGGTGCAGCTTCCTCTGCCTTTGTCTCAGGCTCTTTCTGCGGCTTGGCCACCTTCGGCTCGTCCGGTATTTCGTTCTCCGGCGCGGCTACTGGCTCTGGCTCGTCCGGTGCTTCATTCTCCGGCGCGGCTTCCTCTTTCAGATCTGCTCCAAGATCGAGACTTTCTCCTCCGAGATCGGAGCCATCTGCTCCTAAATCTAAGCTATCCACTCCGAGATCAAGGTTCTCCGTTCCAAGGTCAAGGTTCTCTGCTCCAAGATCGAGACTATCTGCTCCTAAATCTAAGCTATCCACTCCGAGATCAAGGTTCTCTGTTCCAAGGTCAAGGTTCTCTGCTCCAAGATCGAGACTATCTGCTCCTAAATCAAGGCTGTCTCCTCCGAGGTCTAAGCTGTCTGCCCCAAGATCAAGTCCTTCTGATCCAAGATCAAGTCCGCCTGCTCCGGCATCTAAGTTATCTGCTCCTAGGTCAAGGTTCTCTGTCCCGAGATCAAGACCGTCCACTCCAAGGTCTAAGCTGTCTCCTCCGAAATCAAGACCGCCTGCTCCTAAATCGAAACTGTCTATCTCCCCGCTCTCTGCCTCAGCCTCATTCTGATCGTCTGTGGCAGCTGCCGCATCTTCCTCTTCCACAATCGCGTCGGAATCTACGATCGGTTCCTCATACTCTTCCATCACCGGGGTGTCATCCGTCACCGTCTCTGCATCTACAACCGGCAGTTCCTCCTCCGGTGTATCCGGCATGCTAAAATCCGCTTCCGGCTCCATGACCTCTTCCGGCTGTGGTTCCATGACCAGCTCCGGCTCCGCTTCCATATCCGGCTTCTGCGCTGCTGCAGCTGCCGTGCTTTCTGCAATTTTGCTCTCCAACGCCGCATTCTGGCTTACCAGTTCGTCCATCCGGCTCTCAATAGCGGCAAGCGTCTGTGCCTTTTCCTCGGCAACCGTCTCCTTCACTGCCTGAAGTCCCTCAGTAATCTCCTTAAGCCCTGCGGTAATCTCCTTTAATTCCTCAGCAAATTCCTGCTGCTTTAAGACGAGTTCCTTAACGGAATCATCCATCATGTTCTGCTGCTTTCCGGCAAACTGCTCGAATCCAGCATCCATGCTCTCCTTTAACTGTAAGAGATTGTCCACTACGCGGTCGTTGGAATTCATAAGTGCATCTGCATTTTCCTTGCTTCTGGTAATGGTCACCTTGGCGATCGCCTTCTGCGCTGTGATGATCTCTTCGCCCGGCTCCCTGGTATTGCGGTCAACCGCCTCCAGCTGCTCCGAGATTTTCTTGAGCATCAGATATGACGCCTTTTCCCCGCGAAGCATCCTCTCATATTCGTCTTTTACCTGCTCCCCGGTCTTATGTATCTCCTTTAATAAGGCAGCGATGAATACATAAGTACAGGCGAGAATTGCTGCTCCCAGAATGATCTGCACCAGATATACCCGGGGCAGGTTGACGATAAAATACATTTCAATCAACAGCAGCACCGTTGCTCCCAGCAAAAAGACCGGCGCAAGCGGCATACCCTTTTTCTCACGTGGCTGATTCTCTTTCTTATCCATAGTGTGTCCTCCGTGGCTTTCCTGTCCATCCCTGGCAACAGGCATTTTATAGTGTTATATTATCACAGAACGTCAAAAACATAAACGGATTTTCTTGTTATTTTATGCTGCAGATTTTATAATATATTTCGGACTTATTTTCACATTTTTTATACCTTTACAACAGATATGGAGATTATAGCATGAACGAAACCTCTTCCAAGAACGAAATCACATCCGGTATCATCTGGAAACAACTTCTTTTATTTTTCTTTCCTATTTTACTGGGTTCTTTTTTTCAACAGCTTTACAACACGATCGATGCCGTCATTGTGGGACGCTTTGTCGGGAAAAATGCACTTGCCGCGGTCGCCGGTTCCTCCGGAATGGTCATCAACCTGCTGGTCAACTTTTTTACCGGGCTGACTGCCGGTGCTTCCGTCATCGTCTCCCAGTTCTTCGGATCCGGGGACCGCAAAAAGGTGGACGACAGTATTCATACGATCTATGCCTTCTCCATCATCGGCAGCGTCATCATGACACTGATCGGCATCACTGCTGCCCCGGCGCTTCTTCGACTGATGAATACGCCGGAAGAACTGATGAGTGATTCCATTCTCTATCTGCGCATTTATTTTGCCGGTATCTTCTTCGTGTTTATTTACAATACCGGAGCAGGGCTGCTCCGCGCACTTGGAGATTCCAGACGTCCCCTGTACTGTCTGATGATCTGCTGCGTCATCAATATTATTCTCGACCTGCTCCTGATCGTCGGGCTGGGACTCGGTGTTGCCGGTGCGGCGATCGCCACGCTTCTCTCGCAGGGAATCAGCGCCGTGATCGTTACCGTCTTTCTGATGCGCCAGAAAGATCTCTGCGATTTTTCCTTAAAAGAGATCCGTATCCACCCGAAACTTCTCAAATCAGAGTTGCTTTTAGGACTGCCGGGCGGATTTCAGTATGCCATGTACAGCATTTCCAACATGATTATCCAGTCCGCGCTCAACAAATTCGGAACCGACACGGTTGCCGCATGGGCGGCTTACGGAAAACTGGACGCGATCGTCTGGATGGTCAGCGGTGCTTTCGGTATTGCCATCACAACTTTCGTCGGTCAGAACTACGGCGCCGGAAAGTATGACCGCGTCAGAAAAAGTATCCGCGTGTGTATCGGCATGGACTTTGCTGCCGCCATCCTTCTGATGCTGGTGCTCGTATGCTTCCGCATTCCGCTCTTCCACATTTTTGTGACCGATGAAAATGTCGTGGAGATCGGACTGAAAATGATGGCGACCATGGCTCCATTTTACTGGCTGTTCGTCTTTACCGAGGTCTTCTCCGGTGCGCTGCGCGGCATGGGTGATGTCGTCGTTCCAATGCTCATCACAACCGGCGGTATCTGCCTGTTCCGTGTGGTATGGATTTTCGGAGTGGTTGCCCTCTTCCCGACGCTCACCGTAACGCTCCTCAATTATCCGGTGTCCTGGGTTTTAACATCCGTTCTGTTTCTGTTTTACTATCATTTCCGGATGAAAAAGCTGACCGCGCACTGATTGCTCCGGCATCTCTTACTTCTCTCTGCTTTTTGCGAAGCTGACCGGGCGGCATGCCATAGGTTTCCTTAAAGCTGCGCAGAAACACCTTATAGTTGGTAATTCCATTTTTATTCATTAAATAAGTAATACTCTCGTCCGTCTGCAGCAGATCACTGTGAAAATACTGCAGGCGGATTTGATTTACATAAGTCAAAAATGTCTGGCCGGTGTACTTTTTAAACAGACGGCAAAAATATTCCGGCGTAAGCGACAGTTCATCTGCCGTCTCTTTTAGTGTAATCGGGTTCGTGTAATTTCTTTTCACATACTGCATGCTCTGCTCGATCCGCTCAAAATCTCTCCTGGAGCGGTGGCGCAGCACATGATCGACCGTGGCCGCATCCTTTGTATACAGCAGATACAGCAGCTTATAAACCGCTGCAAGAAATAGCAGATGCGTACCGTCCGCCGCCTGCTCCTGCAGGCACTTCATTTCTTCCAGCTTCTGTGACATCCGGCAATTCACGGATGCGGTCTCCTCCGAATACGGAACATATTCCCCGAAATGCAGTCCCCGCCAGTCCTCACTGACGCGCTTTAAATGCTCCGGCGGAATCTGCAGCAGATAGTAATGCCCGTCCCCATGGACATGCGTGTAGTGAATGTCTCTCGGATTGACAACGAGAATATCTCCCTGCTGCAGTTCATACGACGTCTCATTGATGTACGCTGTCATTGCCCCGTGCTGCATACAGATCATTTCCAGATGCTCATGCCAGTGTGCCGGCAGCAATTCATTGGACGCGTCGACCTGCGTAAAATAGAGCTGCATCAGCCCGTCATCGGATATAATCTCATGTTCCCCCTGCTGCACTCCCGCTCCCTCTCTTTCCTGCTCTCCCCGTGTTTTTCACATGCACGGTTTCTCTTTCTACCATCATACCTTCAGAAGGAAAAAATATCAATATCGACCCATGTTTCTGCCAAAATTCGATCTATAACAAACGGAATTATCTGCTTATAATACGAACATAGACAATGTTCCATGATGGAAAATATCAAAATAATATCAGGCGTATGCCGGAAAAGAGGTCAAAATGAAGAAATGGACCAGAGTGATGTATCAGCCAAATCGTCCGTTAAAAGAGGGCTGTTACGTGACTGCTTCCAAAGAACACATCGCACTTTCCAGGGAAGCTGCAGCAGAGGGTATGGTTCTCTTAAAGAACGAGCACAATCTGCTGCCGTTAAAAGCAGGCAGCCGGATTGCACTCTTTGGAAAAGGCAGTTTTGATTATGTCAAGGGAGGCGGCGGCAGCGGCGATGTGACCGTATCGTATGTGCACAATCTCTACGATGGCTTTCAGATGCTCCACGATGCCGTCTCCCTCTACGAGCCGCTGTGCGATTTCTACCGCGCCAATGTGAACGAACAGTACGATCAGGGTTCCGTTCCCGGCATGACGACAGAGCCGGCGCTCTCCGCCGAGCTTCTCGCCGGCGCCAGCGCCTATACCGACACGGCTGTGATCGTATTGAGCCGTTTTTCCGGAGAAGGCTGGGACCGCTCCAGCATCGAATACAACGGGGAATACAATCCGTGGGAGACAGAGACCAGCATGCCGAAAATCTCCGGAGAGATCTTCCCGGACGGCGACTTCTATCTCACAAAGGAAGAATCCGCCATGATCGCGCAGGTAAAGCAGCATTTTTCCAGAATTGCAGTCGTCCTGAATATCGGCGGCATCATCGATACCTCCTGGATCAAAAATGACGATCAGATCTCCTCCGCGCTCATCGCATGGCAGGGCGGCATGGAGGGCGGACTTGCCATGGCGGAACTGCTGTGTGGAAAGGTATCCCCGTCCGGCAAGCTTCCGGACACCTTCGCCGCTTCCGTGAACGACTATCCTTCCACCGCGAATTTCCACGAATCGGTTGACTACGTGGACTATACCGAGGATATCTATGTGGGTTACCGCTATTTTGAGACTTTTGGGGATGCGGCAAAACGCGTATGCTACCCGTTCGGATTCGGACTTTCCTACACACAGTTCTCCCTTGTGGTGCAGAGTGTGACCGAAACCGAGCAGGCCATTCGCGCTTTTGTCCTTGTCACAAATACCGGAGATTACAGCGGAAAAGAAGTCGTGCAGATGTATTACAGTGCGCCGCAGGGACTTTTGCAGAAACCGGCGCGCGAACTCTCCGCTTTTTGCAAGACAAGAACGCTCCTCCCGGGCGAAAGCCAGCTTCTGACGCTCGAGACAGCAAAGGATTCCATGGCTTCCTACGATGATCTGGGAAAAATTTTCAAATCCTCCTACATACTGGAAAAGGGAGACTATCATTTTTACATCGGAACTTCCGTCCGGGATGTCATTGCGCTGGATTATGTCATGACGCTTAACGCCAACCTGCTGGTAGAACAGCTTTCCTCCAAAGCCGCACCTACAAGCTTGAAGAAGCGTCTGCTCGCAGACGGAAGCTACGAAGAGCTTCCGCAGGGAACTGCCAACGATCCGAATGCCTGTGTTTTTGAAAAAATGGTACCGGGCACCGAGGAGGCTCTCGCCCCGGCAACACGCGGACGCGCATCCTGCCTTCTGCTGAATTTCTATAAGGAAAACGCGCATCCGCTGATCGACGTTTACGAGGGAAAGATTTCCCTGGATGAATTTACCGCCCAGCTCGATAATGATGACCTAATTCATCTGCTCGGCGGTCAGCCGAATACCTCTGTCGCGAATACCTACGGCTACGGCAATCTTCCGGAATACGGCGTTCCAAACATCATGACCGCCGACGGTCCTGCCGGTCTGCGCATCACCCCGCAGTGTGAGGTCTGCACAACGGCATGGCCATGCGCCACACTGCTCGCCTCCACCTGGAATCCTGCCCTGGTTGAGCAGGTCGGAACCGCAGGCGCAGAGGAAGTAAAAGAGAACAACATCGCCGTATGGCTGACACCGGCGGTCAACATTCACCGCAATCCTCTCTGCGGAAGAAATTTTGAATACTATTCGGAAGATCCGCTGCTCACCGGCAAAATGGGCGCAGCCATGGTGCGCGGCATTCAGTCGCAGCACATCGGCGCAGCCGTGAAGCATTTTGCATGCAACAACAAGGAGACCAACCGCAAGCACAGCGACTCCCGCGTCTCCGAGCGCGCACTCCGCGAGATCTACTTAAAGGCATTTGAAATCATCGTGAAGGAAGCCGATCCGTGGGTCATCATGTCCGCTTACAATATGATCAACGGCCACCGCGCTTCGGAAAATCACGATCTGCTCGAAGGCATCCTGCGTGACGAGTGGCATTTTCACGGAATGGTAACCTCCGACTGGTGGACGAGAGGAGAACATTACAAAGAGATCAAAGCCGGAAATGATGTGAAAATGGCGTGCGGTTTCCCGGAACGCGTGAAAAAGGCGATGGAACTCGGTGCTCTCGATCGAAGCGATCTGGAGCGCTGTGCCAAGCGCGTACTTGATCTGATTTTAAAGATCGATTAGAAAACTCATTCTTCTTGCTGTAGATAAAAAGGTGGAAGCCTCCCACAGAGACTTCCGCCTTTTTGCTTTTCGACTATAGATATTTTCCGATATGGATTCAACCGCAGCAGCTCCTGCTTCCTCCCCGCCTCTCTGGAAGTTTTTGTTGCAGTCAATCCGTGCAGTTCCATTGGCAGCTGCAGCTACTTCTTCGTTTCTGCAGAATCCATACAACCGTTGCAGGATGCAGCGATTCTATCATCCGGCCACGATTTTCTAAGCGCCGCATAGGAAATCAGGAAGTTTGCCAACCAGCCCGCCGGTACGGCAAGCCAGACAAATGCAATACCAAAGCGCGGTGCAAAAATCAAAGCAACCGACAGACGGATCGCAAGGTTTACCATATTAGCTATAAGAAATGGACGCATGATTCCAAGTCCACGCAAAACTCCATCCGTTGCCATTTTAATACCCATGAAAATAAAGAAATAGCCAAGCCATCTCATGTAATCCCCGGATACCTGATATGCGAAAGCAGTTCCGTCTTTTCCCAGAAATAAGGAAGAAATCTGGGTGTGCAGTGTTTCAATAATTATAAAAGCCAGAACTGCAAAGCACAGATCTAACACCAGTGCAGCGTGATAACCTTTTTTAATACGCCCGATTTTCTGAGCACCAAGATTCTGGGACACATACGGCGAAACTGCATTGCCAATGGACACAAATATCAGTGAGAAAACATTCTCTACTCTCATTGTTGCCGAATAACCTGCGAGTGCCTGTGTACCAAATGGGTTTACAACTGCCTGCACGATCATCATGCCTATTGATACTGTGGACTGCTGGAGAACTGACGGTATGGCAATCCGGAGCATATAATGTAACTCCTGTCCGTCAAACCAGTGAAATGGACTCTTATATTGGCGCATCCGGTAAAAAAAGATCACGAATGAAAATACCGCAGAAATGCCCTGTGCGATCAAAGTTGCAAGGGCTGCACCAAATACACCCAATCCAAGTCCTGCCACCATCCAAAGATCCATAATAATATTCAAAACAGAAGAAAATATCAGCAGACCCAACGGAATCTTTGATTCCCCGATTGAGGTGAACATCGTCGAAAGGATATTGTACATAAATAAAAACGGAAATCCCACAAAATATACCCGCAGATACAGTACAGCTTCCTCCAGTATGTCAGTGGGCGTTTGTAAAAGGCTCATCATCGGATGGGAAAAACGAAAGCCGAATACACCAAGAAGTATGCTTAGGATCAGAAAGCTGATCAAAGATGTCGACACAATCGTTTTCATTTTGCCGTAATCTCTGGCACCAAAATAGCGGCTCACCAGTACGCCTGCACCGACACCGGCACCAAGTGCCACACAAATAAACACATTCGTAAGTGCCGCGCATGCACCGACAGCCGCAAGTGCAGACGAACCAACATACTGGCCGACAATAATGGAATCCGCCATATTATAAACCTGTTGGAAAAAGCTGCCCAGAATCATAGGCATTGCAAAAACAGTCAGCGCTTTGAGCGGGGCATCTGTGATCAGGTATTCATCTTTTGACATTATCTTATTTCTCCTAAATTCCTGCTTTTATCTGGGATTTCTGCCACGATTTATTCCAGCGTCAATACATCGGCCGGCATCAGGTATTCTAAAATGGCATGGAATATCGATGCTTACTGTTCCGCCAGCTCCTCATAAAACCGGTAATTGTTCTTGCCGTTCTGTTTGACATAATACAATGCCTTGTCCGCTCTTATATAGTATTCTTCAAAGCTTTCTCCCTGTCTGCACATGCACAGACCGCAGGATAAGAATGCCGGTGAAGTCTCCGTCGTGGCATTTTTTGCCGCTTCAAAGCTGTCAAACAGCTTTCTCATCTGCGTGTTCATCTCAACTTCTGATACCTCAGACAGATAGAAGAGAAACTCATCTCCTCCCAGCCGGCAGACCACCGCATTCTCCATGCACGCTGTGAGCATTGCTCCTACCAGCCTGAGAGCATGATCCCCTGCCTTATGTCCATAGACATCATTGATCTTCTTGAGATTATCCATATCCACAAATCCCAGACAGCCATCATGCTCCTGCATTTTTTCAATAATCAGTGTCTCACCTTTATGACGCATGGGAAGTCCTGTCAGGTAATCCAGGCTTTCCCGGGCCTCTTTCTGTCGTGCCAGCTCCAGCTCGCGGATGCGGTCCATTGTCTGGATCAGGGTAACGACCAGCAGGACCACCAGTCCGATTGCGATAAAGATTCCGGACATAGACACAACACGATACACCTCTGTCACCTCCAGCATGACTGCGATCATGGCAGCTACCAGTCCAATCAGCGGAAGCTTGTAATGTTTCGCTGTTCCCTTGATAAGATCTCGGCAGATGGTGATAAATATCGTCAGGAACGTTCCTGCGATCACTATGTGGGACAAGAACATTGTCGAAATAAAATCTGCGATATTCAGTACCTGTAAGACCGTGCATATCACAAAATTCACACAAATGATACATTCTGCCACATGATAGACCTTCCGGTATCTTCCCTGCTGCACACTATCAATATAGAACATGATTGGGACCGGGCAGATCATCACAACAAAGAAGCACATATTCGACAGAATAGAAGCATTGGGAACAAACAGCTGACGCAGCTTCGATTCTCCCAGCATCCACACTGCTCCCAGGATCATGCACCATCCCAGATATTCCAGATCAAATCTTGTCTTGTATACAATATCGAGCACCAGACTGATGATCAGCACGACCAGTCCGGAAAACAGCATAGTGCAGGCGATCAGAGTTACCATAAAATAGCAGTGAAATATATAGCCCCAGATATCTGATTTATCCCCGCAATATACCGTGTTGACGACACCGGAATACTTGTGGGTAAAGGACTGCAGTTCGATCCGCACTTCCTTTCCCGCATCCTCTCCTGATGTCTCGCAGAACACATACCGGCTGGCAGAATTTTTCCCAAAAGGTCTGGTATTCTCCGTATCATACACCGTCCTCAGTTCCCCTCCGATATAAATGCGCACATTCTCCATAGAGGATCTGATGGCGATCGTATTTTCATTATAGTCCTGTGGGAGCACTGACCGGATGACCATAAGCTCACCGGCAGGTACATCATACCGGCCCGGAACCCGGATCTCCTCTTCTGTCATTTTTATTACCTATATTAAATAATTCCGTGGCATTTCCCCTGCTTTTATGACGATATTGGGGTGCAGTCCAATATCTTTCTCCCGCTCATGAACAAGTTTATCACAGACTGCAGGAAAAGTAACTATCTATTTTACTCTGTAGACGGAGATATTTCGCCCTGCTTATTCTTGTAGCAGCCAATCGGCTATATCATGGATTTCGATTCCTTCATAGCTATATTTTGGATGTTTGGTTCTGGCAATAATCATTTTCGGATAAGCATCTCGAATCTGAAGCAGAGGAGAGCATTCTCTCTCAAATGTTTCCTGCCCGGAAATGTTGTCGCTGACCTGAATATAAATCTTCTCGCTGCCTCTCTGAGCAACAAAGTCGATCTCCTTTTGATAGAGCTTGCCGACATAGACATCGTATCCACGGCGAAGAAGCTCGATGCAAACGATGTTTTCATATAGTCGTCCGCTTTCAAAAACACAATTATTAACTCGACTTTTTGACAGGCAGTGTATCAACAATGATTTCTTCCGATACATCAATATCATCGAGATTATATTTCCAATGGAACACAATCGGCTCTTCGTTTATTTCTGCAAAATATCTATAGATACGATTAGTAAGTTCCTCCTTAGATTTAACACGGATACCTCTGAGCATCTGACGAGTCATCTTGCTAAAGAAACCTTCAACCATATTGAGCCATGATCCATGTTTGGGAGTGAATACAAATTCGAATCTTCCCGGTACAGTTGCCAGGTATTTTCTGGTCGCTTCTGATGTATAAACTTTAAGATTATCGAGTACAATGCGAAGCTTGTCTCCCTTTGGGTACTTATCATCTAACAGCTTCAAAAATTCAATGTATTCCATGCTGCTGTGCTTGTCTCTTACAAGAGGAATCGCCTCTCCTGTTTGAAGATCAATTGCAGCTAATAATGAAAGAGTACCCAAACGTTTATATTCGTAATCTCTATTGATGGTCGAATGCTTTTCGTCTGGCATTAAATCATCTGATGTTGTTGCAATAGCCTGTATTCCTGGTTTTTCATCATAAGACAGCACATGTATAGGTGTATCTTCAGATATAATGAGCTTTCCTGATTCATCAAACTGCATTTCAAGCTGCTTATACACAAGCAGGACATTATGCATTTTGGAATCAAAATCAGGATCCCTATTCTCACAATAATAAGTTATTTTATGTGGCTTTATATCTGCCTCGTCAAGAATTGTATTTACTGTGCTTTTATGAATAGTGGAAAGTCTTGTGTATCCAGCTGCTTCAGCAGTTTTATTGATATGTGAGGTTAGCTTTGCATACGTCCAGGTTTCAGCAGCATATCCAAAATCAATTGGCTTCTGGCAGGCAATGTTAATAATCCAGGCTTTTTCTTCGTCTGTAATCTCAGCATTCCTGCCACGACCAGGGGCATCAAAGAGTGCATTTTCAATGCCGCCTTCTTTAAACTTTTTTAGGCAAAGCATGACGCTACAGCGGTTGAGCCCCACTTTATCAGCAATCGCATCTATTGATACGGAATCCGCACGTAATAATAAAATTCGCGCTCTTGTAACTGTTTGAGCCTGAATTGTTCTGGCACGAGTTTGAAGTTTCAGATATTCTCTTTCTTCATTGCTAAGTTCGATTGATGATGCTCTTGCCTCGGCATAGTGCGTCGCCAATCCTAGGGAACCCATCGAAG
>OLQB01002125.1_pt1 | contig 13178 bp, 8 predicted proteins | sample 1672681 | NCBI WGS metagenome assembly OLQB01 (sample SAMEA3136713, study PRJEB25190) | human gut metagenome | reverse complement strand
CTGTGCACTGATTTTTAAGGCAAAAAATTAGAGAACTCTCCCTAGCGCGCATACGGAGTGCGTTAGTGGAGGGTCCCCTACCAGGTTTTCATGCATGAATATCTAATAAAAAGATATTAAGCACCGAAAATTCAATTCAAATCTTGTAAGTCTGAGATAGAAAATATATCTCGCAATTAGAGAATACTATATAAAATTAGTTGTGTCAAACAAAAAATACCAAATGAAAAAAGTTCTCAAAAAAGGGAATGCTTAAATACTAATTTTCGTTTCTTTTTTCGTCTACACGAAATCTACAATTATTATTTTGTCTTCACAGTTTTTATTGCAGACCATTTTGATGTAGCTGACTGATATCCGGCTTTTGTATATACGGCGCGGATGCGGACTTTATATCTTGTTTTCTTTTTCAGTTTCTTAAGCTGAGCAGATGTGATCTTAGCTTTGGAAACTTTAATTGTTTTTGTATCTTTTTTGTTACCGAATCCTTTTGTTGTGTACTGGATTTCATAACCGGTAGCCTTCTTAACTTTTTTCCATGTAACTTTTGCTTTGTTCTTTGTTGTTTTTCCAACTTTAAGAACAGGTTTGGAAAGTTTTACGTTTGATTTCTTTAATGCTGGTTTAGTAGCAGGTTTTTTAGTTGTTGTTGTGTCTGGGTTAGAAGGCGTTGCAGGTTTAGAAGGAGTAACAGCTTTTTCTTTTAAGCCTGAAAGAGCTTCTGTAAGTTTTGTGTTTGCAGCATCAACAATTGCCTGTGTGTTAGCGGATTTTGCTTCTTTTGCTTCTGTTAAAGCAGTCTGAAGTGCTTTCCAGGTTTCAGCAGTATATTTGCTGCTATCAAGTGCTTCTGCTTTTTTGATGGAAGCTTCAAGGATAGAAGTATTCAGCTGTACAGTTCCAGATACAGATGGGTAACCGGTTGATGTAAGCTCTATTGTGTAAGAAGCAGATTTGTCTGCAAATACAGGTGTGGAAGAACCATCTTTACCTTTAATTGCTGCATTGAAGTTAATGTTTCCGTCTGCATCAAATAAATCAGTAGCTTTAATTCCGCCTTTTCCTGTTTTTTCTACCCCATTAATTTTAATAGATGTAATATTATTTACATATTTTTTAAAGTTGACACCGGCAGGAAGAGTAACCTGATTATTTTTATTAATGGAGATATCTCCAGTCTTGTAGCCTGATTCTAATGTGAAGGAGGCTACAATATCAGAGTAAGTATCATCTGTAAATACCATAGAATAGGAACCCACACCAGTATTATCTGTAGCTTTTATCGTCAGAGTATTGTTTGCGTATGTATAATCTGTACCTTCTGTCAGGACAGTTTTTCCCATACTTACGCTGCTTAAAGTATAATTAGAACCGGAAGGAACAGCAGTGGTATCTACAGAAACGGTTGCCCCATCTTTAAAGTTATCGTTAGCGGTAGCTTTAATGCTGTCAGAACCAGCTAAAGTTTTACATTTTAAGTTAGTATTAATAACAATATCAGCACCGTTTTTTACAAGATAAGTAACTTTTTTAATTGTTTTACCTTGTAAAGCTTCATGACGATTATAATCAATTGTGTTTCCATGCTTTTCTTTAAATCCATCTGTTACGGCAAAGGAGAATTTGCCTCCAATCCAGATGTTTTCCAGATGCTCCATACCGTATTTCTTGCCATCTTCGTCTTCAACGATGATACCAAGTAAGGAATCTTTAGCACTTAAATTAGAAAGAGGGCTGTTTTCAGAAGTTACAGGATCTACTTCATATTGTCCGTAGGAAGACTGTGTTTTGATAGTAAGTGTATCAGAAGTATCTTCGGTAACCTCAGATTTCATAGCTGTCAAAGTACCATCACCATTTAAGATTTTATATTCAGATGGTGCATTATCAGATAATTTCATAGAACCAATAATTTCCAATAATTTGTTGCTGCATTCTTTGTTTTCGGAAATAGCCTTTTTCGCATTTTCATATAATGAAGTTGGAACAGCGATATTTACGTCTTTCATACCGATAATAGAGCCACCCTGTCCGTTTGCATTATCTTCTGAATACGTACTGGAGAAGAAAGATTTATATTTATTAGTTGTTGCACTACTTACTGCATCATACATACCACTTTCACGATAAGAAGCGGCTTTATCAGAAGTGAGGTCTAAAGTAGTATCCTCTTTTACGTCATTTAATTCTCCGTAATAGAAGTCTGCATAAGAAAGATTCGCTGTTCCGTATTCATATTTATCAAGAGCATTTTTAGCGGCTGTAAGATGTTCAACTGCTTCATTGATTTCTGCCTGAGTAGGAGTCTCTTTTGCTAAAATGTCTTTTGCTTCATTTAATTCTGTTTCGAAGCTATTCCAGCTTTTTTCTGTATAATCTGATTTCTTTAACTCTTCCACAGAAGAAACAAGTTTGTTTAACTCAGTTGTATCGCCAGCATTTGTGTCAGGTTTTACAATGTTTGCATCAGTAGCTTCAAAGTTATATGTAGAATCAGCGTATCCAAGAGCATAAATGGTTAAACTCCAGTAGCCAGTTCCGTCATATCCTTTTGGAAGCTGGCAGCGAATAGAATTTGTAAGACCTAACTGGATTCCCATACTTTTATGCATCCAGTTATCAGCAGCAAACTTTGTTCCGTAAGTGGCAAGTGCCTTAGAACGTGTGCTGTCATTTCCATAGTAGGTCCATTTTACAGCCTGCATATTAGCGCCAAGATCGCCGTAATTTTTTGTGAAATCTACACGAAGAAATTCACCGTAGCTACCGCTTGCATCCTTTACAGTTGCTCCCATATTGTTTAAATCAGCAGTTTTAAGAGTCTTATCTTTAATACCAGAAGAAGAGCCGTTACTTCTTTGGGTAAATGTGAAGGAACCATCACTCTGCTTTTCGGCAGTCTTTAGGCCATTGGTATCCTTATCAACAGATGCAGTAACGTTGTTATAAGCCTGTAGATTTTTTTCTCCATAGCCGCCAATTAAGGTACCGTTATTTTCTACAACGGAATATTTTGCTTTGAAAGCTTCAAAATCAGAAGACTTTACTGCAACAGGTACATATTTAAGACCATAAACTTTATAATCTTTCATAGTATCTTCAGTGCCATCACTGGTTTTGATTGCGCCCCTAGTAAAGGTGATTTTTTCTCCATTAGTGAGGATTGCAGTATTAGCATCTGTCCAGTGAGATATATTATAAGTTCCCTTTTCACCTTCAATAATCGCAGTACACTGATAACTTCCGCGGTGAAGTCCGTGATTAACAGTAGCTCTTGTTACTGCATCAAAGGCACCTTTATCTTTTTCACCGTGTGAATCAGCTGTATCAGAAGAAGTGGTATCTCCGGCTGCCCAAACTCCTTCAGCCTTCCAATATTCAGCCCATGTCAGGCCTGCATAGCAGTAAACGTAGTCATCACTATTTTCTGCTGTCTGTGTCTGTACTGTAGATACACTTGCTGCTTTTACAACTGCTGGAGTAATACTGGAAAATACAGTAGTACAAGTCATTGCAAGAGCAAGAGTACCTGCTACAAGTAATTTGTTTCTCATAAGTTCCTCCTTATATTATAATTGGTATTTGAGTTAGCTTATTCTAACGAAAAATATAATAGTATACTATTATTAGTTGTGTCAAACTATATATATATTAATGAAAAAAGTTCTCACTTATTTATAAAAAAATTGCATTGTCAGAATATTTTCTATATAATGTATAAAGTTAGAAAGAACTAATAAAAGTAAGTTTCAAGATAATGGAGGATTGTTGTGATAAATTTTAGAAAAAAAGCAGTTGCGATGTTACTGGCCACTGTGTTCACTGCAGGAATGCTTTCCGGATGTGGAACATCAGTAGATACAGAGAAAAGTAAGAATGATAGTAGAAAGGCTGTGGAGCAGACAACACAGGCAGAAGCGGATACAAATAGTAAGAATCAAAATGAAGAGGACAAATCAGAATCAAGAGATATTTTTGCGATGGATACGTATATGACTTTAACGGCTTACGGAAAGAATGCTAAGAAAGCGTTGGATGAGGCGGTTGATGAGATTAACAATATTGAACAGCTTGTTTCTACGGGGATTGACAGCAGTGAAGTTTCGCAGATTAATAAGAATGGAAAAGGTTCGGTATCAGAAACAACAGGATATCTGATTAAGCGCTCAAAAGAGATTTATGACAGCACGAATGGAGTGTTTGACATTACGATTTATCCGATTATGCAGGCGTGGGGGTTCCCGACGGAGAACTATCGTGTTCCCGGAAAGAAAGAGCTGAAGAAGTTAAGGGGACTGATGGGAGCAGATCACGTTTTATATGATGAAAAAAAACAGGAGGTCACTTTAAATAAGGAAGGAATGAAGATTGACCTTGGTGGAATTGCGAAAGGATATACTTCTTCAAAAGTAATGGATATTTTTAAAGAAAATGGGATTTCGAGTGCAGTGATCAGTCTTGGCGGTAATGTGCAGACACTAAACGGAAAGCCAGATGGTTCTGACTGGAGAGTGGCGGTTGAGAATCCGGCAGATACGGGAAGTTATATTGGAGTGCTTTCTATAAAGGATAAGGCAGTGATTACTTCTGGGGGATATGAGCGTTATTTTAAGCAGGATGGAAAAACATATCATCATATTATTGATCCGGCTAATGGATATCCGGCAAATAATGGTCTGACGTCTGTTACGATCGTATCAGATGACGGAACACTTGCAGACGGTTTGTCCACATCATTATTCATTATGGGACCGGAAAAAGCACAGAAATACTGGAAAGAACACAGTGATGAGTTTGACACGATTCTTGTAAAAGATGACGGAAGCATTCTAGTTTCAGAGGGACTCGCAGAGTATTTTACCAGTGAGTCTGATTTTACGATAATAAAAAAATAATGATACAAAAAATTTCTCATAAAATCAAGTACAAAAAGATTTCGAGAATATAAGAATACAAGAGTACAGGAATACAAGAATACATTCAAAAAGAAAGGGAGATATGATGAGAGAAAAGTGGAAAAAATATGTTGAAAAATTTAAAAGTCTTGGTGATAAGGTTTTAGGTGTGAAAGGAATTACAGCGATAATTCCGGCGGTTTGCCTGGCGGTTCTTATGGTGACAGTACTTACCGGATACAAAACCCCACAGGCAAAAAAGTATGAAGCTTCAGAGACAGAAGACATCAGTCAGATTAAGGAAGCGCTTGCGAAGGAAAGTACAGCAGCAATGGCAGAAACAACGAAAAAGAATACAACAAAGAAGGGGGCTATTGATGTAAAAGATGGAACGTATAAAGGTTCTGCAAACGGATATGGCGGAAAAGTTACAGTAAATGTTACTGTAAGTAAAAAGACAATGACGGCGATTGATATTGTCAGTGCTCCAGGTGAGACGGATTCTTTCTTTCAGCGTGCAAAAGGGGTTATTGATGAGATGCTTACGGCACAGAGTACAGATGTAGATGTCGTGTCCGGAGCAACATACAGTTCAAATGGAATTATCGGTGCGGTGAAAAATGCACTTTTTGGAACGGAGTCTAATAATGCGACAGCAGCGAACGCAGGTAATGCAGCTGGTTCGGCTCCGAGTGTTTCTAAAGTGAGTGAGTCTGGAACATGGAAAGATGGAACTTACACTGGATCCGGTAAAGGATTTGGTGGAACTATTTCTGTAAAAGTAACAGTAAAAGATGGAAAAATCAGCGCGATTGATGTAACAAGCGCATCAGGAGAAACTGCTTCCTATTTTAGTAAGGCAAAAGGAATTATCCCAAAGATGATCAGCGGACAGACTACAAATGTGGATGCGGCATCTGGAGCAACCTATAGTTCCAATGGAATTATTACCGCAGTAAGAAATGCTCTTTCAAAGGCGGAAACAGGGAAAAGCAGTACGAAAAAGAAAAAGAAGAAAAACAAAAAAAATAAGAAAAAAAACAGTGGTTCTAACAGCAATAATAACAACAATAATATTGCAGCACCGGCAGAAGGGTATGAAGATGGCACTTATACTGGAAGTGCGGCCTGTTCGGGAGAGCAGTTTAAGGAATATAGTGTAACGGCAAATGTAACGATTAAAAATGGAAAGATTTCTGCGGTGGAGATTTCTTCTACAGCAAAAGGAACCAACCTGAAACAGTTTATGAGCAGAGATGAGATTAAGAATCTTCCATCACTTATTGTCTCTAAAAACGGAACAAGCGGAGTAGATGCTGTCAGTGGAGCAACGTACAGTTCCCATGCTATTTTTAATGCGGTAAATGATGCTTTATCAAAGGCGAAGAAAAACAGTTCTTCTACGGAAAAGAAAGAAGAGACAACAACGGAGAAGAAGGAAGAGACGACAACAGAAAAGAAAGAGGAAACGACCACAGAAAAAAAAGAAGAGACAACGACAGAAAAGAAAGAGGAAACGACTACAGAGAAAAAAGAAGAAACAACAGAAAATCCAGACGAAGGGAAAAACTACAAAAATGGAACATACAAAGTAAGCGTAAGCTGCGAGCCGGATGAAGATGAGGATTTTGATCCGTATACGATTTCCATGGATATCACAATTAAAAAAGATAAAATTACAGAAATTTCTAATATTACCGCGAATACAAATTCAACGAATAAAGCATATACAAACGATGCAAAGAAAGGAATGGTTTCTAAAATTGTAGCAAATGGAAATGCAGATGGTGTAAATACTGTATCAGGAGCCACCTGTTCTTCTAAAGCAATTAAAGATGCATGCCAAAAAGCATTTAATACAGCAAAGAAGTAATTTTGAAAAGAGAAGCTTTTGCGTTTATTTAAGAAAAAGTTATTTGAATATTTAAAATAGTAAGAAAATTTATAAAAGATAGTAGAAAACATTTTAGAAGGGACAACGAATGAAATACAAAAACTTTTTAATCCGTTTATTTGATCTTATTCTCGTTCTGGGGCTTTTAGCAGGGTATCAGGCTGTAATTTACAGTCGTGATAAAGAAGCCACAATTGCAGAATTAAAAAGCCAGGTAAATCAGCTTCAAGGAGAAAAAGAGGATATTCTTGAAGCAGCAAAAAATTCCGGAAAGCTGGGGGCAGATGGTGCATCTGCCGGTCAGGCTGAAACGTATAAAGATGGAAACTATACTGGAAGTTCGCAGGGATTTGGAGGAGAAATCAAAGTAAAAGTAACGGTATCCGGGAAGAAGATCAGTGCGATAGACATTATAGAAGCAAGTGGAGAAGATGAAGCTTATTTATCAATGGCAAAAGATATTGTGAAGACAATACTTGATAAGCAGACGACAGATGTTGATACAATAAGCGGAGCAACCTATTCATCTACAGGAATAAAGAATGCAGTAGGACAGGCATTAGAGGGAGCAGCTAAATAATGAAAAAAAAGAAAAAAATATCGGTGCAGACAATCATAGAAGTGATGATACGGGCAGTATTTTTTATTATCTATCCAGCGTTATTTTCCACTGCATTTACCGGAATAAAATTAATTGTAGAACAAATTACACAGCGTGCAAGTCTGCAGTGGAATTCCTTTGTACAGACACTTGTTGTATTGCTGGTCTTTACCATTGTATTTGGACGATTTTTCTGTGGTTTTGCCTGTGCATTTGGAACATGGGGTGATTTTGTTTATTTTATTTCATCTATGATTCGCAAAAAAAGAAAAAAGAAACCGTTGAAATGTTTTTCAAAGGCGGGAAAGATACTTCGGTATTTAAAATATGCTGTACTGCTTGTTGTCCTGTTTCTTTGCATAAAAGGTTGCAGTAGTGCCGTTGCTGTACATAGTCCGTTCAGTGCATTTTCTCGTTTCCATCAGTTGAAGATGGCAGACAGCCTTATAGGAACAGGTCTCTTTTTATTGGTTACAGCAGGAATGGCATTGGAACCAAGATTTTTCTGTCGTTTCTTATGCCCAATGGGAGCAGTATTTTCCCTGATGCCGGTGTTACCATTTTCTGTAATCAAACGAAACAGAGAAAACTGTATTCCAAACTGTAAAGCGTGCAATTTAGTATGTCCGGCAAACCTTGAGATACCATCGGATAAAGAAGGGGATAATGCGACATCCGGTGAATGTTTCTCCTGTGGAAAATGTATCGGAAAATGTCCAAAGCAAAACACACATAATGGTTTTTTGGGAAAGCTATGGTTACCAATGCTTGTAGGAAAGGCTGTGATATTATTCGTGATATTTAGAATATTGTATTAAAAACTTTTCCAGATTTTGTCTATCAGATAAATTACTATATCAAAAAAACTTTTTCGTGTTATAATGGACAGTAATCTGTGTATAAAATTCAGTTTTGCCGTCCCAGCAGGAAAGGAGCATTTTTTGAATAAAGCGAATTTGATTATAGAAGAAGTGAATAAAGTAATTATTGGTAAAGAAAAGGTCATCCGTAAGGTGTGGATGACGATTCTCTCTGGTGGACATGTTTTGCTTGAGGATGTACCTGGTGTGGGAAAGACAACGATGGCGCTGGCTTTTTCAAAGGCTTTGGGACTTTCTTATCGAAGAATACAGTTTACACCGGACGTCATGCCATCGGATGTGGTCGGTTTCTACTATTATAATAAGGAAAATGGAAAGTTTGAATACCGTCAGGGAGCAGTTATGACGAACCTTCTGCTGGCAGATGAAATTAACCGTACTTCAAGTAGAACGCAGTCAGCACTTTTGGAGGTTATGGAAGAAGGACAGGTAACGGTAGATGGTGTGACAAGAAATATACAGGAACCATTTTTTGTTATTGCAACGCAAAATCCGCTTGGTTCTGCGGGTACGCAGATGCTTCCGGAGTCGCAGATGGATCGTTTTATGGTTCTTTTATCTATGGGATACCCAACAATAAAGGAAGAAATGATTCTGATGAGTCAGAGAAAGGTGAGTGATCCATTAGATGATGTGAATGAGGTTATCTCAAAAGAAGAATTACTTTCTATGCAAAAGGAAGTGAATGAGATTAAGGTTTCTTCTTTAATCTATCAGTATATTGCAATGCTTTCTGATGCGACACGAAGACATGATATGATTCAGCTGGGTGTCAGCCCAAGAGGATCTCTGGCCTTGTGCAGAATGGCAAAAGCGAGTGCATTTTTGGCTGGCAGAGATTATGTTGTGCCGGAAGATGTTCAGGATGTTGTAAAAGATGTTTTCCGTCATCGTCTGGTATTAAAGTCAAGAGCAAGGTTATCGAGGAAAGATGTGGATAAGATTATGGATGAAATTTGTGCCACTGTACATGTGCCAGATCGAAGAGCGGCAGGAGGAAGAAGATGACCCGAAAAAGATTATGGATGAATCGAATTAGCGGGATTGTCTGTCTGTTACTGTGGATTGCGTTAGTCATTTTTCTTTCTGGAACAACAGGGAAGATTGCCGGGATGGCATTAGGAATTATGTTGCTGGTGGCTGTCATTTATAATCTTTATCTTCCAAAAGAAGTTTCTACTCATCTGATTATTCCTGCCTATGCGCAAAAGGAAGAAAAAATTACCGGACGACTTTGTATCAGCAATACAGGAGTGTTCCCTGTTTTATCTGGGAAAGTTTTTTTACAGGTAAAGAAGACGATTAGTGGGGAACAGGAAATATTTTCTATGAATATCAGGGCAGCGGGACGAAAAAATGGTGCGGCTGCTTTTGTTATAGATTCGGAATATATGGGATTTTTGGAAATCACGATTTTGCGGGTGGAACTGTACAGCTTTTTTGGATGTATGAAAAAGGTAACATATGTAAATCAGGAGAAGGTGGTAATGATTCTGCCACAAACAACGGAACTGCATTTTCCAGTACAAAACAGCGGAGCTGCCTGTTCTTTTTTTGATGAGGAACAAAGTGGTAAAAAGGGAAATGGTCCGGGGGAATATTTTGGAATCCGTCCGTATGTTGATGGAGATTCCATGAAGTTAATTCACTGGAAGCTAACAGGAAAAACAGATGAATATATGGTAAAAGAAGTGGAAGTTCCTATGATGCGGATGCCACTTATTTTTCTCGAAACAAGGGTAGAAAAGCTGGATGCTGCTATGATTGACGGGTTGTTAGAAGCATTTTTTTCTATTTCACAGCATATGGCACAGGAAGGACAGAAGCATTGTCTTTGTTGGTGGGATAAAAAGACCGATGGATGGAATTTTTACAATGTGGCAAATGCAATGCAGTTGGAAGAAGTGTATGCCCATGTATTTCAAAGTATGTTTTTTTCTCAGGGGAATGCAACGATAGATTCTTTTGAAAAAGAAAGAAAAGACCAGTTTTCAGAAGTGATTTATATTACAGAGTATTGGAACGAGAAACAGGCAGTTTTCGATGACTGGAACCTGACTTTATTATTAGAACGACGGGAAGCAAGAAAAGAAGAAGGGGAAGCGTTAGTACCGTATATTTTTTCGGCAGAAACCATGGGAGAGGATATTGATCGGATTTTGACAGCGTACAGGAGTGTAGATTATGGAGCATAAAAACTCATTTCACATTAAAAAATTGAATCATCAGAGTGGATTTGGCTGGGCAGAAATGATGCGGGCCGGGTATGTGTGGCTTGCTGCGCTGTTATGTTTTATCTGGTATGCTGCCGATCGTTTTGAAATGGATACAGCAGGTGTTGCTCTTTTTATCGGGGCAGCCTTTTTTATATTATTGTATTTCGTTGGGATATCTGTTGGAAAAGGTTTTACGGTTTTTATAAGCGGTTTGTATTTTTTTGTTCCATTTTTCATTCTTTCTATGGAGAATATTCGAAGAGCTTTATTGATTTTCTCCCGAACAGTCCTTGATTATCTGGCAGATTATGGACAGAGCAAAAATATTTTTCATCGTATAATTCAAAATACATCGGTAGATATGCAGACAGGAAATGTGGAGTTTTTTCCATTTGTTGTCGGAATATTGGGGATAACTTTGTGGCTTATTCTTTTTATGGCATTGTTGTGGAAAGTCCAGCCTTGTATTTTATTTTTTACCGTAGCGATCTGCTTTGCTTTTCCATTTTTTGTATGGGGAGTTCGGCCAGAATTGTTTGCAGTGTTAAGCTTTCTCATTTTTTGTTTCTTTTTCTTTGCTCCGTCTTTTTGGGGAGGAGTACTTGGAACTTCAATTCTTATTATTTTGCTTTTTTTAGGAACTTTCTCAGGAATGACAAATACCGGACAGATGTCGGCAATTCAAAAGAAGTGGAATAAAGAACGATATAAAGAGGATGTATCTGTTCTTCCGGAAGGTCAGCTTACAAAGGCAAAGAAGATGAAGCGGACAGGTGAAGAGGCTCTTAAAGTAAATATTTATAAGAAAAACAGTTATTATCTGAAAGGATTTGTTGGAACAACTTATGAGAATAATTGTTGGAAAGCAAGTACAAATAACTGGAATATTTTTGGCTCAGACAGGAGTATGCTTGCAGCTTCTGACCGGGAGGCATACGAATCTTTATTATGGCTTCATAATAAAGAATTTTACGGAAATACAGTAATGTATCATTTTGTAAGGCAGAAAAAGCTTTCGGAAGGGAAAACAGATCCGTCTCTTTACAGTTTATCTGTAAAAAATGTAGGGGCGAATCGAAAGTATCTTTATCTTCCTTATGAGAGTGCTGTTTTACCAACAATATATGAAGAAGAAGGGACGGCAGCGATTAATAAAACAGAGAATATATTCGCTTCTGGAATAAAAGGAGCAGGAGAATATTCTTTTAAAGCAATGGAAACAATGGCTGGAAAGTTGAAATCGTCTACCAATATTAAGACGGAGGATAAGAATCTTTCCTCAAAAAAAATGACGGAAAGCTATAAAGAATATGTAAATGCAACATGTCTTTTCTTAAATAAAGAAACAAAAACATTGATTTCTTCTGCAACAGAAGGGAGTCTTCAAAGTAATCTATCGGTATTAGCAATTATAAACCGGGTAAAAAGCTTCATGAAAACATCGATTACCTATAATGAAAATCCAGGAAGTATCTCGGAAGATGAAGATTTTGCCCAATGGTTTTTTGAAGATAAAAAAACAGGATACGATGTGCAGTATGCGGCGGCAGCAGTAATGATGTTTCGTTATTATGGAATTCCATCCCGTTATGTGGAAGGATACCTTCTTACACCGGAAACGGTAAAAGAGGCAGGAACGGCAGAGACGGTGACTGTTTCACAAAAATACGCGCATGCATGGCCGGAAATTTATCTGGATGGAATGGGATGGATTCCGGTAGAAGTTACTCCCAAATATGAAAACATTATGGGAACACCGTATTATGAGACACAGGAAACTGCGGTAAGTAATTCAAGTTCGTCAGATCAATCTTTAGAAAATGACGATAAGAAGAAACAAGAAAAACAGCAGGAACAAAAAGAACTTCACGTGTGCCTCGTCCCGCAGAAAATGGTATTTTGCCAGAACGGAAGCGTCGATGGCTCTGGCACCCGCGGCACGCACGCAGTAATAAACTGCGGCGCTGGAAAGGCCCACGCCCAAAAGGCACAAGGCCAGCCCTCCCCAGGTACCGTACAAAAGCCCTGCCATCAGCTCCACCGGTTCGCCGGGCAGCACGGCCACCACCACCTGCAGCACCTGCAGGCCCAAAAATGCCAGCAGGCCCAAAAAACCGCTGTCGTGGACAAACGCAATAAACGCATCCCGCGCATCCTGCTGCGTCAGCACGGCCCAGATCTCGTTTCGATATGTAATGCCGAACACGGCCAGCGCCAGCAGAAGCGCCGCGCCCAATACCGTGCCCGCGTATTTTTTTATAAATGCCACTCGTATCCACGCCCCGTTTTCCCGGGCGCGTCGCTGCATCAGGCGGTATGCGCCCCGGTGTATTCTTCCAGGGTGCCGCCCGCCTGCATGATGGCTTTCGCGGCATCCTTACCTACATAACGATAATGCCACGGTTCATACGTCACGCCCGTGACATTTTCTTTTCCCCTGGGGTAGCGCAGGATGAAGCCGTAGTCCGCGCAGTGGGCGTACAGCCATTCAAATTCCGGCGTGTCTTCAAAATCCGCCGTCAGGTCGCTGTGCTTCGAATACCAGTCCGCCGAAACGATATCTGCGGCAAGGCCCGTGTTATGCTCCGAGGTGCCGGGGCGCGCCACCCACATGGCAGCCTGTTTTTCGGCCTCCTCCCGGCTGAAGCCCTCCGCCATGAAGGAATTTGTCTTGCGCTTGAACAGCGCCGT
>OLQB01002123.1_pt1 | contig 13180 bp, 10 predicted proteins | sample 1672681 | NCBI WGS metagenome assembly OLQB01 (sample SAMEA3136713, study PRJEB25190) | human gut metagenome | reverse complement strand
AAAAAGCAGAGTGTCCATTACAGGATACTCAGATCCTATAAGGACACTCTGCATGTAATAGCGAAACACTATAGATATCACACCATTACATCCGCATATTCTTCGTATAGGCATATAAAACGCTTATATTTTCCAAATTTCATTGCCGCTAAGCAGAAAACCGTATAGGATTCTTTTTTCGGTCTCACTTGCCTCTTCCGATTTAATTCGGTTTTGAATTATCGGTATGATAGCATCTTTGTGGGCAATAAAACAACTCATGTACTTTTCATGACGAGCAAAGTTTTCCCACATATAATTGGAAAAGTCTACTTGAGAGTAGTCAAAACTCTCCGAATCTAATAGGAACTGCAAATGCGGTCTTCCCTTAGACAGTTCTTTTAAAGCACTTATATCAGATATCATATCGTTTATATAGAGAAGATAGACGCATTCCAATCTACTCTCAACCGGATCGGGGTATGAGTGCACACCTGTGACTTCTTTTCTGCTAAGCTCTATTACTCCATTTAGAAATTCCTTGATTGAATTCTGATCTGGGGTCAACCATCCAGAGAATATAAAGTCGTAGATTGCCTCTATTGGCAGTTGTGCAAAGTTATCGGATAAAATGTATTTATACTTCTGTTGAACCGTATCACCGGTAATCTGCTGATAAAACAACCTCAATAATATGACTTTCTTATGGAAGTCCTCTGTAGTATCAATGATAGCCTGAATCTTATCTGTAGTTGCCTCATCCTTTGATATGAATTGCTCAATGAGATGACGAAGACTGTTGAAATGCACATTCACCGCATACTCAAAGAATTTTTCTCCGCCCACTATTTGATGAACAAACTCAAAATTATGGGGAAATGCTAATAAGCTGCAAAGCTTTGAAAGCTCTCTCAAGCTTTGCCTAAAGTCCGGCCAACCTATAGAAAAGAAGATTGGAGCAATAATCTTATCACTGAGTAACGCTTCTACCGATGCTGCAATTATCTCTTTGCTATTCTCATCTAAGACAACCAAGTTCAGTAATAGTACTATATTGGAAAGCGCAGAAAACGACGATTGCAATAATCCATAAGTCTTTGCAGTCACAATAGAATGACAAAGATTCTTAAAGCACTCTGCAAGGAATGTAACTTCCTGTACGCCCGTATTCAATTGTTTTACATTATATGACCTTACAAGCGCACTCAAATCTTTTGTCGAAATAAACTTTGCCATAATATCCAGATCAATGTATTCTACGGCATACTTTTCGTTTGCAAATTCCATATCTCCAAAAAGAGTAGTTTTTGGGGCCGCATCACTATTTGCGCATATTATGGCTTCGATATATGGTTTGAAAAAATCTTTTAAATCTCTAAAGCCTTGATACAGAATGTGGTTGTTATAGTAAAAAAAGTATTGTGTTATAGCAAGCCGTTTTATTTCATAAAGCCTTGCACACGATGTTCCGCCAAAATGAATGGTATTTCTGTCCCCAACATCTTTCTTTAGCTTTTCTAAGGCTTCGTACATCGAAAGTCTCTTTTTAGTATTACCACTATAAATGTCAAGATATCCAGAGAACACCTCTCTTTCCTTGCTTGCAGCGATATTTTGAACAAATTGTTTGACTTTGGCAGAATCAAAGCCCCCAAAGTATGTCTGGATTGCCTCAAGTACAGCGGAATTATGCAGATAAGCAACTTTCTGGTCTATAGGGAACCCAGAGCAGTCTATTTCTTCGTGGAATTCTAATATTTCACTAAAACCATCCACAATGCTTTTGTAAAAAAGCATTTCATTTGCTTCTAAATCTATATGCTCGCTGTTGAGCAATGCTTTGATCTCATCATATTTATTCAGAATATAGAGATTAAAAATTTCACTTTTCAGCAAAGCGTTATCAGACAGCTCTCCTATACGAAAGCGCATGACTTTATGCTCGTGAATGCACTGTATGGATACGATTCCAGCATTTAGAAAAAGTTGTCTTAAATCAGTTGCACCTTCGTCCCCAGACTCCATAAATGCTATTAATCTTGCATAATCGTTTTCAGAAAAAAGACGTAATTTCCGGTCCGTAACCTCATATCTTTTCACGTAAAGCAGCTTTAGAATTTGCTCATAGCTGACAAAGCTGAAACGAGACATAAATTTTACGGCATTTTCTATTGTAGATAAATTCTCCTCTAATGCAGGATTGGCAATCACACGCAGAAAACTATATAGACGCTTTCCAATTTCATTGGATAGATCCGCTGGGATCTCCTGAATCAGCGGCATGGAGTTAATATTGATTACTTCGATATTATTGCTACTAAAATAAGAAAGCTGAGTATCATCAACAATCTCCTGATCCAGAATCAGGTAGCCAACTCTTCTGTCCACATCAAATGCTCCGTTTTGTGAACGCATATAGTTTAGCCAACTGAGAATAAGCTTGATGTTATAATCATTTAACGAATATCCCAAAAACAACACAATATGGTCCGTCAGCAACGATTTGATGAAGAGTTCAATTAATACGTGTTTTTGCGAATAGTCTAAGTAGTCTTGCTCTTTTAGAACAATGCTGGAAGCATCGGAAAGATCCCCGTGCATTTTAATGATGTACTTTCCTTTGTCCGCATTCAGCAAATCCTTATCGTAAACAATCACCTGATATTGCTCACAAAATATATTTTTCGAGGATTCAAGCAACTGGTCATAATTCGTGGTGATAATATGTGCCGGATTGATATCAAAAATCGCTGACGACAAAGGTGCATCTGCCGTCACAGCGGGAATGCTTTCGTTTAATATACGATAGTATAATTCTTGATCCTTGTTAAACACATGCTGCGGTACCTTTAGAAGTTCATCTGTCGAAAAATCATCTTTCAATAAGCAGGTGTTTTCACAGCTTTCTAATCTATGTCTGCAAGTATCACACCTCGAATAATCAATCGCCTTTGCCATATTTTGAATCAAGGCATTCCAACTGGGCATTCCGTCTACATTGCAAGACACTCCCGCACCTACAAAAATAACCAGTTTTCCTTGCTCGGCTTTTTCTCTGAACATGCTGATATAGTTGAGCAGTTCATCGTTGCCCATAAACACATTCACCTTCTTTATCTATGTGGTGTAGTAAGAAAAATGTTTGATATGTTTTATTATACTGCAAGCTATTGCTCTTGGCAACGCTTTGCTACAATAGTCTCAACACTTATGAACTGAGTGCTTTTTTGAAGCAATATGAGTATACGGTTAAGCATATCTTTGATTAAGGGGTTGCATAGGTTAGTGCAACATGTAGCTAAAGCTCGTAAATATGAGGATGTATTAGTTGCATAATATGTGGGAATTATTCTGTGCAAAGGCTGAATATTATGGACAAACTGACGAAAGGTGTGCTATAATTATGAAAAAGAAATTCTGGGAGGGAAAGGCTATGGATACGAGTGAAATGAAAGCCGTTCTTGATGCGGACTTTGAGAATTTGCTGCGAAAATTACAAGTTTATGATGAAGTTGTGAATGGAGTGGCAGTTTGCGAATTTTGCAAGACCCCAGTTACTCTTTCAAATATTTCTATGGTCTTTCCAAAAGATGGGCGAGTATGCTTCTGCTGCGATAAAAAAGAATGTACCGATGAACTACTAAAACAAAGAAGGATTTGCGAATGAACACGACTGGCGCAACTGTTTGGGATTTCCTAATTTCAATGCGCGTTCCTATTTGGATAGTATTGATCATTATTATCCTTGTGTTTTGTATTTCAAATGCAGACAAGCTTTTAGCGTTGAGTGGCGCTATTGCAGGGCTTTTTAGAAACATATCAACGAGAGCAAATAAGAAGTATATTTCAGCAGGTATCCGCAGTAGTGTTATTTCTGCCTCAAAGAAAATCGGGTTAAATGAAACTGGGATTTTGCCATCTGACCTAAAGATTAAATGGGCAGATAATGACGATGTAAAATCCTTTTTCGATGATGACTGCGTAGTTGTAAGAATTAGAAATTCTGTCAATCCCAATGAGAATTATGTAAATATCATATATCAATTTGTATCGAGTGGTTTGCTGAAAAATCAAAAGCACTACTTTGATTCGAAGATAATGGGAGCTTCCGCTCTATTGGTAACTCAGAAAATTGTTGCACTTTCTAAGCCAACAGCAAATGCATTCTTCATCGATAATGTCTTCAATCCAGCCATTTCAGAAGATGAAATTATAAAAGATGATTTTTCACAACTCCAGCGAATAGATTTCAATGGAATGTTGTTCAATATCTATCTTAACGAGCTAATGAAGGCAGCAGCGACTATTGAAGGACAGGTACCTGATCCGTGCTTAAAAGCGGAAAGTGCAGAATTGTTGCGATTTTTATACAGAATTGCAAATCGAGAGCATGATGAACAAATAGAACTTACATATTTAGGTATTTACTTTAAGATTGGCATTTTGTTAGCGGCAAATGATGAAACTTTGAACAAGAACGGATGGTCTGGCCATTTTCATTACGCGAAGAAACTACTGGATCAGGGTTGCAACACAATATATGTCTTTGGAATAGGTAAAAAAGCAAATGTAGCATCTAAAATTGCCTACGCAGTAAAAGATTCCGATGACAGAATTGTTAAGTCAATAACCCATCAATACAGACATCTTAATATAGATAGAGGCATTCGCACGACGGCTGTTTGTGTTGAATTGGATACATATTGATTAGTTATTAAACGCCGCCCAACAGGACAACGGGCGGCGTTTTCATATATAAAACCATGAAGGGAGGTCACTTCCACCCGGCCAGTCTGCGGACTGGCTTTTTTCATGCCACGAAAAGGAGGTTTGCAAATGGCAGATGATATGCGAGGCTTCCTTTCCGGCGGGCAACTACTTACAATAGTCTTATTGCTTAAAAGGAGATGAGACTATGCCAAAAGAATATCCCGCTGAATTCAAGGCCAAGATTATCAAGCGTTACCAAAAGGGAGAATCCATTCAATCGCTCAGTCAGGAATTGCATATCGCGCAAAGCACACTCTACGACTGGAGAAGAGAATACTGTTCCATCAAAACAGCAAATCGTACCTACACACCAAAAGAGTTCGACACCCTTTCAAGGCGGCTGGAAAAGTTGGAGCATGAACTGGAGATCATTCGGCTCACGGGGTACATATCAAATGTGCCCTTACAGAAAAAGCTGGTCTTCTTGGAAAGCCTCTACCAAAAGCCAGACAACCCGTATAGTGTCCACGAACTCTGTGAAGCGTTGGATGTTGCCCGCGGAACCTTCTACAACCACATCTTCCGCCGGGCCGACCGCAGCAAGCGCGATCAAGAGCAGGCGCGGCTTATGCGGCTGGTACAGCAGGTTTTTGATGACAGTGCCCAGCGATTCGGTGCCGAAAAAATTCGCATCGCTCTGGCCGAAAGCGGTATCCGAGTCAGCACCAAACGCATCGCGGCGATCATGCAAGAGCTTGATCTGCACAGCATCCGCCCAGACGCAAAAAAGCAATTCAAGAAGCGTCAGCAGTACAAAAAACAGAATCTACTGGAGCAGCAGTTCACCGCGGAGCGTCCCAACCAAATCTGGGTCAGCGATATTACATACTTCAAAATCAACGACTACTGGCTCTACTTTTGTATGATCCTCGACCTTTTCTCCCGCAGGGTCATCGGCTATCGGGTGTCCCGCAACGCAAGCACTCATCTGGTCACAAGCACCTTCCGGGACGCCTATCAAGCACGAGGCAATCCCATCGGGCTGACCTTTCACAGCGATCGCGGCGCACAGTATACCTCAGCCACGCTTACGGAACTGCTGCAAAAATGCGGCGCGAAACAGTCCTTTTCCGCTACAGCACGACCCCATGACAACGCGGTCGCCGAAGCGTTTTTTGCTTCCTTCAAAAAAGAGGAGGCGTACCGCAGGGAGTACACCTCGGAGCAAAGCTACCGCAAAAGCGTGGCGCAATATGTCCAATTCTATAATGAGCTGCGTCCCCATCGGACCTTAAAATACAAGACCCCACAGGCATTTGAGGAGGCGTACTGGGCGAGTTTATCGTAAAACTGTGTTCAAATAACGACTTTGCGCAAAAATATTCGTTTCATGTTTTGAAAGTTTTCGCATTCACTCACAAGAAGGGCATAAGAAAAAAGCCTTGATTTCTCAAGGCTTTGCGGGCATGTAGAAGCCCGCTTTTCGATAAAAATGTTCGAAAAGCGGGCTTCATTCATATGGTCGGGATGACAGGATTTGAACCTGCGACCTCTGCGTCCCGAACGCAGCGCTCTACCAAGCTGAGCCACATCCCGTTAGAAAAACCCTCGCTGCTATCTTAAACGGCGAGGGTCTTTGTGGTTGCCCGACTAGGATTCGAACCCAGACAAACAGAGTCAGAGTCTGTCGTGCTACCTTTACACAATCGGGCAATAGCAACATGAATAATTATAGCGGTTCTGCCGAAAAAGTCAAGCCCTATCGTAAAAAAATGCCGTTTATTTTTTGCTTGGAGAAAAGTTCCTCTAATATACCGCCTGCTGGCGCACACAATACACATTGCAAACGCCAAATTAAGAAAGAGAGGAATAAACCATGTCTAACAAGAAAGCCAAGGAAGCACTGAACCAGATGAAGCAGGAAGCTGCCAACACCGTCGGCGTTAACCTCAAGCAGGGCTACAACGGCGATATCTCCGCCCGTCAGGCCGGTTCCATCGGCGGCGAGATGGTGAAGCGCATGATCGAAAGCTACGAGAACGGCCATTCCGCCAAGTAACTTTCCCCATCCCCACACCCGCGGCTATGCCCAGTGCAGGCCGCGGGCGTTCTTTTTGCTTAAGTACAGCCAAATTAGCCAAACCTACGCAATGAAATTCTCCACCGCCCCCCTTGCGCCCCGGGCCGTGTAAATGGTACCATAAAGGTGTAGGAGACCACCCGCTTCCCGTAAAAAGAAAGGAGTGCGCCCCATGAAAAAACTGATTGCCCTTACCCTGGCCCTGCTGCTTGCTGTTCTGCTGCTGCCCACCATCGCGCTGGCGGAGGAGGAGAATAATGTGGCAAAAAACATAAACAAAGATAAAGAATATGCATCCCTTAGGGATGCATTGGGTGACGCCAATGATGGCGACACCATTACCATCTTAAAGGACTGTGAGTTATCGAATGGATACGATAGTATCAGAGTGCTAAAATCTATAACACTGGATTTGAATGGCTGTACGATGACTTTGAAAAGTCTGATTTCCGTGCAGAACTATGCAACCTTTACAATACAGAACGGCGAAACTACCGGAGGCATAAAAGTAGGATATAAGAATGTTTTTGAGGGGCTTAATGGGACTACGGTCAAATTGATAGGTGTGAAGATAACAGAAGCAGACACGACGGAAAAAGGGCGGTTGTTTAATGCGACTTCAGGTTCCAACTTTATAGTAGAAAACTGCGATATTACATGGAGTGGCATATGTTGGCTTAATGGTGATAGTGCTACCATCGAGAATACAAGAATGGAACTGACCGGGAGTAATGACGCTTTTATCATGGACAGTTCGTCCTCTAGGTTGGAAATAATCAATAGCACTATCATCGGTAAGGGAGCCAAGCTATATATCACCCCGGATACTAATAAACAAGTTGATAGGCCGAGCGTTTCCATTGCGAATGTCAAGCCGCAAAGCGGCATCATTGAATACTCATACTACTACGAATTCAACAACGGAAAATTCATTTTGCCGGGGGTAAGTGATGCCAGCGCGAAGCTGAAGGCTATGCTGGCAGATAGCTTCAGGAGCGCTACGCTCCTCGTTCCCAGCCCTGATGGGCTTTACCTCAGCAGTTCGGCGCTTGAATATCTTGGCGACGCAAAGAACGGCGAGACCTATACCATTGAACAGGCAGGCCCCCAGGAGCAAATGGAGGAGCTTGCAAGGGCCGGAGCAGTTCCCGCCAACGGCTGCACCATTGTGAACGGAACCGCTGACACCATTACTGTGAATGAAGTGGCGCTCCAACCCGGACAGTCCCATACCTTCACCGAAAAGGGCCCCGAACTTGACCCCGAGCTCGATCCGCCCAGCACCATTGTTATCATCCGTCCCACGGAGGAGGAAGCCACCCAGCCCAACCCGGCCACCGGCGCTCCGCAGGTGATCGCGGTGGCGGCCGCGGCTTCGGCCATCGCGGCGGTTCTGGCGGCTGTGCTGCTGCTGCGCCGCGAAGAAGAATAATCCGCACCGCCGGGGCTGCCTCCGGCGGTTGTCCTTTCTCCACAAAAAAGCCCTTGCGCATCTGCCTCATGCTTGGTACAATGAAATCGGCATTTCGCCCGATTTTTGTGATAGAAAAGGAGTGACCCAATTTGGCAGAAAAAAAGAAGGTCGAGCGTGAGTTTGTGGAGGCTTCCACCGGCAAAACCGGCAAGCGCCCCGCAGTCGTCACCGCCGCCAATAAGAAAAGCGCCACCGGCAAGCGCATCGCCGCCGTGATCCTGTGGGTGCTGGCTCTGGCCGCCGAGGTCGGCGCCATTCTGATGCTCAATGGCACCTGGTACATCCCCGAGGAGCAGAAAATGTACTGGCTCATCGGGGCACTGGTCATCGATCTTATCCTTGTCATCATCGGCAGCCAGCTGTGGAAAAAGGCCAACCGGCTGGACCCCGCCAGCAAGCAGAGCAGCGTGAAGTTCTTCCTGTGGAACAATATGGGGCTGATCGCCTCCGTTATTTGTTTCTTGCCCATTGTCATCCTGCTGCTGGCCAATAAGGACCTGGATGGCAAGACCAAGAAGATCGTGACCGTAGTGGCAGCCATTGCCCTGGTGCTGGCTTCGCTGTTCTCCATCGATTTTAACCCTGTTTCCGCCGAGGAGCTGGCTGACGCCCAGCAGGCGGTGGGCACCGGCTCCGTCTACTGGACCCGTTTCGGCAAGAGCTATCACCTTGACCCCAATTGCCACACCCTGATGCGGTCCAGTAAGGTCTATCAGGGGACCATTGAGGAAGCCTTTGAGGCCAACCGCACCGATCCCTGCGATTTCTGCGCATTGGAGCAGGAATAAGGAAAGGGGCGCTGACAGATGAATTTGACTGATCTGCTTTCCAGCAGTGTGATTTCCTCCATAGCGGGCCAAACCGGCACCAGCGAAAAGGACACCCAGAATGTCCTGGCCAACGCGCTGCCGGCTTTGGTAGGTGCCATGGCGCAGAATGCCTCCACCGAGGACGGGGCCAACAGCCTGGCCAAGGCCCTGGACGACCATACCAGCAGCAAAGGGCTGGCAAGCCTTTTGCAGAATGTGGATACGGAGGATGGCGCCAAGATCCTTACCAAGATTCTGGGCGGGGAAACTGAGACGGTGCAGAACGCTGTTGCCAAAAAGAGCGGCGCCAGCAAGGTGGATACCTCCAAGATCCTGGCCATGGCGGCCCCGCTGCTGCTGGCGGCCCTGGGCAGCCAGAAGAAAAAGACCAAGACCCAAAGCGACGGGCTCGGCGGGCTGCTCACCAGCCTTTTGGGCGGCGGGGATGATGACGAGGATGACGGCAGTACCCTTATCTCGCTGGCTGGCAGCCTGCTGGGCGGCAGCAATAAAAAGTCCGGTAAGAGCGACAGCGGCGACATTCTTACCAGCCTGGCGGGCGGCCTGCTGACCAGCGCCCTGGGCGGCAGCGGCAAAAAGAGCAGCAAAAAGAGCGATAGCAGCGATGTGCTGAGTTCCCTGGCCGGCAGCCTGCTGGGCAGCGCGTTGGGGACTTCCACCAGCGGGAAAAAGACCACTTCCTCCGGGAAGAAAACCACCTCCAGCGGGAAAAAGACAACTTCTTCCGCAAAAAAGACCGCTAGCGGTAAGAAAACTACCTCCGCTAAGAAAACCACTTCTTCCAAGAAGAAATCGACCGCCCAAAATGACGACGCGGCGGAGCTGCTGGGCAGCGTCCTAACCGGCCTGCTGGGCGGCAAAAAGTAAACTGCATAAGAAAAATGGGGCGGAAGAAGCGAACTTCCGCCTCTTTTTTGCGCGTTGGGGAGGGACCATCACCCATTCTTCACGCTCTGTTCATATCCTACCGGTAGACAAAACTGATTCTATTCTGTATAATAGGGACAGATTATTACAAAAAACCGCCCGGAAGGAGGGATCCTCATGCCGATATCGCTGAAAACCGGCCGCGCGCTGGCCACCGCTGCTGCCCTTTTGCTGCTGGCTGCCTGCGGCAGCACCCCCACCGGCGCCGAGAACCTGCCCATCTATCCCACAGTGCAAAGCGGACAGGCCCTGCTGCCGGATTGGGAGCATATCCCGCAGAATGAGGTGCTGCCGGAGGAGAATGAGGAACCCGCCGAGAATGACGGTCAATCCGGGGAGAAGCAGCCGGAAAAGACGGACGCCAAGGCCGAAAGTAAGGCTGATGATAAATCCGGGGATAAAACCGATCCTAAAACGGAGAACCCCTCCGGGCAGACCGGGGACAACAAAAACGGTAATACCGGCAATGGGAACAGGAACGACACCACCGGCGGCAATTCCAATAATTCCAATGGTTCGGGCAACGCCGGGAATACTGGGAGCACCGGCAATACCGGCACCGTAAAGGCCCCGGAACCGACGCCTGCTCCGGCTCCAACTCCTGAGCCAGCCCCTGAGCCAGCACCGGAGCCAGCCCCCGCCCCGACCCCTAAACCGGAACCGGAGCCGGATAACAGCGGCAATGATACCGCCGATTACGGTCAGCTTAGTGTCATTAACGGCAGCACCCCGGTAGTTGGCGATACCTATGAAATTCTGTGCCGCGTGGTGCAGAATGAGGTGGGCAACAGCACCGAGTGGGAATCCACTAAGGCCATGGCGGTGGCCTCCTACAGCTACATTAAGTATTACAATGACTACCTGGGCCGTGCGCCTACCCTGCGCCTTAGCAGTGTGGAACCCGGCGACCGGGTGAAGGCCTGTGTGAAAGAGGTGCTGGGCCAGGCGGTTTACTATAATGGCCAGTACGCTAACTGTACCTATTTTTCCATCAGCTGCGGCGTGACCACCACGGCCCAAAGCGTATGGGGCACCACCCAGTATCCCTACCTTGTTTCGGTGGATTCCTCCATTGAGGAGGGCTATTCCTACAGCTGGTCGCCTTTTTCCAAGGACTATACCTATACCCCGGAGCAGATGGCCGAAAGGATGAACAGCGCCCTGGGGACGAGGCTGGACCCCGCCAATGACGACCCGGCCACCTGGCTGGAGATCACCTCCCGTACCGATGGAAAATATGTAGGCACCGTACGGGTAGGTAATACCACCACCACGGGGCGGAAGATAAGGGAGAGCATCCTGGGACTGCGCAGCCATGCCTTCGATATCAGCTATGACGCGGACAGCCGCATTTTTACCGTTACCACCTACGGCTACGGCCACGGTGTGGGGATGAGCCAGACCGGCAGTATGCTGTACGCCCGGCAGGGCTGGACCTATGTGCAGATCCTGAACCACTACTACCCGGGTACGACCGTGGCATAATAAAACGAAAAAAGATCCCTGCCGTGTAGCAGGGATCTTTTGGTATATGCGGGAGAAATTACGCCTTGCCGGAGCAGCCCAGGACATCGTGCATCTTGTGGCGGACCAGCTCGCGGATGTGATCGCGGGCGGGGGGGAGATACTGCCGGGGATCGAAATGATCGGGATGCTCGAACATGTGCTGACGGATGGCGGCGGTCATGGCCAGGCGCAGGTCGCTGTCGATATTGATCTTGCAGACGGCCATTTCGGCGGCGTGGCGCAGCATTTCCTCGGGGATGCCGATGGCATCGGGCATCTTGCCGCCGAAGCGGTTGACGGTTTCTACATCCGCCTGGATGACGGAGGAAGCACCGTGCAGCACGATGGGGAAGCCGGGCAGGCGGTCGCTGACCTGCTGCAGGATATCAAAGCGCAGCTGGGGCTTCTGGCCGGGCTTGAACTTATAGGCGCCGTGGCTGGTGCCGATGGCGATGGCCAGGGAATCCACCCCGGTGCGGGAAACAAATTCCTCCACCTCGGCGGGATTGGTGAACTGGGCATCGGCTTCGCTGACATTGACAGCGTCCTCAATGCCGGCAAGCTTGCCCAGCTCGCCCTCCACCATAACACCGTGGTCATGGGCATATTCCACTACCTTGCGGGTCACAGCAATGTTTTCCTCAAAGCTCAGCTTGGAGCCGTCGATCATCACGGAGGTGAAGCCGCCGTCGATGCAGTCCTTGCAGATCTCAAAGCCATCGCCGTGGTCCAGATGCAGGGCGATCGGGACATCGGTATCGGCCACAGCGGCCTCCACCAGTTTGGTGAGATAGATGTGCTTGGCATATTTGCGGGCGCCGGCCGAAACCTGCAGAATGACAGGGGCCTGCTCCAGCTGGGCCGCTTCAGTAATGCCCTGTACGATCTCCATGTTGTTGACATTGAAAGCGCCGATGGCGTAGCCGCCCTCATAGGCTTTACGGAACATTTCCTTGGTAGTGACCAGTGGCATAATATTGATCCTCCTTCAAAAAATAGAAGTATAAAGGGATGGTGCGTTCAGCCCTATTGTAGCAATATTGCCCGCCAAATGCAATAAGATACCGGCAGATTCCGCAAATTTTTGTGAAATAAATAACGATATTTTTTCCGACCGGCGTTTAGTTTTCATTTGTGAAAAAATCCGGAGTGGGGAGCAAGGCCGGTAAACTTTTTGTAGTGTCCATTTACTGTAAATTGTGGATAAAACAGATGTTTCCACCGGTGACAGGAGAGAAAAAGGGACGAAATGGGGACACTTTTTCACATTTTCCACCGAGTTTTCCACACTGCCGGGGGAAAAGTGTGTGGAAACTGTGCAAAAGTAAAAAATACGGTCTGTATATCTCTCTGTCGCTTCCGCCAGGTGGGACTGCATAAATTCCACAGCAGGAAGCAAAATAACAGGGAATTGATGCCGCAAAAGGAGGGCTGCGTGATGCTGAAGGGAGTCAATAAGCAGGTGGTAGAGGTAGTGGAAGTGGATAATGAGTTTTTTGAGCGGGCGATTTTATTCGTAAAGCCGGAAAAGCAGCAGAACGGTGAGGAGGCCCTACGGGAGAATGCCCGGCGGTATGTAGGTTCGCTGCGGTGGCGGCCCCGGCAGCCCGGCGGCTGGCGGCTGTGGGGCGTCCGGCTGGCCCAATGGGGCAGCGCCGTGGGGCTGGGGGCCCT
>OLQB01002122.1_pt1 | contig 13197 bp, 28 predicted proteins | sample 1672681 | NCBI WGS metagenome assembly OLQB01 (sample SAMEA3136713, study PRJEB25190) | human gut metagenome | reverse complement strand
ATCGAGGGGGAAAGCCGAAGATGAAAGATATAAAACTGATAGCGACTATTCTGTCAATCCTGACAGCGTATGCCGCTTTTTATTTTGTCTGCTACTGGATAGCGGACTATTGTTTAAGGACTGACTTGTAACTGATGAAAAAAGATACACGATTATGAAACCAAGAAAACAACTAATTGACGCCGCCGTAGCCAATGGTAGCCTTGACAGAATGAACATGTTGCTATCTGCTGCACACCTGCTGAACTGTGAAGCCAATAACTTAGTAGAGGAAGCGAGTGATTTAATTGCTAAAAATGGTCTTCTGCTTGGAGACTTGAAGAAGCTGCACAACAATTTCGTTAAAAGCGCAGATTTGTACTTTCTGGAATTCTCCTCACTCGTAGAGACAGAGAAATCGAAGATGGATATGTTCAGGGACATGGACGACTTCGACGCCAAGTTCCGCGAGTGGGCAAAATTACCGTCTGATTGGAAACCTAAAGAATCAGAAGAATGAGTGAAAGATTGACACACGGCTCTCTGTTTAGCGGCATCGGTGGTCCGGAAATAGCTGCCGAAATAATGGGCTGGAAAAACGTGTTCCATTGTGAAATAAACCCGTTCGGGAGAAAAATACTTGATTATTGGTTTCCAAACAGCAAAAGTTATGAAGACATCACGAAAACAGATTTTACAGAGTGGCGGGAAAAAATCAATGTCCTCACCGGAGGTTTCCCATGCCAGCCTTTTTCTTGCGCAGGACAGCGAAAGGGAGCGGAAGATGACCGCTACCTCTGGCCGGAAATGCTACGAGCGATACGGGAGATTCAGCCCGATTGGATTGTTGGTGAAAACGTTGCTGGAATCCTCACGATGGTACAGCCAGGTAGTGAAACTCCGTTGGGACGTGAAGAATCTCTGTTCGGAGAGGTTGACCGAGAAAGAATATTGCATCGGCAGGAATACGTCGTCGAAACAGTGTGTAACGACCTTGAACGTGAAGGATATTCCGTCCAACCGGTTGTTATTCCGGCTTGTGCCGTCGGAGCGCCGCACAGAAGAGACCGTGTCTTCTTTATTGCCCACCGTGCAGACGCAGGGGTTAAAGGTATGCAACGAAAATGGGAAAACAACATTCTATCCGGTAGGGCTGCTCCCAACTCCGATGTCTACCGACATACACCATGCAAAACGGGTGAAGGATTTGAAAAATGCAGGTGCAAAAACGATGGCGAGTCGAAGAAACGGAAGCAATCGTCCGAATGGCCTAATGGATTTCATGGATTTCCACGGAATGTTACCTACACCAACGACAAGTTGTCACAATCCCGGAACGGCAAAGGACCGGAAAGACGGCAGTCCCCGGACATCAGAACTGAACCATTTGTGTGCCCGCCTGATTGGGAAAACTTCCCTACTCAATCCCCTGTTTGTAGCCGAGATGATGGGATTTCCACCAGATTGGACGGTATTGCCTTTTCAAAGTGGCGGCAGGAATCGATAAAGGCATACGGCAATGCGATTGTCCCACAAGTAATGTATGAGATATTCCTGGCAATAGAATCTATAGAAAAAGGCAAATAGTATGAACATCCATCAGACAGTCCCCCGCTCCGATTGCACCTCTTTCGCGAAATGTGTCAAGCATTCCCTTGCCTATTGCCGGAAGTACGGTGCATCCGAATGCGGTCCGTGCGAGATAGTGAAACGGAAACCGAGGAACCGGGTGATGGTGGACGGTGTAGAACGCAAGGTGTGCAGCCGCTGCAAAAGACAGCTTTTACTATCCTGCTTCTATGACAGGACAATCTATCGCAACGGAAAGGTGTATCACATCAAGACATCATGGTGCAAAATGTGTGTTTCGGAAGACAATCGGGAACGGAATAAAAGAAAGGAAAACAAATGAATATAAAGAAAATAAAGGAACATAACCCTCAATCCTTTTTAGACGATTTGAAACGGGTAAGGGAAATCATGGTCTATACAGAACATACCAACTCCTACTATAAGATTCTTAAACATGAATTATTGAGAGATGCGGAAGAGAAAGCCATCACGTACTATATAACGGATTCTATATTCGCCAGAAAGCGTGATGTCATGGTAATAATTTAATCGAGAAGATATGAAACAGACAGTAGAAGAAGCAGCCTACAACTATCTCCAAAAGATATTGGAATCAAGCGATTTTGAGATAAACTTTGAAGAAGATAATTATGATGCCGGTGCTCGCGATGCAGTACTTGATGTAACAGAACGGGCTTATATAGCTGGTGCGAACTGGCGAATCAACAGCGTGTGGCATGATGCAAGCGAAAGGCCAGACAAAGGGAAGATGCTCATTGTGGAGGATATTGACAGTGCTTATGATTTGGTCTATTTAACCAAGAGCAAGCCATGGGAAGAACTTTCGGAAAAGAATCATTATATGCGCTGGGCATACATCGAAGATTTACTACCTAATATGGAGGATTAAATCATGAAACCAATTTTGCTTCAAGCAAGTTGGAAAAGATTGTGAACTACATAAATCAGAACATTCAATAAGGATAAGTTATGAAACAGACAGTAGAAGAAGCAGCCCGCACTCATTGGAGTGAAAGTACATATAATAAAGATGCAGAGCTTGCCTATGATGAAAGAGACTGTATAGCTATCAAGGCATTGGCAAAAGCGATTGTATTACGGGCTTTTAAGAAAGGTGCAGACTGGCAGGCAAGGCAATCTCCGTGGATAAGCGTTGAGGAACAGTTGCCAAAAGAGGGGCAAAAAGTTTTTGTTTTGGTGATGTGTTATGGCACACCATGTATTCGAGAAGAAAAGTTTTGTAGAAATAGCAATTTAGACAAAAAGGGAATGTGGATTCACGGAAACAGTATCGTGCTGGCATGGTTTCCCATCCCCTCTTTCGAGGGGATACTCGAAGCCAACAAGGATGTACTGGAACGGATTAAGGAGAAAGGAGACTGAATTATGGATAAACAAACCAACAATATTTGCTGTGAAAAATGCAAGCATTATCTCCATGTGGTAGATAGAGAGAACCGTTCTCGCGGATATGTATGTGCTTTATGGCTGGACGGGATAGCTGGTAGTTTGGACTGGTTCTATCCGGATGTGAAATGTTTCGAGAAAAATACAAGAGATGGAAAAGTACAGAATTAAGACACATGGAGTATATGGCCATATTTTTGACGTTCAAGTGAAAAAGTGGTATGGATGGGTACTCGTTAAGAGGTTTAAGGCGGATGTGAGTTCTAACGACGCGATGATAGACAATATTTATTACTGTGAAATACTATCCAAGGAACTTTTGGAAAAATTGGAGGAGGAATTATGAAATCAAAACAAGTATTATCAGTCGAACAGATGAAACATTTGCAGGAGCTTGGGTTGGATACAAGCGATGGAAGCATGTGTTGGTGTTACGCTCTTTCTTATAAAAATGCAAAATGGGAACTTGAAATATATGAAGATGTAATTAATCAAAAACGAGATAGTGCATTTTGGGAAATAATTCCCACTTACACTTTGCAGGATATTCTCGATAAGCTTCCTCCAATAATTGACGAGGTTTATTGGCTTACATTAGAAGTTATGGATAGGCGAAAGAATGAATGGAAGATTAAATATGCTCGTATAAATGCAGAACATGAATTGCAAGTTTTAGTTCAGAAAAACTTATTGACGCAGCCTACGAGATGCTGTGCTGGTGTATTAAAAACGGATATGTTGAAAAGGAGGGTAAATAATGAAAGCGAGAATAAAAGAGACTGGAGAGATTGTAGAGGTTGAAGGCTTATTCGACGTTGGGACTGCCTTAGTGAAAGGTAGGTATTTCAAAGTGTCAGAACTCGACTTCTTTGATAATTTTGAAACTATTGATTGGGAGCAAAGGCGTTATGAATTGGCAAAATCCGCTATGCAAGGGTATTGTATTGCTTTAGGAATAAACGATGACAGTGAAACTTATGATGATATTGCAATAGGTTCCTTGAGAGCAGCCGATGCACTAATAAAGAAATTGAAAGGGAAATAACCATGGAAATAAAGAACGGAATAATAATAGACGGAGTGCTGCATGAAGCGGTGCAAGATTATGTTCATTGCGCCTTATGTTCTCTATACGAGAAATGCGCAGAGGTGGACTACGCAGCATGTATGACCGATTTGTTTAGCTGTGGCGGTTTTATCAATCGTGGCAAAGTAACAGATATTAAGATAGATAAGGAGGAATGACTATGGGATTTACAACACCGTGCTTTATAAGAAAAAGTACACCGGAGCTTCGGAAGAAGTTGGAAGAGTTGGGATATGAAATCCTTAATTCTGGTGATACAACTTTAGTGCACATAATTATGATGGCAAGGGAAGTCATAAAAGTATCGAAGAGGGAAAGGCTATCATAACGTCTTATGGTAATTTATATGGAGTGATATATGATGTAGATACTGTCACCAAGAAAGGAAGAATTGATTGCGGAACCAATGAAGAGCTTTTCTTGGCTATCGCTGCATTTAGAGATGATACAGATAAGTTTCAATGGTTTACCGATGGAGATAAATGGATTCTGTGCCCGGAAATCAAGTTCTCTACCTATTGGGTTTACAATGATATTGACGTGAATTTGGACGCTATTCACAAGGCTACCGTAAACGAACTGATTGAACACTTTAAAGTATGAAGAAAATAATTATCCTTTTGGCAACAGTTGCACTATTCGGGTGCAATAACTCTGGAGAATACCCTATAGAACACCGTACAATTGAGGGAAGCGTGACTTATCTCAATGATAGTATAGTGATTATCCGTACCCATAAAAAGGGGCTTGACAACTACGAAACGAAGATTATTAATTTGAAAAGACAATAGCCATGACCGAAGAACTTGTAACATTAGAGACAGCGAAGCTGCTGAAAGAGAAAGGATTTGATTGGAAGTGTGAACACCTAATAGACCGTAATAAGGTTATTACAAAATATAACCTTCCGCAAAGTATGTCGTGTTGTACGGAAATAGATGGCGAATCAGTTGAATTTTTGTGTCCAACATTGTATATCGCCCAAAAGTGGCTGCGTGAAACCAAGAACCTACATATTGAAATAACCTATATATACAGAGACTATTGGGCATATGATATACTGACAATTCCGAACCATGGTTCGATAGGATTATCCGGCAGACCTTTGGTGCATTATAAAAGCTACGAGGAAGTACTGGAAGCCGGAATACAAGAAGCATTAAAACTTATATGATTATGAAAGCAAACCTAATATTTTTTCTTGCGATATTCATCATATCAGCATTATTTATCGGGCATTTCCGATTGACATTTTCGCCGTTCAGTGTATCCTTTCCCTATTGGCATAGGGCTATAGGAGTTATTCTTATCGTTGCAGGATGCTTGGTCTACAACATAGGTGAGCATATGTCCGGTTACAAGAAAGGGCTGGATGAAGGTATGGAGATTGTTTTGAAAGAGTTAAAAGAAAGATACAACCATGAATAGAAAAGAATATCAGGAACACTGCAAGCATAGCCCCTACAGTGGGCAATGCTACAAAAAGTCATTCATATCGGGTGTAGCAAACAATGTGCATGTGAACATGCGGTGTGACGGGAAATGCCCCCGTATGAGTAATTACGACAAGAGAAATAAATTAAATAGCCTTGGACGGGCTTTGTAAAATCCATATTGATATGAAAAAGTATATTGGAACAAAACAGATTGAAGCCGAGTCTATGACAAGAGGTGATGCGTGGGGAAAACATCTCCTCAGAGAAAAGCCGTCAACCGAAAATTTTGACGATGAGGGTTATCATGTTCGTTATGAAGATGGATATGAAAGTTGGTCGCCTAAAGATGTATTTGAAAAGGCATACAAGGTAGCTGATACTCCTCTTGACCGTATGTATATCGAATATAATGAGTTGATGGACAAACATAATAAGTTAGCCCTGTTTCTTGGCCGAAAAGATGCTGTTGAAATAGCTGGTGAAAATCAGGTCACTTTAATGGAGGTTCAAAAAGTACAGATGCACTACTACCTTCTTACTTTGAAAGAGCGCATTGGGTTAATGAAGAAATAAATATTGCCATACGGCGGTTGGACGTCTGCCGTATGGCTCAAAACAGAATAAATATGGATTTAAATGAGCTGCGCGACCGCGCCTATAAAACCGCTTGCGACCACGGTTTCCATGATGAAGAAATGAGTAACGAACATTGCCTTTGCCTTGTAATATCCGAGCTTATGGAAGCTGTGGAAGCAGATAGAAAGGGAAGATTAGGAAAGAAATGTAAATCACGTTTTGAAATGGACTATAATCGCTATCCTGCATTAGTGGAAGAAGAAAAGCGATTTAAGTGTTCCTTTGAAAAGAATGTAAAAGATACACTTCCCGATGAACTTGCCGATGCTGTAATCCGCCTGCTTGACCTTGCCGGATTGAGAGGTATAGATTTGTCCGATACGAATGAAATTGCCGATGAATTTGTGAGCCTCAAATCCGGATTCAGATTTACAGAGGTTTGTTTTGGTTTTACACTCCTACTAACTAACGATGTAGAAGGTTTGGGAAAAAGGATATGTTTCGCTCTTGCCGGGTTGATTAAGTATTGCCAATTTTCTAATATAGACCTTATATGGCATATCAATCAGAAGATGAGATACAATGAATTGAGAGAAAACAAACATGGAAAAAAGTATTGATTATGAAAGAAATAGAAATGTATCCGGGCGTATACATTGACTACGCATACGAACAGTTGAAGAAATTCAAGCAGGAAACTGGTGAAGATTGTTTTTGTAAATTCAATGGCAAAGAACTGTATTCAAGTGAAGCACTTGATGAAATGTATTTGAAGGTCACGAGAAAGACAAAGGCAGAGTTCGACAAGGATTTTCAGGATGAACATAACGAATATCTACGAAGGAAAGCTGAGTTCCACGCCAAAATCCCGCAACTGACAATAGAATACCGGCAAAGAGCACGTGGCATTATTCCAAATAAACATCTTGAATATTGGGATAAGATTGTTCCTATACGATTGAACGACCTCTATAAAGGGTTTGAACTCGATTGCTTGTTGAAACTTATATCCGAACTCAATACAGATAAGCCTCAAGAAGAACGTTTCAAGAACTGCTTGCAAATGTTCATCGACCAAGGTCACAGCGGTATGAGTGCCAGTCTTATGTTTAGTGGGCTTTCTCAATTCCATGACTTAGGTTCTCAATTAGTCGATTACATAAAGAAACATTGAGTTGTTGAAAAGAAATACCTATGAATAAACTGGAACACATCGCCACAATTGATTACTGCTACTGGCGATTAGGAAAGTTGAATGAGGCTCTTTCCAAGCCTAAATCGACTATGGAGCGGTTGGTTGATAAAGCCTGCGGTTATAATGAAGTGGAAGAAGTGAAAAAAGAAGCTATAGCCCTTTTGGAAAGCATTATTGAAAGCAAAAAGGCTATCGGTGCGGATTATTCGGGTGATAGTAAGTTCCTTGATAAATTAAAGAACAAAGAAACGCATGAGTAAACTATACAAAGCAACCCTCTTCGGCAAATCATTCATTATAGGATGGTTCAGTTATGTAGATAAATGGTATCATAAATTTAGTATAATATATTGAACCAATGAGAAAAGCAGACTGGATAATCAGAAACAAGAATACCGCACAGCCAGACCTTCTGATGAAGAATCTGTTGTGCGGCAAATGTGTCAGACTGTTCTTTTTCTGAAAAGACACTGTCCATAAAATTGTGTCATCAGAATACATTTATCCTTTTACGTAAAAAGAGTGCTATATGTATTGAAAGCTTCTTTCAGTACTAATGATGGGTCAATGTCCGGTACTTCTCCTTTTGCAAAGTCTACTATTCCTATATTGATATTGATTATTGCTTTATATTCTTTATTGTAATAGGTGTACTCACCTTGTTCAAAATTGTGATAATCAGCTAATGCTATAAATATTTTCAAAATATACTCAGATTCTTCAATGCTGAAATTTGATTTATTAAGTTTATTTATAGCAGATTCCATATCCTTTATTGTGCTAAACATTGTCCGAATAAAATCGAAAACAACCAAATTCGGAAACATATATACTGGTGCTCTCCTTCGCCCTATATAAACCAATCGATCTCCTTTAAAATCTTTATTAATATATTTCAGTAATGTTCTTATATTAATTGACCCATTTTTGACAAATGTGGATAATATACTACAGCAAGTTATATGTGAATAATAGCTATTGTTATTTAGACCCACTTCTTTATCTGATTTGGTTGTTGCAAGAATATGTGCTATGGCTTTTATAATTTCATTTGTATTATTAAAATGGTATATTTCTTTACTATAGAATTTATCAATGTATCCATTGAAATCTACATTTATTCCATATTTGGCACTATAAATGTTTCTTATATTATCAATATCACATACTAGAATTATTTTGTCAAATCCAAATTTATGCTCTTTAGTACCACAAAAATCATTATGTGCTGATAATATATTTAATATTCTAAAGATATGTTCAGGGTCGATACGGTCTAAATCATCAATAATGAGGACAATTTGTTTATTGGGACTATTATCGGTTTTGGTGCTTGATACAATAGAACGGATGATTTGAGTTATTGTATTATCTTCATAGATGCTTCCTTTCTCTATGCTAATGCTATCGAAGAATTTCTTGATATGGGATTCTTCATTTTTCGAATTATCTTTTGCATATGTTTCAATGTTTTCTTTCAGTGCGATACACCTGTCTATAATATCTGTGCCAAAAGTAACTTTTTCTGCTATAGAAAAAAAATTACCCCAAAAATCTTTAGGATGATTTACCATATAAAAATATGCGGCATTGCTTAATGATATTTTTTGTTTCTCAAAATCATAGGGAACTTTTTCTAACAACTGCATTAATATGTCCACTTTGATATACTCAAAAATATCTTCATTATTAGCAACAGAATAATTAATTGGAGTTAGATATATTCCAGTGTATTTGTCTTTGTGCTGATTAAAAAAATTATTTAGAAAATATGATTTGCCTATTCCAAAAGCTCCAGAAAAGATAATGTTCTCATTGTCTTTTTGTTTTAGGAAATCAGCAAAACGCTCGGTTTCTTCAGATATACTTATTTCCATTTTTATATTGATATTTGATTTGTTTCAAAGTTAATATCTTTTTTCATATTGAGCAAAACCTTCTGCCAAATCGTGTCAGTAACTTCTTTGATACCGGATAGTCCGTTCAGGGATTATTCGGTATCTTTATTTTCGTGACGTAAAATAGTGTGCTAATGGAGATAATTTACAGAGAAATAGAAAGTTTAAAAAAAGCAGAAAATAATCCGAGAACTATTTCAGAAGAGCAATTACTGAAGTTGCAAAAATCAATTCAAGATAACCCTGATTATTTTGAAGCACGTCCTATTATATTGTCAGACCGTACAGGAGTACTGATGATCATTGCAGGTAATCAACGCTATGAAGCGTGTGTTCGGCTTGGAATGAAAGAAGTTCCTACAGTTCTTATCTCTAATCTCACAGAGGAGAAAGAACGTGAAATTATGGTTCGTGATAATGTAAATAATGGAGAGTGGGATAACGCTAAGTTGGTTTATTGGGATGTTGATGAGTTAAAAGATTGGGGAATTGAGTTGCCCACTGCTTGGAAAATTACACCAGATAATTTTGGTGATGGCTTTTCATTACCTGATGGAGAGAAACCTAATTCAGAGAAACTGACTTTTACGGTGTCAAACGAACAAGCAGATTTAATCAAAACTGCTATAGAAATTGCAAAAAGCAATGGCTTAGAATGTGAAACTTTCGGCAATGAAAATTCCAATGGGAATGCACTTTATCAAATAGTGAAACAATGGGTAGAGCAAAAGAAATAGTTATAAAGGTTATCCCGAAAAAAATAGCTGATGGATTTGTAAAGAAACATCATTATTCGGGTAAGGTTGTGCAAAATTCGCAGCTCCATTTCGGAGCATTTCTTGATGGTAGGCTTCACGGAGTGTTGCAATATGGGCCGTCTATGGATAAAAAGAAAGTTATAACACTTGTGAATGGAACAGGATGGAATGAATTTATTGAATTAAACCGCATGGCTTTCGATGATTATCTTCCAAGAAACTCAGAAAGTTTTTGCATCGGCAAGACATTGCGGATGATTAAAAAGAATGCGCCGCAGGTAAAGTGGGTAATATCTTTTGCCGATGGTTGTTCTTGTGGTGATGGTACGATATATCGTGCTTCTAATTTCGTCCTTACTGGGATAAGAGAAAACAAGACAATACTTCTATTCCCTACGGGTGATAAGATTGCTGCCATGACATTAGAAGCGAACTTCAACATTCCTCAAATTAAGGAACTTTGTAACAAAATGGGTGTGGAACATAAGTATCGCACACGTGCAGAGTGGGTAAAACTTGGTGCTAAATATGTAGAAGGATTCCAGCTTCGTTACATCTATTTTATTGATAAATCATACCGTAAACGTTTAGCTGTTACCGAAATTCCGTTTTTTAAAATAGATGAATTGGGAGCGGGTATGTACAAGGGTGAAAAGGTTACACAAGCTGAAAGGCATGCAATAAAGACAAGGAAATATGGCATACTTTAATCAGAAAAAGATAGAAGAATGTGCTGCATGGGTGCGTGAGAATGGTCTTATGGAGTATGGTGGCGCAAGGTTGAAAGACTTTTGCGCATACTTCGGCATTGACAATAAGACCTATTACGGGTGGATGAAAAATTCCGATTTTTCCGATTCTATAAAAAAGGCGAAGAATGAGTTTAAAGAATCTCGGGAGTGCATTATCGTGAAATCACTTTTTGAAGCTGCAAAGGGAAGGGAATACGAAGAAACGAAAACCGAATATAAAGACGTGAATGGGCAACCCAAAATCAAGAGTCGTACGATTACGAAAAAGAGAGTCGAACCGAATATTGGTGCCGCTATATTCCTCCTGACAAACATTGCCCCTGAAAGGTGGCAGAATAAACATAAGCAAGAATTGAGCGGAGATTTACCTGGGCTTACTATTGTTGTAGATAATGGTGATGATAAAAAAATGATAGAACAGATTAAAGACTTGTAATGAGGACAACCTATGTCTATAAGTGTAATCTAAACGCTTGGCTTGAGAGGAAACGAGTAGTCGCCAACAAGGGTGGTACCCGTTCCGGAAAAACATACTCCATTGTTTCTCTGTTTGTTTCCGTTACAGTTGGTAACAAGAAGAGTCGGGTTATTGATATTGTTTCAGAATCCATTCCGCATTTGAAGAGAGGTGCGATAAACGACTTGGACGATATTCTTGAAAAAGAAGGACTTGTAGATGGTAAGGATTATGAACTGAATAAGACGGAGCACGTCTATCAATTTAAGACGGGTACGATCATACGATGCTTTAGCGCTGATGATTGGGGGAAGGTTAAGGGGTCTAGAAGAGATGTCCTTTTCATCAATGAGTGTAACCGAATAGGTTATGAGGTGTATCGTCAACTTGCAGTTCGAACAACGGAGATTATCTTTTTGGACTGGAATCCGGACGCAGAATTTTGGTATGAGATTAAAGGCGTACAGACTAAATCTAATACGATAGAGATACACTCCACTTATAAAAATAACCCATTTCTTACGCAGGTACAAATTGAAGAGATTGAGTCTAATAAGGATGATGCCAATTGGTGGAATATTTATGGACTTGGAATTACGGGAAGGAGCCAAGGTATAATATATACAAGGTGGAAGCAGGTAATTGACATTCCGAAATCGGCAACGCTTGTAGGGCGTGGACTTGACTTCGGGTTTACAAATGATCCGACAGCCATTGTCGATGTGTATAAATACGATGGAAAACTATGGATTGATGAAAGATGTTATCGAAATGGGCTGACTAATGATAAGATTGCAGATATCCTCAAAGGGTTGAATGGATGTACGATAGCCGATAGTGCAGAGCAGAAATCAATAGTGGAAATTCGTAATTATGGCATCCGAAATATCGAACCATCAATAAAAGGAAGTGACTCTATAAGGGTTGGTATACAGATACTCCAACGATACGAGTTATGTGTGACTCAGAAAAGCATTAATATAATTCGTGAGCTGCGAACCTATAAATGGAAAGAGGATAGAATTACAGGAGAACTGCTGAATGAGCCGATAGACAAATTTAATCACGCGCTTGACGCCATTCGTTACGTCGCGCTAAACAAGTTGTCTGAGAAACCGATAATTAAACGACCAAAAGCAAAATTAGGACAGATATGACAGTAAAAGAATTTTTGATATTAAGTGAGGTGGCAAGTAATGTTACTGAATTATTGGAACGGATAAAGAAGCTTCCAAAACCGGATTTCATTTCGGGAGTTCGTTTGCCAGATAATCTGAATGGTGCTACTATTGGACAACTTATGGGACTGCAATCTATATCAAACGATATTGATTGTATAATGACACCATGTCGTGTTCTATTAGGATTTTCTGTTGGGCGAATAGAAGCATGTGAGGTAGAGGCTGTCTTGGGATTTTCCTCATGGGTTACTAAAGAGGTGGAACGGATAACGAAGCTGTTTGAAACAACAAGTGTGACTCCTACTCCAGAAGAAAAACGTGCAGGTGTAGACCAACTGTCATTTGGTCTGTTTGGGCTAGTAGACTATTATGCAACCCGCATGGGAATTACCGACCATGAACAGATAGAAAGCGTTCCATGGATAAGAGTGTATAAATGTCTTGATATGGATGCAGAGAAGATAAGATATGAACGAAGATTACGTAAAATTTATCAAGATAATAGCAAATGAATACAAGTGTAGAAAGGAAAATAGCTTCTGTTGCAGAAAAGCTAAAGGGTATAACCTATTTGTTTGATAACTGGGCGACAGCTAATATCCGGTTGGATAAGATGCCATTGCCGGCTATTATTAACTTACTGCCTGTATCCGGTAAGTTCGTTATATCCAGAACACAGTTGAAAGATTGTCCTAATTGTATGATAGCATTTGCAGATAAGACAAGGTTTGATTTCGACGGCGTGGAGAATGATGAGGTTATTGAGAGGTGTAAAGGGTATGCCGTACAGTTTATCAAAGAACTGAATAAAAGCGGACTGTTTGAGTGGGTGAGCGATGAAGTACCTTACTCTATATTTTATGATAAGTTGGATGTGA
>OLQB01002118.1_pt1 | contig 13217 bp, 7 predicted proteins | sample 1672681 | NCBI WGS metagenome assembly OLQB01 (sample SAMEA3136713, study PRJEB25190) | human gut metagenome | reverse complement strand
GGCTTGCCGTTCAGTGCAAAAACACCTGGCGCATTCCGAAATGGTCGGGAGAAATTCCTCCGAACATGCTGAATATCACCTACTGGATGAACAGATATGCTGTTGTAATAACAGTGTTCGCATTTGCGGCAGCAATACTGGCAACTTATTTAATTGAAAAGCCTTTTGCAAACCTGATTATGGACCGTCCCGTGTTTCCGCTTTTTGCAAAGAAGCACCCGAAAACCGTCAATTCGGTTGACGAAGAATGCATCAGCGAAGAAGAGTCCGCTCCGCTCTCCGCTGAAGTTGATTCGTTCGCCGATACCGTCGATTCCGATGAGCCGACCGAGAATGCCGCCGCAAATCCCTGGGGCGAAAAGGAAACCGACCGAAACGATTCGGATTGTGATTGATAAGATATGTTGTAAGTTCAAAATCGAGTTTTTGATTTTTGAAAGAAGCGAGGTTTTGCCATGCTGCACCCCGGCCTGTACGAACAAGTCATTAACAACGCTCTGACGGGCGAGCTTGCGGAGATTCCGGAGGCTCGCAAGTCTGTTGCGCCCATTGACAAGGCGGAAGCCTCCAAGGTGCTGGCGCAGTATCTGGCAGATGTGGTTCAAAAGGGCTTGGATAACGTGCTGGACAACGGCGGGGATATTTCTGCCCAGATCGGGCTGACCAACCAGATCGTTGACCTCATTCAAAGTACAACGAAAGAAGCTGACTTTGCCGCGCTTGGCGTTGACCAGCGGGCAGAGCAGCTTCTTGCGCTTTTACGGGAAGCCGATCCGAGGCTGGCCGTGGGAAAAACCGCGGCGGACATAGAGCGCCCAGAGACCTCCATCGCACAAAGCTCACTTTTCACCGGGGCTGTGCATGAGCCGCAGATGTTTACCGAGCTCAAAAAGGAAATCGTCTCGGCCGACCGGATCGACATGCTGGTGTCCTTCATCAAATGGAGCGGCCTACGGCTCATCATGGACGAGCTGCGGGAGTTTACGCATAGCGGCGGCGAGCTCCGCATCATCACCACCTCCTACATGGGCGCTACCGATGTGAAAGCCATTGAGGAGCTTCGAAAGCTGCCCAATACGCACATCAAGGTCAGCTACAACACCAAGACGACCCGCCTCCACGCCAAGGCATATATCTTTTACCGCGAAACCGGCTTCACGACGGCCTATGTTGGCTCGTCCAACCTGTCCAATGCGGCTCTGACCAGCGGCCTTGAATGGAACACAAAAGTAACGCGGCGCGACCTGCCCGAAACCATTGACAAAATCGCCGCTACCTTTGAGTATTACTGGAATGACCGCGAATTTGAATACTACGCGGAGGATCAGCGAGAGCGCTTGGCGCGGGCGTTGAAAGCGGAAAAATATTTCGACACCAACAATGCTGACGTCTACACCATGGACATCAACCCCTATTCCTACCAGCAGGAAATTTTGGACAAGCTGGAGGCAGAGCGCACTGTCCGTGGCTATACGCGCAATCTGGTGGTGGCGGCCACCGGTACCGGCAAGACGGTCATCTCTGCGCTGGATTACAAGCGCTTCCGCAAGCAGAATCCGGATCGACCCTGCCGCCTGCTCTTTGTGGCGCACCGGGAGGAAATCCTCAAGCAGAGCTTGTACACCTTCCGCGCTGTGCTCAAGGACGCAAACTTTGGTGAGCTATTTGTGGGCAACTATAAGCCAGAGAGCATCGACAACCTGTTTCTGTCCATCCAGACCTTCAACTCACAGAGCTTCACGGAAAAGACGAGTCCCGATTTTTACGATTACATCATCGTGGACGAATTCCACCATGCCGCTGCACCGACTTACCAGAAGCTCTTGTCCTACTACCAGCCGCGCATTCTGCTGGGCTTGACCGCTACTCCGGAACGTATGGACGGCAAGAGTATCCTGCCATACTTCCATAACCGCATTGCAGCGGAGATCCGTCTGCCGGAAGCCATTGATCGAAAGCTCCTGTGCCCGTTCCAATATTTTGGCGTTACCGATACGGTGGATCTGGATGCGCTCAAATGGTCTGCCGGTGGCTACCAAAAGAGCGAGCTGGAGCACATCTACACGTTCAGCGGGGCTGTTGCCGACCGCCGCGCCGACCATGTGGTGACGGCACTGCTGAAATATGTGACGGACATTGACGAGGTGAAGGGCCTCGGCTTCTGCGTGACGGTCGATCACGCGGAGTTTATGTGCCGCTATTTTAACGACCACAACATCCCGTCCATGTGCCTCACCGGGCAATCTTCGGACGAGGAAAGAGCGGCGGCCAAACAGCGTTTGGTATCTGGCAATGTCCGTTTCATTTTCGTCGTAGATATCTATAACGAAGGCGTGGATATTCCGGAAGTCAATACCGTTCTGTTCTTACGGCCTACTGAGTCGCTGACGATCTTCTTGCAGCAGCTCGGACGTGGCCTGCGTCTATCTGAGGACAAGGAATGCCTGACCGTGCTGGACTTCATTGGTCAGGCAAATAGAAAATACAATTTTGAAGATAAGTTTGCGGCGCTGCTGTCAAATGCCACTCGCAGCGTGAGCCGTGAGATCAAGGACGGCTTTGTGTCCGTCCCCAAGGGCTGCTATATCCAGCTGGAGAAGAAGGCGGCCAAATACATTTTGGAGAATATCCGCGCCTCCTATGGCAATACGGCTGGGTTGGTGGCTCGCGCAGCCTCCTTCACGGAGGACAGTGGGTTGGAGCTGACGCTCAAAAACTTCTTGGATTACTACCATCTCGATCCGCGGGCGATCTACAAATTTTCCTCCTTCTCTCGCATTTATGCCAGAGCGGATGCCATCGAGGACTTTTCAGAACCACTGGAGGACATCCTGACCAAAGCGTTTGCAAAGCTTGCTGTGATCGACTCCCGCCGCTGGATTTTGTTCCTGTTGGACGTCCTTCCGCGTTTGGACAACCTTGATTTTACAGCGCTTCCGGATGCAGAAAAGCGGATGATGCAGATGTTTTATATCACCGTCTGGGGTAAGGTGGTGGAGGACTGGGACGACGAAGAGGTGCTTAGTAACCTCTATGCCCTGTCTGACAGCACGGTTCTGCTCGGCGAGCTCTTGGAGCTGCTGCGTTATCGCTTCGAGCAGATTGACTTTATCGACGAGCCGGTGGAACTGGGCTTCGACTGCCCATTGGATCTGCACTGCACCTATACCCGCGACCAGCTCTTGGTAGCGCTGGACTTTATGAAGCCGTCCACCGTTCGTGAGGGCGTGAAGTGGCTGCCGGAGAAAAACATCGACGTGTTCTTTGTGACGCTGAACAAGGCGGACAAGGACTATTCGCCAACCACCATGTACAACGATTATTCCATCAATGAGAGCTTGTTCCATTGGCAGAGCCAGAGCACCACAGCGGAGAATTCACCCACCGGTCAGCGCTACATCCACCACAAGGAACGAGGCAGCAAGGTGCTGCTGTTTGTCCGTGAGTTTAAGTCGGACCGTATGACCGGCGGTGCGGAAGCGTACACCTATCTGGGTACGGCGAACTACGTGAAGCATGAGGGTAGCAGACCGATGAATATCACCTGGCAGCTGGACCGCCCGATCCCAGCGAAGTTCTTGAAGAAGACAAATAAGTTGGTTGTGGGGTAAAGGAGTTTGTTATGAAGTTTATTCACTTATCAGACCTCCATTTAGGGAAAAGAGTAAATGAGTATTCGATGCTTGAAGATCAAGAATACATACTCAAAAAAATCATCAATATCGTTGATGCTGAAAAGCCGGATGGTGTGATTATTGCAGGAGATGTCTACGACAAATCTGTTCCCGCGGCGGAGGCAGTTCAGTTGTTTGACAACTTTCTCGTTCAGTTGGCCAAACGAAAGCTCGAGGTATTCGTTATTAGCGGAAACCACGATTCACCGGAAAGGATTGCTTTTGGTTCTCGCATTATGGATGCCAGCGGTATTCATATGTCACCGGTTTATAATGGAAAGATTGTACCTTTCTCTATGCAGGACGAATACGGTACGGTGGATGTTTATATGCTGCCGTTTATTAAACCAGCTCATGTCCGCAGGTTTTGTGACGATGAAATTACTACTTACACAGATGCTATAAATAGCGTCATTTCAAAGCTGAGTATCAATCATGGCAGTAGAAATATTCTGGTGACACATCAGTTCGTTACGGGTTCGTTGCGCTCTGAATCTGAGGAAATCTCGGTTGGTGGATCTGATAATGTGGACGCTTACGTTTTTGATCCCTTTGATTATGTCGCACTTGGACATATTCACTCGCCGCAAAATTGTGGCGCGGAGCATATTCGTTACTGCGGAACACCGTTGAAATATTCCTTTTCGGAAGCAAAAGACCGCAAGTCGGTAACAGTGATCGAACTCGCTGAGAAAGGAAAAGTGTCATATAAAACAATCGACCTTGTCCCGCAGCATGATCTTGTCGAGTTGAAAGGAACCTACGATGAGTTGACCTTTAGATCCTTCTATGAGGGTACAACATGGCCGGAAGATTATACGCACATCACGCTGACGGACGAAGAAGACATTCCGGATGCGATCGGAAAACTGCGCACGGTATATCATCGGCTGATGAAGCTTGATTACGATAATAGACGCACACGCTCAAGCGTGGAGATCAGTGGTGCAACAGACGTTGAAACTAAATCGCCATTAGAGCTCTTTTCTGATTTTTATGAACTGCAAAATAATCAACCGATGAATCCTGAGCAATTTGAGTACATGAAGTCGTTGATAGAAAAAACATGGGAGGGTGAACAATGAGACCTATCAAACTTACAGTATCTGCGTTTGGCCCCTATGCAGGAAAAACAGTTCTTGATTTGGACAAGCTCGGAGAGAATGGACTCTATTTAATTACGGGCGATACCGGAGCCGGAAAAACAACTATTTTTGATGCGATCACTTATGCATTGTATGGAGAAGCCAGCGGAGACAACCGCGAGCCATCCATGTTCCGCTCAAAATATGCCGAGGCAACTACTCCGACAGAGGTTGAACTTGTCTTCTCCTACGCCGGAAAAACATACACCGTAAAACGAAATCCAGAGTATGAACGTCCCAAATCCCGCGGCGAAGGATTTACGACGCAAAAAGCGGAAGTGCAGCTAAAATATCCGGATGGGCGCGTTGTCACAAAGCAGCGCGACGTGGATAATGCAATACGAGACATTATGGGCATTAACCGTAGCCAGTTTTTGCAGATCGCCATGATTGCACAGGGGGATTTTCTCAAATTGCTGTTTGCCCCCACAGAGGAGCGAAAGAAAATATTCCGTCAAATATTCAAAACGCAGTTGTATCAGGACTTGCAGGAACGTTTGAAGAAGGAGTCCGGTCAACTAAATGACAAATGCGATGCCGCTCGTAACAGTATCAAGCAATATATTGATGGAATTGCCTGTGATGAAAATGATGTCCTGAGTATTGAGGTTGAAAAAGCAAAGAACGGGCTTCTTCCTGCAAAGGATGTTATGGATCTGATTGATCGTCTCCTGACACAAGACAATGACAAAAAAACGGCTATTCAAAAGTCAATCTGGGATGCAGACAAAGCCCTCGAAATCGTCAATGCAAATTTGGGTAAGATTGAAGCAAAAGAACAAACTCAAAAAGCATTAGACCAAGCACAGAAGAATTTAATCGGCGAAAATGAGACCAATCTTGCACTGAAGGCTGCTTTTGATATTGAAAAGGGGAAAGTGTCGGAAAGAGAACAGCTTGCTGAAGAAAAGGCCAAGCTTGAGGCAGAGTTTCCCCGTTATGAAGTGTTAGCAGCCCTGGAAAAACAAATCAAAAATGACGAGGATACTATTTCCAAAAACGAGAGGCAACTGAAAAAAGACCGGGAGCAATATGCCATTGATGAAGCGGAGTTTAAAATCCTGAAAAAAGAGTTTGAATCCCTTGCAGATGCAGGAGAAGGCAAGGAAAAACTCTCTCGCCAAAAAGAAAAGGTTCAAGAAAAACTGACTAAGCAACAAAACCTTTCAGCATTATTTAAGGCCTTTCACAAACTTGGTGACAATTTGGATACTCTCCAAAGCGATTACAAAAAAGCCTCGGAGTCATCCGAGGAAGCAATTGCCGATTATGAAGCGAAAAACCGCGCATTTTTGGATGAGCAGGCTGGAATCATCGCTGAAACTTTGGAAAACGGTAAGCCCTGCCCTGTCTGCGGATCTTTGGAACACCCTTGCATAGCGCATAAATCGGCCAAGGCCCCCACGGAAGCACAATTAAAAAGAGCGAAAGAGAATGCTGATAAGGCACGAAAAGCAGCCGAAGACTTAAGCGGGAAATGCAAGGAAGCCAAAGGCATACTCGATGCAAAAAAAGCCGAAACGGAAAAGCTGGCTAAGGAATTATGGCAGGGCGTCGCATTCGAGGACGCGGAAAACAAGCTTCCTGAGGAGCAGAAAGTCGTTTCTGCAGAAATCGCTGCGCTTGACACAGCGCTTTTCGAAGAGGAAAAGAAAGTATCTCGCCGATCTGTACTTGCAGAATCGTTGCCAGAAACAGAGATGTCCCTGACGGAAAGAGATAAGGATATTACAGCTCGAAGCACTGCTTTAGAAGCTGATAGAGCATCGTTGAGTGAAAAGAAGAATCAGCGTAATGCGGCTAAGGAATCCTTGCGCTTTGATAACATAGCAGAGGCGCAGAGGAAATCGGAAGCTTTGGGAAAAACCGTCAGCGAAATGAAGGAAGCATATGACAATGCGCAGACTGCGCTGTCCGACTCGGATAAAAAAATTGCCGGCTATAATGCTTCAATTACAGAACTATCCAAGCAACTCTCTTCCGATTGTGATCTTGACAAAGAAGCAGAAACAAAGAAGAAAACTGGAATATCCGAAAAGAGAGCTGCGGATGACGATGCTGCCAAAGCGCTTCATACTCGCATAGAGTCCAATACAAAGGTGCTTGCTAATATTCGAGCAAAGGTCGGAGATCTTGATACGCTTGAGAAACGCTATACATGGCTGAAGGCGCTGTCAAATACAGCAAACGGCAATATCTCCGGCAAAGAAAAAGTGATGCTGGAAACCTATATTCAGATGACGTATTTTGACCGCATCATAGCACGTGCCAATACTCGCTTTATGATTATGTCCGGAGGACAGTATGAGCTGAAACGTCGAAAAGAAGCCGAGAATAACCGTAGCCAAAGCGGACTCGATCTTGACGTTATCGACCATTATAACGGCACCGAAAGAAGCGTCAAGACGCTTTCCGGCGGCGAGTCCTTCAAAGCATCACTTTCTCTTGCGTTGGGCCTTTCTGATGAGATCCAAGCATCCGCTGGCGGCGTTAAGCTTGATACAATGTTTGTAGATGAAGGCTTTGGCTCGCTCGATGAGGAGTCTATTGACCAAGCCATGAAAGCACTCCTGAGTCTGGTGGACGGAAATCGTCTTGTTGGTATCATATCTCACGTAGCTGATCTGAAAAACCGCATAGACAAACAAATCGTAGTCACAAAGGAAAAGAGTGGCGGAAGTAAAGCTAATATTGTTACCTGAGGAGAAATAGAGATGAAAGAATATTCAAGAGGCTCCGAGTGGAGAAGATGGGATCTACATGTACATACTCCTGGTACAAATAAAAATGACCAGTACGAAGGAACAACCATAGAGGAATGCTGGGACGGTTTTTATAGAACTATATCAGATTACGTTGGAGACGGAAGCGATAAAGTCAAATCAATAGTTTCTATTGGAATTACGGACTATCTTTCAATAGAAAATTATAAAAAAGTCATCGCTGAAAAAAGGTTGCCAGACACAATTAAATTGGTGATTCCAAATGTTGAACTGCGAATGACTCCAATGTCACGAAACGAAGGAATTAATATACACTTCTTGTTTAATCCTGTAGTAGTTGATGAACTGGAAGATCGATTTTTCTCTAAGCTCTCCTTTGAGTATAAAGATCGTCCGTATTCCGCGACAAAGGCGCAATTAGTCTCGCTTGGGAAAGCATTAGATTCGTCTTTGACCGAAGATAAGGCGTATTTAAAAGGCGTTGGACAGTTTATCCCTTCTGTAGATTCGCTAAAAAAACTTTTTTCCAATGATCCAGAACTGCGTGAAAATACAATCATAATTGTTTCAAACAGCAGTAATGACGGAGTAACCGGGGCAGCAAACAATTTTTCATATATTGAAGCGAATTCATCCGACTTTGACGCCACAAGACAATCAATATACCAATTTGTAGATGCCATTTTTTCTGGAAATCCTAGTGATATATCATATTTCCTTGGCGAAAAGAGTGACTCGCCTGATGAAGTTATTAGAAAATGCGGTTCTCTGAAGCCATGTTTTCATGGATGTGACGCACACACAAATACCAAGTTATTTGAGCCGGATAATCAACGTTATTGCTGGATAAAATCAGATCCCTCATTTAATGGCCTCAAACAGGTACTTTACGAACCGAAAGACAGAGTGAGAATTTCGCCTCTTATGCCGGAAGAAAAGTCCGATTATCACGTGATTGATCGCATCGTAATTGATGATCCGGACTTTTCCCCTGAGCCGATACAATTTAACGATAAGTTGTCTTGTATCATTGGTGGAAAATCGACGGGAAAGTCAATATTGCTTCATAACCTTGCTTTAACCATAGATAAAAATCAAGTTGAGGAAAAAACGGAGAAATCAAAAACAAAAACTCGTGTGTTAACGAAGGTTAAGGTGTTTTGGAAAGATGGTGAGGTGAACGAAACAGGTGTACAAAATGACTCTCATAAAATTGTATATATTCCTCAAACATACTTAAATCAACTGTCCGATGAAAATGAAGAAAAAACCGAAATAGACAGCATCATCGAAGAAATCATACTGCAAAACGATAATGCTCGAATAAGTCATGAGCAGATGCTGAAAGAAATTCGGGAGTATAAGCCTTCTCTGGATAAGAGAATATATGATGCTGTCCAAATTAATGAGGAGATTCAGAGTATTAAAAAAGAGATGGCAGAAATAGGATCTCGCGCAGGAATTGAAAAACAGCTTGACGGCCTAAAAAAACAAAAAGAAATCGAATCCAAAGAGCTTTCAATATCAGAGGAGGATATTTCAAAATATGACACTGCCGTATCCGAATTAACTAAACTTAATGTGCAACTTCAGACAATTGAAAATGACATTTCCATTGTTGACTCAATTGTCTCCGTGGTTACTCCCGTTGAGACGGATAAAGCCATGAGCGATGATGTTCGAAAAGATATTTCGGATGCAGTATCAATGATTAAAGAAAAAGCGGACGAGTTATGGAAGGAATATAAGCTTAAAATAATCCAAAAGTACCAGACTAAGCGGGAAAAAACTGTTACGGACATGAGAAATAGTGAGATCGTGGTCGATGAGTTGAAAGAACAAGTTGAGAGTAATGAGGCTATCACTGAATTGTCTAAGCGGATTCAGGACGAGGAGCAGAGGTTACTAATATTTCGAGACTACGATAAGAAAATTGATGAAAAGAGCGAAGAACTCAACAAGATTATATCAGATTTGGTTCAGACTTTTAAAAGATATGATGATATTCAAGAACGGTATGCAGCAAGTGTCAATGGCGAAGGAAGCAGTTTAAATGAAGGTAGTGAATTAACCTTTTCGGTTCTTATTCCATTCCGAACTGAAGCTTTTTGCCAAAGAATAAAGCAACTATTTGATAATAGGGTATTGAAGTCGAAAAAAGACATTATTAATGTTGAAGACTTCAATATAGATCAATTTGACGAAACTGCTCTAGAAAAACTGATTAAGGCGTGCTTAAATCAAACAATTCCTTTTTCAAAGAGCTTTACACCGGAAAGTGCGCTCAGAAGCATATTGGATAATTGGTATAATGTTACTTACAACGTCAAAATGGGGGACGACTTAATTGATGAGATGTCTCCCGGAAAGAAAGCCTTAGTTTTACTTAAACTACTGATTAGTTTGGCTGAAAGCAAATCTCCAATTCTGATTGACCAACCCGAAGACGACTTAGACAACAAATCAATCAGCGACGATTTAATTACCTTTATCAAAAAGAAAAAAATAGAACGACAGATTATCGTTGTCACACATAATGCAAACGTTGTTGTTTCTGGAGATGCAGAGCAGGTGATTGTTGCAAATCAGCGGGGAAATACTACGCCAAACAATAAATTTCGTTTTGAATATCGGACGGGGTCAATAGAGGATGATTTGCCAGTTTACGATGATTCCGGAACGATTATCGATGGCATATTAAATGCTCAGGGAATACAACAGCATATCTGCGATATATTGGAAGGTGGCGAAAAAGCGTTCGCAAAGCGAAAAAATAAGTATAACATAAAAGGGTAATAAACGTTTTGCATAAGGAAATTTCTTTCTGGGCAAATAACATATGATGCACATTCCCCTATTAAGATAATTAGATATCTTTGCTTACCGCCGTCCTGATTTTTAGTCAGGGCGGCGGTTTTATACGGGCGCAAAATTGGTAAACTTGTCATACGACAAGTTATATACCGAAATCAACTTGACGTATGACAAGCGAAAGGATATAATGATTTTGAGGTGAGGTATACATGCAGCTGATGAAAGAAAAGCAGGACCTGACGTATTTGTCGTGGTCAGTCTATCGCAATTCTTCCGGAACCGCCGGTTCTTTTCTGAAAGCATACTCCGAACTCGGCGGAAAGAAGACCTATTACAAGCTCTCAAACTTCGATAAGGCACGTGGGGTCATTGGGTATGAGTGCGTGAACGAGCTGATCGTTGACCGGCTGCTGACCATACTGGGGATTCCTCATCTGTCCTATCAGCTGATCCATGCGGATGTTTCAGTGGATGGCAGAACCCATGAGGTTTATCTCTGCGCTTCGGAGGATTTCAAGGCAAAGAGCGAGTCCAAGACCGCTTTGGATGCCTACAAAGAGTTGGAAGCGCTGCCGGATGAGTCCGCTTTGGATTTCTGCATCCGTATGGGATGGGAAGACTATGTTTATCAGATGCTGATCGTAGACTATCTGATCCTGAACCGGGATCGCCACGGTGCCAATATTGAGGTGCTGCGCAACAGCCGAAAGAAGACGATTCGTCTGGCTCCCCTGTTTGACCACGGCCTCTCTCTGCTTTGCAGCTGCCCGGATGATGCTGCGGCGGCTGCGTTCGATGTGATGGCCGACAAGCCCTGCAACAACTTTATCGGCTCAAAGTCCACATGGGATAACCTGCGTATCATTCCGAAGGATAAAATGCCAAAGCTGACGCCGCTGCACGAGAGCGACAGGCGGATACTGATGGAAGGGCTGGACGGCGTGCTCTCGCAGACGCTTCAGGACAAGATATGGGAAATGATTTGGAAAAGGTGGTGCGCGTATGAAGATTTTTGCCATTCGAGATGAATCAGCGCAGGAGCAGAAGGATCTGGCGTACCTCCTGTACTACGAGCAGGAAAAGCGGTTCTACATTGAGCTTCCGGAGAACGCGGACGCATGGGAGACACCACTGCTACTGGACTCCTTTGTGAAGCGCAGAGAAACCACAGTCAATTCTTATTGGAGCAAAATCTGGGTGGAGCAGCGGATTGTTCCGCCCGACCGCCAGAATATAGGCGAGATTTTGCGCGACAATCATCTGAAGGAATACGATGAGTACGAGCTATTGATGCTGGCAATGGGGCGATGCGCGCAGGACGATTACTACCTCGTTCCCATTGATGAGAAGGAGCTTCCGGAAGAAATTACGAAGCGCTTCTCCAAGAGAATTGAAGATGTGCTGCCGCTGGAGGATCATTGTCTGCTGGTGTTTTTCCGGGATGGCGCGGTGAAGAAGTGCGATTTGCAGAAGCACTTTGAAAAGACGAAGGCGTTTCAGATCCTTCTCAAGAAGCCGGACTATTTTCAGCATGTGCAGATGCAGACGGGAGGATACGGCGTTGCTTGGGATGTGAACATGACTGTTTCGGATACGATGCTCTACCGGATCGGCAAAAGTGTTCCTCTGACGGCGGCTGATTTCCGGAACTTTGCCGCCCACAGAGTCATCAACGCAGCGGAAGCAGCGGAGATCTTGGGCTGCTCCCGGCAGAACATCATTGACCTAACAAAACGCGGAAAGCTCCATCCGATCAAATCCTCGGAAAAGAGTACGCTGTACCTCAAAAGTGAGATCCTGAAACGGAATTGGCAGTGATCATGCGTTATACCCCTTTATACCCCTTTTGAAAAGGGTATAAAGGGGTATAAAAGATTTTGGGCTATCGTGGGCAGGTTTTCGCATCAATTTAACGCTTGATACACCCAATGCCCGTTCGCGCGAGCTTTATATAGCTTTCCCTCTTCCACCAGTCCAGCCAAAATTCTATTCGCCGTCGCTGCCGACACTCCGCACAGCTCCCGCACATCGGCGTTCATGACATAGTCGTGAGTCTTGAGATACTTCTCAATTATCTTCCAGCGGAGGGTAGTCTTGTCTATCTTTCCATTGCTCATCTCATCACTTGTGCTAATTACTTCTATGAGTAATGCTTTGATGGCAGACAGCATAAACTCGATAAATACCGTGGATTTCCCCGCATCGTTGGAGGGATTGATGGCTGCGTAATACTTCTGCTGACGGTCCTGGATGATAGACTCTACCGGGAGCCAGGCAAAGGCTGAATTCCACTTGAAGAGCAGCAGTGTGTGCCACAGTCGCCCCACACGCCCATTGCCATCGGCGAAAGAGTGGATCAGTTCCAGTTCACAAAATTCCGTATTCTTGCGTTACTAAAGCAAGAAGTTATTTGGTCAGTAGTTCAACAAGCTCTGCCACATCGGTACGAGGGTTGCAATCCCCAGAAGGCCAGTTGCGATCTTTATACTGCCTCTCTTTCGCTTTGCATCTCTCAATGGCTTCCTGCGTGTGATCTTTCAGTTTTCGATAGCAATCCCGGCCCTTGTCATAGTCGGGAAGTTGGCGTTTCAAATCCTCCAGCACCTGGCTTGAACCCGAGTATGTTCCACGCAGCTCATGAAAATGGGCCACAAACCAAACTTCAAAGCAGGGGTTGGAAGCAAATACCTTGTATTGGCAGTTTTTCTCAACTTGCAAGAGATCATATACCTGCTTAGTTCTACTTTCATTGCAGTCAAGATCCAAGATGATGCCGGCGATATCGTCCCCAGCAGAAACGTCGTCTTTCAAGCACTCGCGTTTCAAGGTCTCCAGCATCCCCTGGGGGTCGGTTTCCCCTC
>OLQB01002115.1_pt1 | contig 13229 bp, 13 predicted proteins | sample 1672681 | NCBI WGS metagenome assembly OLQB01 (sample SAMEA3136713, study PRJEB25190) | human gut metagenome | reverse complement strand
AGAGGGACAGCGAGTTCAACTGCAGCTTCCATGGTTTCTTTAACCAAGGCTTTCATCGCTACAAGTTCATCGTTTGGCACCTCAAGGACGATTTCATCGTGCACTTGGAGGAGCATCTTAGTTTTATAGCCACCTTCTACCAAAGCCTTGTCTAAGTTAATCATAGCAATCTTGAGGATATCAGCGGCACTTCCTTGGATAGGTGAGTTGATAGCTGTACGCTCTGCGAAGTTGCGAACATTAAAGTTACGAGAATTGATATCTGGCAACTCACGACGGCGGTGGAAGAGAGTTTCTACGAAGCCCTTATCCTTAGCCTCACGAACCACATTATCCATATAGGCCTTGATACCAGGATAACGCTCAAAGTAGGTATCGATATACTCCTTGGCTTTCTTACGGCTAATGCCAAGGTTGTTAGAAAGACCGAAGTCAGAAATGCCATAAACGATACCGAAGTTAACAGCCTTGGCGTTACGACGGTCGTTAGGTGTGACATCCTCTGGCTTTTCAATACCAAAGACACGCATGGCTGTAGAGGTATGGATATCTGCCCCCTCTTTAAAGGCTGCAATCAAATGCTCATCTCCCGAAATGTGGGCAAGCACGCGCAACTCAATCTGTGAGTAATCCGAGCTTAAAAGTACTGCGTCCTCAGTCGATGGGACAAAAGCCTTACGGATGAGACGACCTTGCTCCAAGCGAACAGGGATATTTTGCAAGTTTGGATCCACTGATGAGAGGCGACCTGTCTGTGTTAAATCTTGCACATAACGGGTATGGATTTTGCCATCCTCAAGGATATAATCCTGAAGCCCCAAGACATAGGTAGACTGAAGCTTAGTGATTTGGCGGTACTCCAAAATCTTAGCTACGATTGGAGCAATTGGTGCCAAACGTTCAAGGACATCCACTGCCGTTGAATAACCTGTCTTGGTTTTCTTAGTGTATTCCAAAGGTAGTCCCATCTTTTCGAAGAGGATGACACCCAACTGTTTAGGCGAGTTAATATTGAACTCCTCGCCCGCCATTTCGTAGATTTCTTGGGTCAATTTATCGATGACTACTTGGTTTTCCACTGCCATCTCGTTAAGGGTTTGTCCCTTAACCTTAATACCAGCGATTTCCATCTTAGCTAGCACATTTGCCAGTGGTAACTCCATGTCAAAGAGAAGCTCTGATTGGCCGTGTTCAGCCAATTTTTCAAGCATGACCGGCTTAGCGACCTGAAGGACCTTGACTTTTTTAGCCAGGTGGCTGAGCAAGACATCTTTTTCAGGAACCGCACGTTTAGCTCCCTTGCCATAGACCACTTCATCTGTTTCAAGCGGCAAGTCTGTATAGAGACGGGCAATGGTTGACAATTCATTGTCTTCAACGGTTGAGAGCAGATACTTGGCCAGACGTGCATCAAAATTAGCCGTAGGCAAGTCAATACCTAGATGGCTCAAAAGGACCTTACTTCGCTTGAAATCGTAGATATTAACAGCTTTAGAAAGAGCTGCCTGGAAGGCGTCTGATTTGAGTAGATCAGTATCTGTAGACGCATAAATCTGCTTGTCATTCCCCCAAGCAAAACCGATGATAGGTTCTATGTGATAATTGTCACCGAGGATTTCAAAACAGAAGAAATCGTCAGAGCTAAAGTGAGCTTCTGTCACTTGACTAGGCTCTGCGTAGGCCACATCAAAATCCTGCGGCACAGCCTCGCCACCAAGGGCATTTTTAAACTGAACAAAGCCCATCTCGTCATAAAAGGCTGCCAATTTTTCAAGGTCAGGTCCCGTAAAGGCCGTATCATCTAAGCCAATTTCAATAGGAGACTGAGTGTTAATAGTCACCAAAGTCTTGGACAAGAAGGCTTGTTCCTTGTCATTGATGAGATTTTCCTTCATTTTGGACTTCTTCATCTCGTCGATGTGATCATAGATACCTTCAAGGGAACCGTGTTCCAAGAGGAGCTTAAGGCCAGTCTTTTCACCAATCTTAGTAACCCCTGGAATATTATCGGACTTATCACCCATGAGAGCCTTAAGGTCGATGAATTGCGCCGGAGTAATCCCCATTTTCTCCATGAGGTAGTCAGGTGTGAAGGCTTCAAACTCAGCCACACCTTTTTTCGAAATCTCAACAACTGTATTTTCGTCAGTCAGCTGAATCAAGTCTTTATCCCCAGAAACAACTGTGATTTGGTAGTCCTCACTGGTATTTTCAGCCATCTTAGCCAAGGTACCGATAATGTCGTCTGCCTCGTACTGAGCCAGGTCATAATAGGCGATACCACGTGCAGCCAACATCTCACGGATATAAGGGAACTGCTCACGGAATTCCTCTGGAGTCTTGGCACGACCAGCCTTATAGTCCGCAAACATCTCGGTACGGAAAGTTGTTTTACCCGCATCAAAGGCTACCAAAACATGGGTCGGTTGGATACGCTCAAGTAGGTTGTCCAACATGAGGTGGAAACCGTAGATGGCATTGGTATGAAGGCCATTATTGTTACGAAAACGGTCAATTTGATTATAAAGTGCGAAAAAGGCACGAAAGGCAACGGATGAACCGTCGATTAATAGTAATTTTTTCTGATTAGTCATAGGTTTATTATAGCATAGATGGGTGCATTGGTTTTAATTGAAAATCTCTTATTTTAGAAAGACTCTTTTGTAAAATAGTCGTTCAAAAATAAAAAACTTCAAGGAAAATTGTTCAGAGACAAACTGTAAAAATAGCCAGTCAACATCTGATGACAAAAGCCCGCTTATAAAACTATCTCAAGCATTTCCTACCCCCACCCCCTATAGTCAAATGTGTTATAATAGGAGCTATGAACACAAAGATTTTAGACCAATTAGAATTTAACAAGGTCAAGGACCAGTTCACAGAATACCTGCAGACTGAACAGGCTCAGGCGGAGTTGCGTGACTTGGTGCCTATGACCAATCCAGAAAGAATTCAAAATCAATTTACAGAAATTCAAGAAATGGCAGAGATTTTCGTAGAGCACCATGGCTTTGCCATTGGTAGTTTGCGAGATATTTCTGAGCCCTTGCGTCGTTTGGAACTGGATGCTGACCTCAACATTCAGGAGCTCATTGCCATCAAGAAGGTGCTGCAAGCTTCTGCTGACCTCGGTCGCTTTTACGCTGACCTTGATAATGTTGAGCTCGTAGCCCTTAAACGTCTTTTCGAAAAGATTGAGGCCTTCCCAAGTCTACAAGGCAGCCTTCAAAGTATCAATGATGGTGGTTTCATTGAACATTTTGCTAGCCCTGAGTTGCAGAATATCCGTCGTCAACTCAAATCTTGTAATGATGCCATTCGCCAGACCTTGCAAGACATTCTCAAGAAATCTGGTCACATGTTGGCTGAGAGTTTGATTGCTAGTCGTAATGGTCGTTCAGTGCTTCCTGTCAAAAATACCTACCGTAACCGTATTGCTGGGGTTGTGCATGACATCTCAAGCTCTGGAAACACAGTGTATATCGAGCCACGCGCCGTTATCCAACTTAACGAAGAAATTACACAATTACGTGCAGACGAACGCCACGAGATGGCCCGTATCCTGCATGAATTGTCTGATCAACTCCGTCCACAAGCTGCTGCTATCGCTAACAACGCTTGGATTTTGGGTCACATGGACTTTATTCGAGGAAAATACCTCTATCTCCATGATAAAAAGGCGGTTATTCCAAAGATTAGTGACAACCAAACACTCCAACTGCTTAACGTCCGTCACCCTCTCTTGGTCAACCCAGTAGCCAACGATTTACGCTTTGATGAGGACCTCACAGCCATTGTCATTACAGGTCCCAATACCGGTGGTAAAACGGTCATGCTTAAAACTCTAGGACTAGCACAGCTAATGGCTCAATCTGGTCTTCCAATCTTAGCCGATAAGGGCAGCCGTGTGGCCATTTTCCAAGAGATTTTTGCGGACATCGGAGATGAACAGTCTATCGAACAGAGTTTGTCAACTTTCTCTAGTCACATGACCCACATTGTCGAGATTCTGGACGCTGCCGATAGCAACAGTCTTGTCTTGGTCGATGAGCTTGGGGCTGGTACCGACCCTCAGGAAGGAGCTAGTCTAGCCATGGCAATCCTAGAGCACCTCCGTTTGAGCCAGATTAAGACCATGGCTACTACTCACTATCCTGAGCTTAAGGCCTATGGGATTGAGACGCAACATGTGGAAAATGCCAGCATGGAGTTTGACACAGCGACTTTAAGTCCTACCTATCGTTTTATGCAGGGGGTTCCAGGTCGCTCAAACGCCTTTGAGATTGCTCGCCGCCTCGGTTTGAATGAGATTATTGTCAAGGAAGCGGAAAACCTAACGGATACTGATAGTGATGTCAACCGTATCATCGAGCAACTTGAAGCCCAAACTGTGGAAACACAAAAACGTCTGGAGCACATCAAGAACGTTGAGCAGGAGAACCTTAAATTCAACCGTGCGGTCAAGAAACTCTATAATGAATTCTCCCATGAGTACGACAAGGAACTCGAAAAGGCTCAAAAAGAAATTCAAGAGATGGTGGATACAGCTTTGGCTGAGAGCGATAGTATTCTCAAAAATCTTCACGATAAGAGTCAACTCAAACCTCATGAAGTTATCGACGCCAAAGGAAAACTCAAGAAACTTGCCCCACAAGTGGACCTCTCTAAGAATAAGGTTCTTCGTAAGGCCAAGAAAGAAAAGGCTGCGCGTGCCCCTCATGTCGGAGATGATATCATCGTTACCGCCTATGGTCAACGTGGTACCCTTACCAGTCAAGCCAAAAATGGTAACTGGGAAGCCCAGGTAGGTCTCATCAAGATGACACTCAAGGCGGATGAATTCACTCTTGTTCGTGCCCAAGCAGAAGCCCAACAACCTAAGAAGAAACAGATTAACGTGGTTAAAAAAGCCAAAAAGTCATCTGGCGGTCCTCGTGCCCGTCTAGACCTTCGTGGGAAACGTTACGAAGAAGCCATGCAAGAGCTTGATGCCTTTATTGACCAAGCCCTACTTAATAACATGAGTCAGGTGGACATCATCCACGGTATTGGTACAGGTGTCATCCGTGATGCCGTTACCAAATATCTCCGCCGTCATCGCCATGTTAAAAGTTTTGAATATGCCCCACAAAGTGCCGGTGGTTCCGGATGTACCATTGCAACCTTAGGGTAAAAATAGTTAAGAAAGACTGAGACCTTGTGTCCGGTCTTTTTCATATCCTACCAAAACAATGAACAAAAAAAGTCTCCCTTAATCAAGGAAGACTTCTATTTTCTATATCACACTTGTCCACAAATGCTGGATAATCTGACTAACTGGAAAATAACCATTAATCAAGATACGTAAAACCCAGCTCGATGACAAGAGCGTTTGAATGTTATTCATGGGAACAGTCGCAAGAATATTCCCCAACATAGTCAAAGGCACAAGACTCACTAAGGTGGCCAAGACACCACCTACCACTTGGTAACGTCTCTGATCAAGTCGCTCAATTCTCACAAAATGGAAGAAAATACCAAGAAAGCGTAAGCCATAATAGGCTATACAGTAGATAGCAAAATAAGCAACGCCCGCATAATAGACACGGTCAAGTGAAAAGATGTTCTGATCTTTAAAGAAAGCTATACTAGCATCTTTGGTTGGATTGGTATAAGGTACCCAAAGATTGATAGCCTCTCCTAGCGACCGGTAGAAATAGGCCGCCACACACATGGCGATAATGACTGAAACCACGTAATAAGCTTGCATAAAGAGGCCTCGACGGTAGCCAATGTAGAAATTCCAAGCCATAATAGCTAAGACAAGGAGTCCAATCATGCGTCATCCTCATCGTCATTTGTAGCTGTCGCCTTAACCTTGAGCTGCTCAAGTTGCTTAGCTCTCAACGTTTCCAACTCTTTTTCCATATCTTCAACTTGAATTTCGCGTTCCAACTGAGTCGACAAAGAATTGATAGCCATTAGGATAGCGATTGTTTCATTGTCAGCATTTTTCATCTGCTCTTTGATAATTTTATATTTCTCGTGGGCAACACGCTCAACCTCTTCCATGAAAAGGTTGTCCTTATCAGTTGTTAGCGTGAGGTTCTTCTCTCCAAAATGAAATTTGTAACGGTTCTTATTTGCCATTTGCTTGTTAGCTGCCAATCAATGGTGGTCACGGATTCGCCACCGCAGCTTCTCCTTATTTTATTGCTTTTATATCGCCATTTGTTAGCAAGATTCAGACACTTACTCTGAGGCGTGTTCGATACTTAAATGCCAACCCATTTTCTCTAATTGTGGAAAAAAGAGCATGGTTAGGCATTCTCTTTCTAATCATTATATCCTAAATTTTAACTTTCGTAAATTTTAGACTTTGCACTTCTCTAGAAAAATAATTTTCAGGGATTCCGAGTCTGTAAAATATCTACCAATTCTCCTTTTTTGTGCTAAAATAGATTCCATGGGCACAATCGTATTAAAAATGACAGCAGAGCAGATTTCGACACTCCAGAAGGACCTGGCAAGCTATGCGACTGCGACTAAAAATCCTTATGCAAGCTTTTCAGCCAAGGTCGATGGAATAAGTGTCATCGCCTATACTTCAGGAAAGGTAACTTTCCAAGGAGCTAAGCCAGAAGTCTTGGCTAGCCGTTTTGGGTACCAAGCTGAATCTAAGCATTCACCTGATGGGCAAAACCTAGCCCTAATTGGATCAGATGAAGTCGGAAATGGCTCCTATTTTGGTGGTCTAGCTGTTGTAGCTAGTCTAGTTACCCCGGCTGACCATGCCTTTTTGAAATCTCTTGGGGTCGATGATTCTAAAAATCTTAATGATGTCAAGATTCGTCAGATTGCACCTATATTGGAGGAGAAAATTCCTCACAAGGCACTTCTTCTTTCGCCTAGAAAGTACAATGAAGTGGTCGGAGACGATAAGAGTCATAATGCTGTGTCCGTTAAAGTAGCTCTCCACAATCAGGCTATCTTTCTATTGTTACAATCAGGTGCTAAACCAGATAAGATTGTCATTGATGCCTTCACCAGTGAGAAAAATTATCAGAAATACCTCAAGAATGAACGCAATCGCTTTGACTTTCCTATCACTTTAGAAGAAAAGGCTGAAGGGAAATACTTAGCTGTCGCGGTGAGCTCTATCATCGCTCGCAATCTCTTCCTGGAAAATTTGGACAAACTCAGCCAAGAGGTTGGCTACACCCTTCCTTCAGGTGCTGGTGCTAAATCTGACCAGGTCGCAACTAAGCTTCTTCAAGCCTACGGAGATCAGGCTCTCCAAGCTACTGCTAAATATCATTTCGCCAATACTAAAAAAGCCTACCAACGCTTAAAATAACCCTGAAAGGCCTTAACTATGAAAAACAAATGGACCCAATACTTCCTCATTTTACTTCGTGAATGGGGACTCTTTATCCTCTTTATCACATTTTTCCTTTTGACTCGCCTCTTCCTTTGGCTCCCTGTCCAGGTTGACGGCCACTCAATGGATCCTACTCTAGCCAATAATCAACGTGTTATCGTTTTGAAACACACATCCATTGAACGCTTCGATATTGTCGTTGCCAAGGAAGTCGAAGACGGTAAGACGAAACAAATCGTCAAACGTATCATCGGTATGCCAGGTGATACCATTACCTATCAAAATGATAAACTTACTGTCAACGGTAAAGAAGTCAAGGAAGAATACCTCAAAGAATTCCAAGCTGCCTTTGCCAAGGATAAGCTACAAAAAGAATATGCTTACAACGATGACAAGAGCAAGAGTGGATACTTCCAACAACTAGCTAAGGATGCCAAGGCCTTTACAACCAATGCTGACGGTAACACGACCTTCTCTGTCACTGTTCCTGAAGGCAAATATTTCCTACTTGGAGACAACCGTATTGTTTCCAAAGATAGTCGAGTAGTTGGTTACTTTGACAAGAGTGCTCTTGTAGGGGAAGTTAAATTCCGCTTCTGGCCACTTAATAAAATTGGTACCGTTGAGGATAACTAAAAACACTAAATAAGATAAGGTTGGGGAAACCCAGCCTTATTATGTATCTAGGAAAAACACATGCAAGAATTTTATTTTTCAGGAACTATCGAACGCGTCATTTTCGAAAACGCTAGTAATTTTTTCCGTATTCTACTCTTAGAAATTGACGAAACAGACAGTGATTTTGAGGACTATGAAATCATTGTCACAGGAACTATGGGGGATGTCATGGAGGGTGAAGACTATACCTTCTGGGGCCGCGGCGTTTCCCAGGGCCACTCCGATGCCATCCGTCGAGTTCCCGGTGTGAAGGACGGTAAACAGTACACCTGCCCCGTGGCAAGCGCTCTGGAAGCCGTAAGAAATGGAGAAAATCCTGTGCTTACTACCAGGGATATGCATACAAGAGAATGCTATGTGGTGGCAGAAGAAGGGGCCGACAGAGGAACCATTGAAAACACCATCAAAACCATGCCCAACTATTTTGCTGATTATGATACCACTGTTCATTTTATTTCCGAAGAAGAACTGAAAGAAAAACACAGTGGCCTGGCTCACGGCGGATTTGTATTCCGCAGCGGCAGGACCGGTGTCCATAAAGAGCATGCCCATGTGATGGAATATCGTCTGAAGCTGGACTCCAATCCTGAATTTACCACCCATGTGGTCCTTGCTTATGCAAGAGCCCTCTATCGTTTTGCCAAAGAAGGGAAGAAAGGATGCTTCACCGTATTCGACGTGCCCCCGGCCTACCTTTCGTCCCTTTCCGGCGAAGAACTCAGGGCTCATTTACTCTAAACCAGTGATTCGCTCATGGTGCCTGTGTTGATAAACATTGGCAAGAGCTGCCGCATGATGAGATGGTATAAGAAGTTTTCTGTTCAACTTATCCCATATTCCCTATCCCATAAAAAATTCGGAATCAAAGAGAAAATAATGCAATCAGCTTTTTTGATATTGTCGGAGGGGCTCTGGAAAAGTGCAGGATCAGAGATGGCCGAGAGCAGGAAAGAAGCCTCTGCTTCGTAATATTTTGACATTTTCTCTCATTTACTATATAATTAGTTCGGCCATCCGGGGATGTACCGGTTTCGACAGAAGATTCTGGGCCATAAACAGCGAGTCGGGATTCCATCTACCCCGTTAAACGGTGGAAAAACTTAAACGCAAAACGTGATTTTGCTTTAGCAGCCTAATCTGCTAATGTCCCCTGACGTTTTCCTATGACTTCAGGCTGACATCAACCAATAGGATACCGGCGAAGGAGGTTCGGGACTTCAAAGGGAAACCAATTCCGAAATCGGCAAAGGCAGTTTGTTCCTGTACGATACTTTGCTTAAATCTCAAACAGTAACTGCACTCGGAGAAATTTATGGGACAGGCTTTTTGGACAGGGGTTCGACTCCCCTCATCTCCACCAGAATTATCAAGGGTTGTGAAAAAATGTTCAATCATTTTTTCACAACCTTTTTTATTTGACATATCATCATATTGACAAATTTAAATATATAGAATATAATAAATACATGCAAACAGTGAAATTCATTTATGAACAATAAGGAGTGTAAGCATATGATGGCACCGATTACAGGCACCGCAAATATTGATAAGGTTCTCACCGAAGGTGATGTGATTCTTGGATTTTCTGCTCCCTGGTGCGGATACTGCAGAAGACTGCGTCCTATGGTAGAAAAACTGTCCGGCGAAATAGAAACGCCTATTTATGGCATTAATGTTGATGAAGATGAGGAAATTGCGAAGCGATATGAAGTAGAAACCATTCCGACCCTCATTTATTTCCATGAAGGAAAACCGGTGAACCGGATTATTGGTTATGGCAATGTGGGCTACAATGATTTGAAGTCTTTTGTAGAAAAAGCGTCTGAATAAGGCAATGGAAAAAGGGGTCCCCTGGGGCTCCTTTTTTTATGCGTTTCTTGGTGATTTCTCTGATTTTATGGGCAGCCCATGGTGGGACGTGGTACAATGAAAGAAAAAGATTTGACAGGGAAGGGAAGTGGAAATGTGGGCAATGAGGCCTTGAATCTTACGAAAAAAGAACTGCTCAATCTGGGTGAGCAGTATTTGAAAATCAGGAATTATGACAGTGCCATGAAGTACCTGTCCCGGGCAGTGATCCAGGGCAGCAGCAGGGCAGGTACAAAGCTGTATGAATTGGGAAAAATTTTCTATAATAGGCTGAACTATGAGTCTGCATTCCGCTGCTTCCAGCTTCTGTCAGATAAAGGGCATGGAGAAAGTACCCTGCTTTTAGGGGAAATGTATGAGTATGGCCGGGGGGTGCCAAGCAGTCTGCAGAAGGCTTTTGACTGTTTTGCCACCGCTTATCAGCAGGGGGTTCCCCGGGGCGCCTACCTGGCAGGACGGCTGATGACAGCCGATGCTCTCCGGTCAGAAGAAATCAGGGACATTGCGGTGAGCTGGTATAAGGAAGCCATTGCCGGAGGAATTACCGAGGCCTACGCAGCCATTGGAAAACTTTACATCGAAGATGGAAGGCGGGCACTGCCCGGAGATCCGCCGAAAAGTGATAAAACTGCTTTGTCCTGGTTTTTGAGGGGCGCGGTGCATGGAGATAATCTTTCCAGGGAATTGGCAGGCGATTTTTTCATTTACGGTATTGGTACGAAAACCGATGTGAAGCGGGGCATGGAACTTTATTTCCAGGCTTTCCATGATGGCAGCGTATCAGTATGCTTCAAGCTGGGTAACCTGTATTCCAATGGATTTTACGTTCATAAAAATATCGATTTATCTGTGGCCTGGTATCTGAAGGCCTTTGAACGGGGCGATAGCAGGGGAAAGTATTACGCAGGCCGGGTGTCATATCTGGCAGGGAGGTCGTACCCTTCCATTCCGGAGGGGCTGGAAGAAAAGGCAAAAGCTCTTTATTACCTGGAGCAGGCCGCTTCTTTTGGATACGCTGATGCCTTTGAAATGTTGGCAGATATTTCCCTCAGCCGGGGTAATTATAAGGAATTTGAGGAAAATCTGAAACAGGGTACCCTGGCCGGCAGTGATGACTGCCGGGAGAAGCTGGTGCGTTACTGCTGCGGCCGGGCAATGAAAGCGTTGGGACCTGTGAAGGGACTTCTCGAATCCAGTGCGGTGATGAAGGTACCTCTTGACCGCGGTAATGAGGAACGTTTGAAGGAAGCTGCGTCCTGGTACAGGAAGGCAGCTGCTGCAGGAGATGGGGAAAGCTGGGCGATTCTGGCCAGATTTTATTTCTTCTATGGCGACATTCTTCAGGTTAGGGAACGAGATTTTACGAAGGCCGTCAAACAGGCCGGAAGTTCCGGTGCTGTGCAGTTGAAGCGGCTTTTATGGATGTATTATGCTGGTCCTGAAGCGCTCAATGGCGAAGTATTTCATAAGGAAAATGCAAAAAAAGCCTTTCAGATGGCTCGCCAGCTGGCAAGGGAAGGATATGCTGCATTTTATCCGGTTTTATCCTCCTATTATGAAATCGGATATGGTACAAGGAAAAACAGCCACCTGGCTGCCCATTGGGCTGAAAAAGCCCGGATTTGACAGGAGAAAAAGAAATGGAATTATCAGAATACTTTGACCGGGTCAGGAAATTGAATCCACTGGTCCATCATATAACCAATTACGTCACAGTAAATGACTGTGCCAATGCCTGTCTGGCAGTGGGAGCGTCGCCGGTGATGGCAGATGCCATTGATGAGGCGGGGGATATGGCGAGTATTTCCTCTGCCCTGGTACTGAATATAGGCACTTTGAATGTAAGCAAGGTGGAATCCATGATAGAGGCAGGCCGCAGCGCCAATGCCGGAGGAATCCCGGTGATTTTCGATCCGGTGGGCCAGGGGGCCACTGATTTTCGGAATCGCATGGCAGCGGAAATCATGAGCCATGTATCCATGTCAGTCGTACGAGGAAATATGTCGGAAATCCTTTCCCTGGGAGGTGAGCATATCCATACGAAAGGGGTGGATACCGGCGCGGCTGTTGAAATCAGGGAGGCTGAGGCCATCGCATCCCGTCTGGCTGAAAAATGGAAGGCTGTGGTTGTTATCAGCGGCGCTTCTGATATTGTGACCGATGGAAAGCATCATGTGCTGATTCATAATGGCTGTCCCCAGATGTCCCTCATTACCGGTTCCGGGTGCATGTGTTCCACACTGATTGGAGCCTTCTGCGGGGCTCATCCCGAAGATCCCTTCGGAAGTGCCACCGCCGCCATGGCGGTCATGGGACTGGCTGGAGAAAGAGCCTGGGACAAATGGGGCAGAGAAGGTCTTGGTCATTTCCATATGGGCATTCTGGATGAACTGGGACGAATGACAGGAGAAAGTCTGGCCAAAGGAGCTCGCTATGAGGAAAATTGATTACAGATTGTACCTGGTGACTGATAGAAAACAGCCGGCGCCGGGGACTTTTGAAAAAGTGGTAGAAGAAGCCTTAAAGGGCGGAGTTACCCTGGTACAGCTTCGGGAAAAAGAAGGGGACACCGGGCTTCTCTATGAAAGGGCAGTGAAACTGAAACAAATCACAAAAGCTTACCATGTTCCCCTGATTATTGATGACCGCATCGATATTATGATGGCGGCGGATGCAGATGGCGTGCATTTGGGGCAGTCCGATATGCCTGCTGCTTTGGCCAGAAAGCTTATCGGAGCGGATAAGATTATGGGCGTTTCTGCCGGCTCGCTGGAAGAAGCGGTGAAAGCAGAAAAAGACGGGGCAGACTATCTTGGCGTAGGAGCCATGTTCCCTACGGCTACCAAGAAAGATGCAGATATAACCACGCCTGAAACTCTGCGCAAAATCATGGATACAGTGCATATACCGGTGGTCACCATCGGCGGCATGAATGAAAAGACCATCCCCCTCTTCAAGGGATACGGACTTTCAGGATTTGCCGTAGTATCAGCCATTATGGCAAGCCGGGAGCCGGAAAAAGCGGCGAAAAACCTGAAACGAATAATTGATGACATAGTGGGCCGGTAAAGGACTGATTCCTACAAGGAGCCCTTAAAATTTGCAGCTCTTCCTGAAATGGAATTTTCAACTTGCTTGGAATAAAAATATTTTATAAAACTGTTGACATAATCAAAAGTCTATGCTATCATAATTCACGTTGCTGATGAAGCAGCGGTCATGAAGAAAAACATTTGAAAAAACTTCTAAAAAAGAGTTTGACAAAACGAAAACTTCGTGATATGATAATCAAGTCGCTTGAAGAGCGATGATTCTTTGAAAA
>OLQB01002109.1_pt1 | contig 13246 bp, 11 predicted proteins | sample 1672681 | NCBI WGS metagenome assembly OLQB01 (sample SAMEA3136713, study PRJEB25190) | human gut metagenome | reverse complement strand
GCGACACCGTGCGCCAGGTGATGCTGCCGGTGTGGAGCTCCTACTACTTCTTCACCCTGTACGCGAACGCCGCCGGGTATGACGCCCGTATGCTGCGTGCCGACGAAGTGGCGAAGCTGCCGGAGATGGACCGCTACCTGCTGGCCCGTCTGCGCCGCCTAGTGGAGAAGACCCAGCATGCGCTGGACAACTTCTACATTTCCGACGCGTGCGATGCGGCGAGCGACTTCATCGACGTGCTGACCAACTGGTACATCCGCAACAACCGCGAACGTTTCGGTGCCGGTGATGAGAACGCGTTCAACACGCTGTACACCGTGCTGGAAACCTTCATGCGCGTGCTGGCTCCGCTGGCTCCGATGGAGGCTGAAGCCGTGTGGCGCGGCCTGACTGGCGGCGAATCCGTGCATCTGGCCGACTGGCCGTTCCTTGCCGACGAGAAGACCGGCGAGACCACCGAGCTGGGTGCCGTGCTGCAGGACGATGCCAAGCTAGTGGACGCGATGGAGAAGGTGCGTGAGGTTGTTTCCGGCACGCTTTCCATGCGTAAGGCCAAGCAGATTCGCGTGCGCCAGCCGCTCGCCAAGCTGACCGTGGTGGTCGAGAACCCGGATGCGGTCGCCGCCTACAGCGACGTGTTGAAGGGCGAGCTCAACGTGAAGGATATCGAGTTCTGCACGCTGGAGGACGCCGGCTCCCAGGGTCTGAAGATCGTGAACGAGCTGCGCGTGAACGCGCGTGTGGCCGGCAAGCGCCTGCGTAAGGACGTGCAGTTCGCCATCAAGGCGTCCAAGAGCGGTGCCTGGCATGTGGACGCCGCCGGCGTGCCTGTGTGTGAGACTCCGAACGGCGAGATTGCGCTTGAGGAAGGCGAATACGAGCTGATCAACCGTGTGGAGGAGGAGAACGCGCAGGAGGCTGCGAACTCCGTGTCCGCCGCGCTGTCGACCGGTGGCTTCGTGATCCTCGACACCGAACTGAACGACGACCTGCTGGCCGAAGGCTACGCCCGCGACGTGATCCGCGCCGTGCAGGAGGCCCGTAAGGCCGCTGGCCTGGAAATTTCCGACCGCATCATGCTGAAGGTGACCGTGCCCGCGGACGATGTGGCCAAGGTCGAACAGTTCAAGGACCTCGTGGCGCATGACACCTCGTCCGACAGTGTAAGCGTCGAAGCCGGCGCCGAGCTGGGCGTGGAGGTTGCTAAGGTCTGAGGTGGTTGGCTGGGTGGCTGACTGACGATAGTATGTGGGGGTGTGTTTCTCCTGTCGAGTTTGGCAGGAGAAATACACCCCCTACTGCTATTTGTGTTGGGGCGTACTACGTATGCACAGGTATTTGGCGACGATAATCTTCGAATCAATCATTTCGTTTTTATCTTTTGCTGGAATGCGGTAGAGTAAAGACTATTCAGGGGGGTATCTGTAAAGGAGCAGGTTATGGTTCTATTAGCTCGTAAAGATGAGGAAGGCAATACTCAGACTTTGTATGACCATCTTCATGGTGCAGGAAGATTGGCTAGTGGTTTCGAGGATGAATTCGCTGATATTTCACGTACGGCAGCCGTCTTGCATGATGTCGGGAAGGTTGCTCAGCAGTTCCAAACATATCTGTTATCGGATGATGGGCATAGGGGAGATGTGCAGCATGCCCGTCAAGGGGCGTTTGTCGTCAATGATTTTTTCGAGTCGAAAGGGGAAATTGAAGAGATAGCAAAGGAAATTCTTGAGCTTGCCATTTCTAAACATCACGGAGGTCTTCCTGATTGCATTGACGAGTCCGGGAATAGAGCTTTTCTTCTTGGGTTCACGGAGTCGGACAAAAGCAACGAGAAGTATGCGTATCAAGAAATCAAGCGGGGGCTTAACGGTTTGGCGCTCGATCTGCAATCGAATTTCCGAGGTTCAGCGGAAGATATCGCTTGTTTCCTGAAGAAAATTAAATCGCTGAGGCTGTCGAAAGATAGCATATACTTCTATCTAGGTTTGCTCGTTAAACTGATTTATTCGCGACTGGTGGATGCGGATAGGACGGATGCTGCTTGTTTCGAGACCCGAAAACAGTATCGGCCTAATGCGGTTGATTGGCAGAATCTGATTAGTCGACTCGATAAAAGCATGAGATCTTTTGATTCGAGTTCGGAAATAAACAGGATAAGACATCAGATTAATGAACAGTGTTGTTTGGCGGGGGCGCGGGAAACCGGGATTTATCGTTTGTCGATTCCGACTGGCGGCGGTAAAACGTTGGCGTCGCTAAATTTTGCGTTGCATCATGCGCTGAAGACAGGAAAGCACCGGATCATTTACGTGATTCCATATTTGTCTATCACAACTCAGACGGCAAAGACTTTCCGAGATGTACTTGGTCTGAACTCTGATAGCGATGTTCTATTGGAGCATTACTCCACTGCAGGTATGCAACGTTCCGCTGATGTAGCGGATAATGCGTCGAGTGAGTTTGAGGATGCCGGGGAGCATCAGCGCAAGTTGGCGGCAGAGCGTTGGGACAATCCGATAATTGTTACCACTATGGTGGAATTCCTTGAGACTGTCATGTCTGCTCGCGGAACCAAACTCCGGAAATTCCATAATATGGCCGACAGTGTCATCATTTTTGATGAAATACAGTCGTTGCCGATGAACACAATCAATCTGTTCAATGAGATCGTCAGCTTCCTATCGAAGATTACCAATTCAACGATTCTTTTGTGCTCTGCGACGCAGCCGTTACTTGAAAAAACCAAACGAGAGAATCTGCTTCTTTCGGAAAAGCCTGATCTTATTGCTGAAACGGAAAGCTATGAAGACAAGCTTCGACGTACAAGAATTGTTGCTTCAGCTGAAAATAAAAGCTGCGATGAACTAGGGCAGATTATTTATCAGCAGGCGCGGAAGAACGGCAATTGTTTAGCAATCGTCAACCTGAAAAAGGAAGCGCGTGAGATTTTCCAATGCTTGGAACGACTTGATGTGAATCATGAGTTTGAGCTGATTCATCTCAGTACTGCCATGTGTGGAAGGCATAGAACGGATTGTCTGAACAGAATCGGTGCGCTGCTTGATCCAGGCAATCTGAAACCTGTGATTTGTGTGAGCACACAGCTTATTGAGGCAGGTGTTGACATTTCGTTTGCTTGCGTGGTCAGGGCGATGGCTGGTCTGGACAGTATTATGCAGGCCGCTGGGCGTTGCAATAGGAATGGTGAATCGGTAGAACCAAAGAATGTGTATGTCTATCCATTGAAAGATGAAGACAGCATGGAAAGGTATCTGCCGGATATCGCAATGGGTAAGCAGCTCACTTTACAGATTATGGAGAACTACCCAGGAAAGGATTTGCTGTCTTCGAATATTCTGGAACAGTACTATGACATGCTTCTCCGTAAGAAGGACGGTAATGGTAAAGGAGGCTATACGGATTGCCCAATTCGGGGAAGGGCGGAGGGAGCGACGACTGCTTATGATCTGTTATCCTTCAACGAATGTGATCGATCTCAATTCACGAATACTACGGGAGGAAAGTACGGTTTGTGCTTTGCTCAGGCTTTTCAGACGGTTAGCGATAACTTCCATGTAATTCCGGATGTCGCGCACAATGTTGTGGTCCCGTATGGTCAGGCGACTGAGTTACTTGATATGCTCCACAGGGGAGAATTGCCCGAGAAAATCTCAGTGCTAAGGCGGTTGCAGGAATATACGGTTTCTCTGTTCGATGATGACTATCGTGATTTGGCTAGGAAGCATGCAATTTCGTTAGCAAATGAGGATTTTGGAGTTTTCTTGCTGAATGAGGAATACTACAACGACAAGTACGGCGTAGTACGGGAGGCGGAGATGCCTCTCCTGCTGATGTAGGAAGGATGAGTGCTCTCTCGCAAGCTCCAAGGAGTATGCGAGAGAGCTGTAGTTGGGAAGGCAACACATATGCCAAATATATTTTCAATCCACATCGCTCTTGGCGCGATGGCAGTGGGAATCCCACAGGCACAAGGATAGTCGATAAAGCGTATGCCGCGAAACGCCTATTAGATTCTATATATGGCACGAGAAATTTTTTGTGGTACGCTATTAACCAATAGCTTTGGAAGACCGTTTACAAAGGAGTTATATGGAACGGCATCGGAATTCAATCGAATATGAAGTTTGGGGTAGATACGCATTGTTCTCGGAAGTCGCCACGCGTGTTGGTGGAGAGAAGTACTCGTATCAGGTGCCAACGTATCAAGCATTGAAGGGGATTACGGAGAGCATCTATTGGAAGCCCACGTTTAAGTGGGTCATTGATGCTGTGCGAGTCATGAATAAGATTCAGACGGAGGGCAGAGGTGTTCGCACTATTGTGTACCAGCCCAAGAAAAAAAATGTTAAAAATGATCTTTCATACTACACATATTTAAAGGATGTGAGGTATCAAGTTCTTGCGCATTTTGAATGGAACGACCTGAGGGAGGAACTTGCTGATGATCGTGATGAAAACAAACATCACAACATTGCGATGAGGTCCGTGCGTCAAGGAGGCCGTCGCGATATTTTTCTGGGTGCTAGGGAATGCCAAGCTTATGTCGAACCGTGTGAATTTGGAGGGGGAGAAGGGTTCTACGACTCTTATGGAGAATGGAACATGGGATATATGTTTCATGGATTCTCGTATCCGGATGAGAATCCTGACCATAATCTGATTTCGCGCTTCTGGATGCCGATTATGAAGGATGGCGTTATCAGATTCGAATCACCGGATTCGCCGCTTCTCGATCGGCACATCGTTAGGCATGGTTTGAACGTTAAAGAATTCAACTTAGGCAAGAACGTTACATCAGTAGAGGAGGAGTGAACGATGAGTCTGTTTGGTAATTTGCTTACTACCTACGAAATGATACAGGGGGCGTCTGGTCAGACTCCTCATAGTGCAGAGAAAGATGGTGACGCTGACGCTGCGAAGAGGGCGCTGATTCCGTACGGGCATACGACTCTTCCGGTTTCGCTGACAGTGCTTGTGGACGCGAATGGTTGTATCAGAGGTGTTGCCAAGAGAAAGAGCACCATCATCATTCCTTGTACAGAGGAATCGATGGGAAGGACCATTAAGCCAGTACCGCATCCGCTGTTTGATCAGTTACAGTACGTCGATAGTGGGCGCAGTCCTGAGAAGACGAGCATGTACTTGCAGCAGCTTGCAAAATGGAAAGGTGATGACGCCAAGCTTGAAGCTGTTTTCAAGTGTGTGTCGGAGCATAGCATCAGCGAGGCTGCTGCGCATTATGGCGTGGAGCTAACGGATAAGGACGATAAAGCCGGTGTTTGTTTCGAGGTTCAAATCGGACTCGAAGATTCTGATTTATCGAATGACGTTGATATTCGGAATCGTTGGATTGCGTATCTGCAGCGTTCTCAACACAGGCTGGGGAAGGATGTTTTTGGCGAGGATCTTTATACGCCAACCACTAATTTCCCTAAAAAGGTAGTTAGCTCCGATGCCAATGCCAAGCTATTGTCTGCTAATGATTCTACGAATTTTACTTTTCGTGGACGTTTTTCCAGTAAGGAACAAGCTTTGCTGGTTGATAGTGCGTCCTCTCAGAAAATCAACTCCACTTTGCGGTGGTTGGTGAATAATCATGGAACGTTGACAGGCAATCAGGCTATCGTTGTCTGGGCAATAAAAAGACCTGAGGAAAAGCCCGTATTGAATCCGCAGTCAGGATCTTTTGATTTTGATGATTTCCTCTCGCCAATAGCTGACGAATCCAAAGCGCTTCATGACGACATCAGCGATGCGCTAAATGCGACAAATGTTCAGTATGCAAAAATTTTCTCAAGGGTTCTGAGAGGATATGAGGGTGCGGAGGATCTGAAGACGCACAATGATCCGATGGTTGTCGTCATCTTGGATGCTGCTACAACGGGGCGTTTAGGCGTAACGTTCTACTGCGAGCTTCAGAAGGACGAATACATTAAGCGCATACTGCAATGGCATGTCGATGCAGCTTGGCCTCTTACATTTTTCAAAAAAAGCATCGTGGAGGGAGCTGAGCGGGTTAATGTCGTTCAGTATGAAGGGGCTCCATCGTTCACTGACATTATCAACTGTGCTTGTGGCACGTCTGATAGGAGCAGCAAGAGCTATAAACGCTTCGCGAAAGATGTGAAGGAACGGCTTATTGAATGTATGTTTGGCGGAGCGCAATTTCCCATGTCGATTTTGAATGCCGCATGTCATAAGGTCACCAAGCCTATGGGATACGACAATATCAGGGTCTGGCGTCGTGATTTTGAAATCGCTTGCAGCCTATGGAAAAAACACTATATCGATGAAACAAGAAAACAGCATAGACAGGAGGACGTAATAACCATGTATCTTGAACCGAATCGAGATGATCGTGATTACCTGTATGGAAGGTTGTTGGCGCTTGCCGACAATTTCGAGGAAAGCGTCTTGCGTAAGCAGGGAGTCAAGGACCGTCCAACCAATGCAATCAAATTGATGAGCAATTTCACGGCGAAGCCCTATACGACGTGGGGCACATTGTGGAAGCAGCTTACGCCATACCTTAAATCGGCAAACGGTGGGTCCTGGTTCCGTAATGAAGTCGACGATGTTATGGCTTTGTTTAAGGAAGGGGATTTTGAAGATAATAAGGCGCTTTCGCCAATGTTTCTTCTGGGATATTCATGTCAGCGGAGAGCATCTAAGCGTAAAGCGCAAGAGATTTCTCAAAAAAATAATAGCAACAACTGACTTTTGTAATTATCAGAGTCGATTCATCGCCTATAAGTAAGGAGTATGTGATTATGGCAGCTTTGGAAAATAAGATTGATTTTGCGATTGCCTTTGCGGTGAATAACGCAAATCCCAATGGTGATCCGTTGAATGGTAATCGTCCGAGAACGACGTCAGAAGGGCTGGGTGAGGTTTCCGACGTCGCCTTGAAGAGGAAGATCCGCAACCGTCTGCAGGATGCAGGAGAATCAGTCTTTGTGCAGTCTGATGATCGTTCCGATGATGGTGCCAAATCGCTGTCGGACAGGTTCAATACATATCTGAAGACCTTGCCGAAGGATGAGCAGAAGCAGAAGAATGTAGTCTTCGGTAAGGTGTGCGAGCGTTGGCTTGATGTGCGGTCCTTTGGTCAGGTTTTCGCCTTTAAGAAGGCCAAGGATACCGATGAGGTTTCGATTGGCGTACGCGGACCGGTCTCGATTCAGCCGGCATTCTCCATTAATCCCATCGCAATTGACGATGTGCAAATCACTAAATCGGTCAACAGCGAGACTACGGATTCCGGTAAAAAATCATCCGACACCATGGGCATGAAGTATCGTGTCTCTGGACGTGCCGTATATGTAACTTATGGAAGCATTAGCCCCCAGCTGGCGGAAAGAACAGGTTTCAGCGCAGAGGATGCAGAGAAAATCAAGGAAGCTCTGGTCACGCTGTTCGAGAATGATGAGAGTTCGGCACGTCCGTCAGGATCGATGGAAGTGCTGGATGTCGTCTGGTTTGCACATAACTGCAAGGGGGGCCAGTATTCTTCGGCCAAAGTTCATCGTTCCGTTTCCGTTGACGCGGATGGAACCGTGAATGTAGATGACGCTTCCATTCCAGGCCTTCGCTACGAAGTAATCGAAGGCCGCTGATTACAGCGTCCAAGCCTAGATGAGAGGTGCTTATATGAAAGGGCCAGATGGTTATTCAGAAGCAGATTGGCTGGCCCTTTCGGGTATTCAGCATTTCTCATTCTGCAAGCGTCAATGGGCGCTTATTCATATCGAGCAGCTGTGGTCAGAAAATTATCTGACCACAGCGGGGCATCTGGAACATGAACGCGCCCACGATTATGCGGCTTCTGAATCTCGCGGCGATATGCTGATCATGCGGGATTCGAGAGTCTATTCGCGAGCGCTCGGCATAACTGGAGCCTGTGATGTTGTGGAATTCCATAAGTCTAATGATGGTGTTCCGCTTCACGGAAGAGATGGATTGTGGTTGCCATATCCGATTGAATACAAACACGGCAAATCCAAAACGATTGATGCTGATCGTTTACAGCTATGCGCGGAAGCGATGTGCTTGGAAGAAATGCTCGCGTGTGATATTCCTGAAGGTGCTTTGTTCTATCAGCAGACAAAACGTCGTGAGCGGGTAAAATTTGACGAAGATCTTCGCAACATGGTCGAAGCTGACTTCTTGCAAATGCATGATCTTTTCTCCCGTGGATGGACTCCCAAAGTGAAACAGACCAGATCGTGTTCGTCATGTTCTCTACGGGATTTGTGCCTGCCTGAATTACGGAAGATGAAATCGGCAAAAGCATATATCGAAGAACGGCTCAAGGAAAGCGGGGAGTGATGAAGCAGCTGTTAAACACGTTGTTTGTGATGACAGAAGATGCCTATCTTGCCTTGGAGAACGATAATGTTGTGATTTATCAGAATGACCAAACCTTGGCGAAAGTGCCATTACGGTCAATTGAAGGAATCATGTGTTTCTCGTATAAGGGTGCTTCGCCTGCTCTTATGGGGCGCTGCGGCAAACTGGGCGTTTCTATGGCATTCTATTCACCGAGAGGTCATTATTACTGTTCCGTGTTAGGGGAGGAGAATCGTAATGTGCTACTTCGCCGTGAACAATTTCGAGTCGCGGATGACGAACAAAAATCTTTGCGTTATGCGAAATCTTTCATTGTTGGCAAGCTTTACAATGCGAAATGGGTGCTCGAACGCACGAAACGTGATCATGCTTTGCGGGTGAACATCGACCGACTTGCCGAGCAGAGCGGCAAATTGTCGGCAGCATTGTCAAAAGCTCGAAAAAGCTTGACGGTTGATGAGTTGAGGGGTGTCGAAGGGCTTGCTGCCAAAGATTATTTCTACGCTTTTGACGATTTGGTTCTGAAGAATAAAGATGATTTCTTTTTCACCAGTAGGTCGAGGAGGCCTCCGCTGGACAGGCTGAATGCATTATTGTCTTTTTGCTACTCCATATTGACGAATGATTGCATTGCGGCTTTGCAAGGTGTGGGGTTGGATCCGTATGTTGGTTTTATGCATACGGATCGGCCGGGGAGAGCCTCTCTGGCATTGGATCTGGTTGAAGAGTTTCGCCCGGTGTTAGCTGACCGCTTCGTGCTGACATTGGTTAATACAGGCGCTGTTAAGCCGGGGGATTTTGAAATACGGGAGAATGGCGGGGTGCTGCTGTCTGATTTCGGGCGGAAGAAAGTGCTTACGGCGTGGCAGAAAAAGAAGAGTGATCAGATTCTTCATCCGTTCCTGCAAGAAAAAATTTCGTGGGGATTGGTTCCGTATGTGCAAGCGCTGCTGCTAGCTCGATCGTTGCGGGGTGATCTTGATGATTACCCGCCATTTATGTGGAAGTAAAAGGTGCGTAGCTGTGTGTGGCGGTATGCGATGATTCGTGGTGATGTGTTATTGGAGGTGAAAAACCATGATGGTTGTGGTTGCGTACGATGTGAGTACGGAAACCCCTGAGGGGAAGCGTCGTCTTCGTTTGGTGGCGAAGACATGCATGAAATACGGACAGCGTGTACAGAACAGTGTTTTCGAATGCTCGGTGAGTCCTTCCGATTATCTGGTGTTGGTGCACGATTTGTTGAAGATTGCCAATATTGATGAGGACAGTCTGCGCTTTTATAAACTTGGCGCTCGATATGCGGATAGGATTGAGCGTTATGGGCATGAACGGAGTTTGCCGGTTAATGATGTGATGATGATATAGTACAGGGTAAAATGGCATGGTGCCATAACGATATGGTGTGGGGTATGCCGGGTTGAGTGTTTGAGCGTGACGTCCGGCATCTGGAGCGTGTTCTCTAGCCGGCGGTATTGTGGTTTCGGCAAGGTGGCCGGTCTTGAAATAGTGTTTGTGCGAAGTGGAAGCGCTCATGATGAGGGGCGCCTTTCGCACCTGAAAAACTGTCGAAATCCGAATTGTGATTTTCGTGGGCGTTTGAAAACTAAATAGTGGACATTAAAATGAGACAGAAAGACAGCTGCTCGTTTTAGGCATGTTGTTCGTCGTACCGGTGGTGTTGTTTGATATGCTTAAAGCCAAGCAGCTGGCTTGCGTCTCAGAAAGTGGACAAAAATGTCCAGCTGCACGGTCGCTCTCCTTACGGAGAGCGTGGATTGAAATGTCGAAGAATATTATGGAGACTTTTGGAAGCGCCGTCGCTCTCCTTACGGAGAGCGTGGATTGAAATAACAAGGAGTTTCCAAACGGGCTCGTCTGCGTTCGTCGCTCTCCTTACGGAGAGCGTGGATTGAAATAGAATCTCCACCGACCCGCTCCGCTCCGTCTGGTCGCTCTCCTTACGGAGAGCGTGGATTGAAATAACGTCACCATCGCGCCAATCGCCATCGGCGGCGGTCGCTCTCCTTACGGAGAGCGTGGATTGAAATCGCGAACTGCTTGCGTTGACCGTCACGTGATTCAGTCGCTCTCCTTACGGAGAGCGTGGATTGAAATATCGCAGGTGCGCGTAGTGCCGTAACGGGCTTCGCGTCGCTCTCCTTACGGAGAGCGTGGATTGAAATATGGAAACCTTTTGCGAAAAAATTTCGATGGAACGTCGCTCTCCTTACGGAGAGCGTGGATTGAAATGACATGGGTTTTGGTGATTTTGAAACGTGCTGCCGGTCGCTCTCCTTACGGAGAGCGTGGATTGAAATATCTCCTCAGGCACCTACATCATCGAAATGGTGTCGTCGCTCTCCTTACGGAGAGCGTGGATTGAAATGACAAGGGCGTTCGCGGCAACGGCAGTGGAAGCGGTCGCTCTCCTTACGGAGAGCGTGGATTGAAATACGTTTGAAAGGATTGGATAGTGAAGTCTGACGGTGTCGCTCTCCTTACGGAGAGCGTGGATTGAAATATCGGCCGACTCTGTCCGAACCTTCCACTGCAGTCGCTCTCCTTACGGAGAGCGTGGATTGAAATATTTGCGCGAGCAATGGCATCGGTCCGTCGCAAGTCGCTCTCCTTACGGAGAGCGTGGATTGAAATGTCCACATGTTCGGCCACCTCCTGCACGTAACCGTCGCTCTCCTTACGGAGAGCGTGGATTGAAATAATGCCGTCCAGTCGGTCAAAATACTCTTTTTGGTCGCTCTCCTTACGGAGAGCGTGGATTGAAATAGTGATTACGCCGAGGTGATAGACCCCGATTGCGGTCGCTCTCCTTACGGAGAGCGTGGATTGAAATTGCAATGCTTCTTCGGCCTGAGCGCGAGTCGCGGTCGCTCTCCTTACGGAGAGCGTGGATTGAAATAGGCGTGGCCGGATTGATGTAGGTTGCCTGAGCGGGTCGCTCTCCTTACGGAGAGCGTGGATTGAAATTTGGAGCGGTACGACGGCGACTACGCCGACTATGGTCGCTCTCCTTACGGAGAGCGTGGATTGAAATAACATTCCCGATTTGACATCTAAATTAGCTCGGGTCGCTCTCCTTACGGAGAGCGTGGATTGAAATAGTGAGGAACTGCGCGGCATCAAGGCCACCGTGGGTCGCTCTCCTTACGGAGAGCGTGGATTGAAATAAGAGCGTGGCCATGGTCCTCACGCAGACCGCCGGTCGCTCTCCTTACGGAGAGCGTGGATTGAAATATGGAAGCTGAACATGTTATTGACGGGCGACTTAAGTCGCTCTCCTTACGGAGAGCGTGGATTGAAATCATACTTGCGCGACGAATTCACCGGCGTGCTTAGGTCGCTCTCCTTACGGAGAGCGTGGATTGAAATCATGCTTGCACCGCCCGCCGTGATCTTACACAAGTCGCTCTCCTTACGGAGAGCGTGGATTGAAATTAGCTTGAGCTGGGACGCGATAGTGTCGAAAAAGGTCGCTCTCCTTACGGAGAGCGTGGATTGAAATAGCCTTTTTCGTACCGCGACACATTGACCGTGCGTCGCTCTCCTTACGGAGAGCGTGGATTGAAATATGCAGATTTTCGCACAGAACAGCACCAAGCCAGTCGCTCTCCTTACGGAGAGCGTGGATTGAAATACGATGACAGTGAACCGTTCCAATTCAGGTGGGAGTCGCTCTCCTTACGGAGAGCGTGGATTGAAATGCCTCGGTTTCCTCGATTGCGTGGCGTTGCGAGGTCGCTCTCCTTACGGAGAGCGTGGATTGAAATAGCTAGCACGAACTGGGAAGAGGCGGACGCCAGCAGTCGCTCTCCTTACGGAGAGCGTGGATTGAAATAACGCCTTGCTTGAGGCCTTGCGTGCAGCGGGCCGTCGCTCTCCTTACGGAGAGCGTGGATTGAAATCATGGCGACATGTACGTCAACGCCATCGCCTGGCGTCGCTCTCCTTACGGAGAGCGTGGATTGAAATCTTGGCCACATCACCGGACCGATGGACATCGAGTCGCTCTCCTTACGGAGAGCGTGGATTGAAATTGTCCCTGCCGTGGGGCAAGGCGAACCCGGCCGCCGTCGCTCTCCTTACGGAGAGCGTGGATTGAAATCGGAAGACGCTTTGCTTACGGCTTTTGACGGTGGTCGCTCTCCTTACGGAGAGCGTGGATTGAAATTTCGAGAGAGTTTATTACCATTATGTCGATATTGTCGCTCTCCTTACGGAGAGCGTGGATTGAAATGTCCCACTTGACAATATCCCTATACCCCATATCGTCGCTCTCCTTACGGAGAGCGTGGATTGAAATCACGAGTCTCGCCTACAATCTAGGCCACTAGAGTGTCGCTCTCCTTACGGAGAGCGTGGATTGAAATGTAGCCTACTTTGGTGCATTCGCGGAGTTTCGCACGTCGCTCTCCTTACGGAGAGCGTGGATTGAAATGGAAAAGGCGGCGCAATCACAACCGTCAAGCGAGTCGCTCTCCTTACGGAGAGCGTGGATTGAAATAAGAGTGGATTAACTCAGTCAACGGAAAAACCAGTCGCTCTCCTTACAGAGAGCGTGGATTGAAATGAGATGAGGGTGTTGGAGCCTTTCCTGGAGGCTTGTCGCTCTCCTTACGGAGAGCGTGGATTGAAATTGGTTTCCTTTTTCTGCTTCCGGTGTGGACGGAAGTCGCTCTCCTTACGGAGAGCGTGGATTGAAATTCCTAGGCGAGCGGCACGGTAATGCAGCCTTCCGTCGCTCTCCTTACGGAGAGCGTGGATTGAAATTCCTAGGCGAGCGGCACGGTAATGCAGCCTTCCGTCGCTCTCCTTACGGAGAGCGTGGATTGAAATTCCTAGGCGAGCGGCACGGTAA
>OLQB01002107.1_pt1 | contig 13248 bp, 9 predicted proteins | sample 1672681 | NCBI WGS metagenome assembly OLQB01 (sample SAMEA3136713, study PRJEB25190) | human gut metagenome | reverse complement strand
CAGGCCAACGGCAACGAGTGGCTCTCCTACCTCCCCCTCGCAGACTCCTCGGTCTCGCAGGTGAACCCCATCAACAAGAACGGACAGCGCTATGCCTACAGCGTGGCCACTCCCAGCAAGGATGGCCAGAAGCATGTGTTTGTGCCTGCTGCCAAGGTGACCGTCACGCTCAACGACGGTAACGCTACCTTTGAGGACGGCACGGCCGCAGATAAGACCTTCTCGACGGTTCGCGGCTACAAGCTAGGCTTTGTTACGGGCAACGACGCCGCCAAGTCCCTGGGAACGCCAACCGACAAGAACGGTGTCATGTTCTTTGGCTGGTACTACAAGGATGCCTCTGGCACCGAGCATCCCTTCGACTTTGAGACCACGGAGTTCGACGCAGACACCGAGGTCTACGCTAAGTGGGACGCGAAGACCGTTGTCTACCACAACGGCTATGACCAGAGCTACATCCAGACGGTCGACACGGACGCGACTGCCGCAACCGTCGCATCCTTCGACGATGCCGTGGCGGCTAACAGCGACTTTGCCGTAGCGGGCAAGACGTTCAAGACATGGACGACCGCAGCAGATGGCAGTGGCACGGCCTACAGCCCCGGCGACGCGGTGAGCTTTGACGGCAGCGCCACGCAGGTTGACCTCTACGCGCAGTACACGGACAATCAGTACCGCGTGGCCTTCTCGGCAAACGGCGGAACCTTTGCGTCAAGCAGCGTCTTCAAGACGAACCCCGATGTCTTTGCCATTGAGAAGGATGCCACCGGCGGCGAGGTCGCAGTGCTCAAGCAGGGCGCGCTCTACAACCAGAAGCTGCATGACCTTCTCGGCACGTTTGACTACAACAACCTGACGCCCGGCAAGGCCGCCGCTTCCAAGACGGGTTCCACGCTCGACAGCACCACGGAGTGGAACACGCAGGCCGACGGCAAGGGCAAGGCATACGCCACGGGAGCCGACTACGTGCTGACGGCCAACGACAAGTCCACGCCGAAGAACACCTCCGTGCTCTACGCGCAGTGGAAAATCAACGGTGCCAGCCTGAAGTTCAACCCGAACGGCGGCATCGGCCATGTCGATGACGTGACCGGCGACGCCTTCTCCACCGTCACCATCCCCGGTGACGCGAAGGAGCCGAAGATCACCCGACCCGGCTACCGGTTCGTCGGATGGAGCACGGAGAAGAACCCGCCCGCAGGGAGCACTTTCCTGCAGCCGGGCGAAGGCAAGGTCACACTGCCCGCCGAAGGCAGCACCACCGTGTACGCCCAGTGGGAGCCGAGCCTGACCACCCTGCCGTTCACGGGCGGACAGGCCCAGGTGCCGACCATCTGGCTGTACGCCGGATTCGCGCTCATGCTGATCGCGCTCGGCGTGATGATGCCGATGCTACGCATGCGCATGGGAGCCGGCAGCAAAGGCCGTCACGCCGGAACGCCGACCATTGGAAGGCATTCCCGGTGAGCATGGCCGTAGCGACATCGCGAGACGTGTGGGAGTCCATGCGTCTCGCCGTCGATGACAGGCGGGCCCGTGACAACCGGACCCGCCTGCTCATCCGCCGTTCCCGCATATACACCGCCGCCGCTCTCGTCTGCCTGGCATTGGGGCTGATACTCATTGGCATGCCCCGAATCCAGCAGCTCATCGGAGATAGGGCGACCGACGCTCAGGCGCGTTCCGTCAGCCAGGCCGCATCGCTGTTTCCCGAGGGTAGCCGTCAGAGCGCGATCAGATCAGCGGTCGAATACAACCAGCGACTTTACGAGTCGGGCCAGCCGCAGATCGGCGAACCCGTGTTCGACGGCAAGACCAAGGGCGACTTCGAGGGCGACGACGAATACCGGCGCCAACTGTCCGTCAACGGACTGGATGCGATGGGCGAGCTCCTGGTCCCGAAGATCAGCGTCGACATGCCCATCATGCACGGCGCCGGCCAGGACGTGCTCGAACACGCCGCCGGCCATCTCGCCGGCACCAGCCTGCCCGTCGGAGGGAAAAACACGAGGGCGGTGATCACCGGCCATTCGAACCTGAAGGGCGCCACCCTGTTCACCCGTTTGGGCGAACTCGAGAAGGGCGACCTGTTCTACATCAAGGTCATGGGCAACACGCTCGCCTACCGGGTCAACGACATCCGCATCGTCAGCCCCACGGACACGAAGGCGCTGAAGATCCGGAAAGGACGGGACGAGGTCACATTATTGACCTGCACCGGGCAGGGCAACACGCTCCGCCTCCTCGTCACCGGGGAACGCAACAGCATGCCCGACCAGGCCCCATTGCCCGGCGCATCGCCGGGCGACACGAAACAGGCTGCTCTTGTTTCCGGTGTCACTGTGACGGGGGTGTTGGCTATTGGTTTTTCGCTTTGTCGCAGTCGGCGTGTTTCGGGCAGGCACATGTCTTGCTGACACAAAAGGAGGTAACAATTTGCATTAGTAAAAATTTGTGCTACTATCTGTAGGTGAAAAACATACAACGCCCCCAGGGAACACAAACCCCGAAAGAGACACGACCAGGGAAAGAAGAGATCTTTCATGAAACGCAGCAACCTCACCAAGATCGCAGTGGCAAGCACAGCCGTAATGGCCACCCTCGCCTCGCCTGCAATCGCCATGGCCGACGAAGCCACAACCACAGACAACCAGACCAAGCAGGCCATCGCACAGGCGCAGGACAGCGTCGCACAGGCCCAGCAGAGCACAGTGGAAGCCAATCAGGCCATCGCGCAGGCATCCCCGACCGGCGTGACCGAAGCACAGGCCAAGGCCGACGCCGCCGCAGCCGCACTGGACACCGCCAAGCAGAACCTCGACGACGCCGCCGCCCAGCAGCAGACAGCCGCAAACAACCAGCAGCAGGCGCAGGCGAACTACGACGACGCCAACAAGGCCCAGCAGCAGGCCGCACAGGATGCGACCGGCACGGCCGACAAGATCGCCGCCGCCCAGCAGGCCGCGAACGACGCGTCCAACGCCATCAACGACGCCAACAAGGCCATGCAGCAGACCTCCGATGACCAGTCGAAGGCCGAAACCGACAAGCAGGCCGCACAGACCGCGAAGGATGAGGCCACGGCCGAATCCGTCTCCCATCAGCAGGCTGCCGACAAGGCCCAGACCGATATTGATGCGGCCGACAAGCAGGCCACGGACGCGCAGAAGAAGGCCGATGACGCAGATACCGCCATCAGTGATGCGCAGAAGAAGGCCGACCGGGCCGACGCGGACGCGAAGCAGGCCGCGGCCGACAAGGCCGCCGCCGAGAAGGAGCTGACGGAAGCCAGGAGGCAGCAGGCCACGGCGACCGGCGACAAGACGAAGGCCGACGAGGCGGTGAACGCCGCGCAAGCCAAGCTGGATGCGGCCAGGCAGGCCGAGGCCAAGGCGCTTGAAGCCAAGCGGAAGGCCGATGCCAAGGTCGAGCAATTGTCCAAGGATGATGGAGGTCTTTCCGTCCTGGCCGCGAAGCTCAAAGCGGCGAAGAAGGCCGCAGCCGACGCCGCCACCGCCCAGCAGAAGGCGGAACAGGCGCAGAAGGATGCCGACAAGGCGGTGTCCGACTCCTCTTCCAACGCCGAGGCGAAGCAGCAGGCCGCCGCCGATGCCAAGAGCGAGGCCGACGCCAAGAAGGAAGCGGCAGACGAGGCTCAGGACAAGCTGTCTCAGGGCGCAGTGGCCTACTTCGGCGACAAGGGTGCCTCTCAGGCAGTCAAGGTTCTCACCGATCCGACCGTCACCGAGTATCTTGACGCCATTCATAATGGCGCCAAGGGTGATGCGACCACGTTGGACAACATGATCGAGGCCCTGAAGTTCATCCAGGAAGCCAATCAGCTTCGCGCGAAGGAAGGCCTGCAGCCCCTCAAGGTCAGTGACACCCTGATGGCACAGGCCATGGCGGATGCGGATTATGCCAACAACAACGTGAACCATCCACTTCAATTCCCCGCCAGCGAAAACCTCGCCTGGGGTTACACTGATCCCTTTAAGGGCTGGTACGACACGGAGAAGTCCATGTATGAGAAGGACATGTCCGACGGTGTCCTGGATTGCAAGGCCTCGGACGGCAAGCCCGTCAAACCCTGCGCTTATGGCCATTACACCACGCTGGTCAACCCCGATTTGACCCTCACCGGTTTCGGCGTCAGCCAGAACGGCAACATCACGGGTATCGGCGGGAACACCCATAGTCAGCTGTTCACCGAAAACGCTAACGGAATCGGCTCCGACGCGGGCCGCATCATGGACGTTGACGCATACCTGACTGATTTGACTGCCTACCGTGATTCCCTGACCGGAGCCGACGCCGCATACCAGACCGCATTGTCCAAGAGCAAGCAGGCCGCACAGGACGCTTCCGATGCGGCCAAGGCGCTGGCCGCCGCCCAGCAGTCCGCACGGAAGGCCGCCGAGGAAGCCCAGCAGGCCGCGCAGAAGGCCAAGGATTTGCAGGCCGCCGCCGACGAGGCGCAGAAAGCGTATGACGAGGCCGTGAAGGCGAACGAGGACAAGGCCAAGGCGTTGGAGGAAGCCAAGAAGGATCAGACGGCGAAGAACGAAGCGTACTCCGCCGCCCAGCAGGCCACCAAGGAAGCCCAGTCCGAAGCCGACGCCGCCACCGACGCCCAGACCGCAGCCCAGACGGCAGTGGACAAGGCGAACACGGCAGTCGCCGCCGCACAGGCGAAGATCGATACCGCCGACAAGCTGACCCAGACCGCCGCCAAGAACAAGACGGATGCGGAAGCCGCGATCAAGCAGGCGAACACGGACAAGACGAAGGCCGCAGCCGACCTGGCCGCCGCCAAGACCGCGAAGGCCGAGGCCGAGAAGGCCAAGCAGGCCGCGCTCGACGCCAAGACCGTTTCCGACGCGAAGGTTGAAGCCGCCGCCAAGGCAGCCAAGGCCGCCGACGAGGCCATCGCCGACGCCAAGGCCGCATACGCGAAGGCGAAGGACGACCTCAACACGGCCACCGGCAAGCTCAACGACGCCCAGAACACCATCAAGCGTCTGCAGAACGCCGAGGAGAACCTCAAGAAGGCGAACGCGAAGCTGGCCGACGCCCAGGCGAAGCTGGACGAGGCGAACAAGGCCAAGGATGAGGCCGACAAGGCATACGAGAAAGCCAAGGCCGACTATGATGCCAAGCTCGCCGACAAGCAGGCGTCCGACAAGGAGCTCGCCGCCGCCAAGCAGGCCGAAGCCGAAGCCCAGAAGAAGGCCGAGGAGGAAGCCAAGAAGCAGCAGGAAGCCCAGAAGAAGGCCGACCAAGCCAAGAAGGATGCCGAAGCCAAGAAGCAGAAGGCCGAACAGGCCAAGAAGCAGGCCGCAGGCGTGACGAACAATGGTCTGGCCTCCACCGGATCGGACACCACCGCAATCGCCACGCTGGCGGCGATCATGACCATCGCCGGCGCCGGCTGCGTGCTCGTGCGTGTACGTTCCGCCAAGCATGCCGATGGATGGCATGCAGTCGAGGACTGATTCTCACCGCACCAAACGTGTTTTGCCCGCCTTCGACCCGAAACAGGGGAGAGGCGGGCAAAACCGTATTCCCACATACCGAAGCAAAACGGTAGCTTCTTTTGTTACTATCAGAAAAAAGTCAGTGAATTGCGTGAAAGGGTCTGGCTATGAACGATGTGGGCCATGCGCCACTCCCGGGCGACGTGCTGCTACACCAATACCTGCAACCAAACAACATCACCATGTACCGTCTGGCGAAAGCCATGAACCTGCCACAAACCACCATCAGTGGCCTGATACACGGGAAAAGACGCATCACCACAAGCCTCGCATACCAGCTCGCCTACGTGTTGGGCACATCACCGGAATACTGGCTGGAATTGCAGATGAATTACGACATTGAAAACTACGACAAATTCAACGAAAGCGGACTGACGGTCCTCATTGATAATACGGTCGGCGACACTGTCCAATCAGAACGATGATGAGCAGAAGAATCCGCTAACGCCAGTTTCGTCCATGCCCACTTTGATGGCCTCGATTCCGCCAATTCGTTTTCCGCTGCCGCGCATTGTACTGCTGAGAATATTCTGTGCCGGCGCTTGTCCTTGTATTTTCTCCCTCGGAGTGGCTGAATAGGGCTCGTTTCCATTGGTTTGCGTTCATGGAATTCTTTCTTAGTTGGGAGAGGGGACTTCTTATTGAGAACTATTCCTATCTGACATAAGATACATTATCGGCTAAAAAAACGATTTTAGGATAATGCTTGTTTCGCCTAGAAGAGCTCGTTTTGTATTGGTTTGCTGAGTCGTGCGTGGATCAGCTTGATATAGTCGGGATCGAGTTCGCTTGCCGTGCATTGCATGTGTTCGAGTAGGCATGCCTCCAATGTGGTGCCGCTGCCGGCGAACGGCTCCAGCACGAGACCATCCGCCGGGGTGACGAGACGGACAAGCCAGCGCATGAGTTCGACCGGTTTGACTGTCGGATGGAGGATGCCGTCGACTTTCGGCCGTTCAGACGGTGAGGCTTTCGGACAATACCTGAAAACCGGGTAGAATCGACTCGCGCCGCCCATATCGTCATATTCGGCACCGGTATGGGTCATGCCCCAGCCGTCACCGGGTTTCGTGCTTGCGCGTGGCTTGCCTTTTCGACTGACGGTGACGCCGGACTGTCGGTCGAGTTCCTTGGCCGTGGACTGGTCGAACAGCATGTTCGGCGTGAAACGGGCGGCAGCCGTGTAGTCGGTGCGATTCGCTTTGTCCGCACCATATACATGGTTGTCTCTCGGCCCGGAGCCGAACCGTCCATGCTGGTTCTTGCCCTTCGACTCCGCCTCGTCCGCCGTGTTGCGGAATGGGACGCGGCATGCGTCGATATGCAGTGCGCCTGTCCCGTGTCCGAGCAGATTGTGGGCGAGATTCCCGTCCAACGGCTTGCGGGCCAGACAGATGGGTTCGTGCGCGGGCTTCAATTGGCTGTACCAGCCGGCCCATTGCTCCGCCTGTCCGTTCGCGGTGCCGGCACCTCGGCCTTTCGTGCCCAATTCCCTGTCCACGAGCAGGCTCGCATCCGACCCGTGCGGCATGCCGGACGCGTACACCCAGTCAATCTGGTCGCGAATCTCAAACCCGGCATCCTCGATCGCGCAGGCCAGCCGATGATAGGTGCGGCTCGCGGCGAACGCCGCCACATGCCCCCAGGCTTCAACACGCGCAGGATATCGGTCCACAGGGCGACGTTGAACGCGATGCCAGTCCGGTCGAAAACCCGGTTCATGAAGTTAATCTCGTACGGCGGGTCCGTGACCACCGCATCCACGCTGTTGTCCGGTAAGGAGGCGATGAGTCGGCGACAATCCCCCTTGTATAGGCGGAGGTTGTCGCCCAGATCTTCCAGCTCGATCAATGTCGGAACCGTTTAGAATTCCGGGTCGGTGCCGTCGCCGTTCGGATCCGTGCTGGCTGGCGTGGTCGTAGCCCACGGATCCATCGCGGGCTGTGAGGGTGCTGCAGGTTGCGCCGGTGTCTGTGCGGGAGCCTGTTGGCTGTAACCCTGCTGCTGGTAGTTGTTGTATGCGCCTTGCTGATAACCGTTGTTCGGCTGCTGGTATCCGCCGCCGTAATTGTTCTGCCGGTAGCCGTTGCCGTTGGACTGTTGGCCGCTGGTCTTCTGAAATTGCGTGACGCCGAACCGGAGGCTGACACCCAAATCGGTGACGATCATTTCAAGATTGCTACGCTGTTGGCCGGTGGTCTTGTCCGTCCAACTGTTGGTCTTCATGTAACCAGTGGCTACCACGCGCATGCCCTTATAACAGGAGCGCATGATGTTCTGGGCGAGGTCTCCAAATGCTGCGCATCGCATGAATACGGCATCCCCATCCACGGTCTGCCCGTTACGGTCACGTCGACGCGTATTGTGCGCGATGGTGAAAGTGACCGTATCTCCCCTCTGCTCGGGGTTTGCTGTGATATTGCCTACGAGTGTGAGTGTCGGCTCTCCTGCCATGGGTTCCTGGTCTCCTTATTTTTTCTATGTGAACATATTCAGTATAACAAGCATATACGAAGAAAAGGCATGTCGGATAAGCATCAGGACAGAGGAGAAAAAACCTGACACCAATCCGACATACCCCTTTTAGCAGGATGGGCTCACTCCACTACGGCGGAATGAGCCCATCAAGGTTTCTATCCGATCAGCGTGACCGCCTTACAGGCGGATACGCTTCCTCGAACCAGCCAGAGCGAGAGCGATACCAGCTCCGGCGAGGACCCCGGCCCACAGGAGCATCGGGGTGCCGACACCAGTGGAGGCGAGACCCTTCTCCTTGACGAGCACAGTCTCGTTCGGTTTGCGCGCGTCACCGTAGGAGATAAGCTTGCCCGTCTGGTCGTACACCTTCTCGCGCCAGTAGTAGGTGCCGGTTTCATGCACGGTCACGGTCGGCGAGTGGGCGCCGTCCTTCGCGTCGACCTTGCCGGTGACGGTGATGAGCACGTCGCCCGACTGGTCTCCGTTGGCCTGCCTCCACAGTTCGAATTCGGCCTTGGCTGCCTGCTCGCAGTTCTTGAGCAGGAGCTCGTCGTGCAGGTCGGCCCTGCCGTTCTCCATCGTGACCTCACCCTGGCTCCTGGTGGACACCTCGCACTTCGGTGCTTCAGGCTTCCGGACGCGCACGATCTCGGATGCGAGTCCGAAAGCGTGCTGCACCCTGCCGTGGGTGAGCTGACGCCATGCGAGGGCGGTGAGCGGATTATGGTTCTGGTCGCCGGTCAGGCTTGGGGTCATGACCCAATGCCAAGCGTAGGTGCCCGATTCGGTCAGGGTGAACGAGTCGGTCGTGTAGGTGCCGAACTTGGTGACATCCTTGATGTCGGTCTCGTGGACCTTCACCGCGTTTTCGGGCACGGTGTCGGTTTCCTCGATCGCGGCGGACGGGTCGTCACTCACCTTGTAGAGGACGCCGTGGAAGTCGAGGCTCAGCGGGGTGCCCTTCGGGGTCTCGCCTTCGGTGACGTTGGTCTCCGGGTAGGTGGGCCACACGTCCTTTTCGTTGGTCTTGGCGACGACGAGCTTGTCGACGGTGGTCTCCCCCGCCTTGACTTCCTTGCTGGACACTGTGGAGTCGAGCTTCGGGGTGAGGCGGAACATGATGGTCTCGTCCGCCGTGAACGGGGCTTCGTGCACGTCCTTGGCGAACGGGTAGTCCCTGGACGGTTCGATGCCGGTCTGGCTTTTCGTGTCCTGGTCCCTGTTGGCGATGTCGTACACGAACGTGGCGTATCCGGACGGCGGGTTCGTCAGGTCGATCCCGTTTTCGGCCTTCCACACGCCGGCCGGCTTCTCGCCCTTCCTGCTGGACAGGAGGTAGTCGCCTGTCTTGTTCGTCGTGAACGTGGTGGTGGCGAGCTTCACGGCCTGTTTGGGCAGTTCGACGTTCTTGCCCGAGGCCGCGTCCTTCTGCGCCTGTTCGGCCTGTTCGCGGGTCATGCCCCCGTAGAGCGTGCCGTTCACGCGGATGGTGATCTGGTTGGCTTCCGTTTCCCTGCCTTCGCCCTGGCCGTCCTTGGTGTGCAGCCAGTCGGCGGTGTCGGTCTTGCCGTCACCGTTCACGTCGGCCACGCCCAGCGTGACCTTGTCGCGGATGACGCCGCCCTTTTCAAGGTAGACGACATCGGTCCTGTCGGACGCGGCCTGGGAGCCGATCTGGATGGCGGGCCGTTCGACGCCGTCGGCGCCGGTCACCTTGCTCTGGTCGGTCTTGTAGGCGGCGGACACGCTGGACGTGATGGTCGGCTGCATGTTGCGCACGTGCAGCGTGGTCTCCGCTTCCAGCACGTTGTCGGACCAGTCGTAGTCGGCGGGCAGGTACTGCCTCATGTTGGCGTCCTGCATGCCGGGCGTGATCTCCCACACCCACGTGTACCAGCCGGTGGCGGGCAGGCTCGACGGGGTGGCTCCCGGGTGGGCCTTTACGAAACCGGGGTCCATGGTGATGGAGGAGGCGTCCACATGACTGGTGGCGCCGTCCCTGTCGCCGGCGGCGGTCGCGGTCGCGGCCTTCACCCCGTCCCTGACGGTCGTCCGGCCCTCGACCGGCTTGTTCGCGAAGTGGTAGAGGGTGCCGGTGCTCTTGATGGTGGCGCCCTGGATCCAGTCGCCGCCCGTCGGGTCCACGTGCCAGGTCAGATCATCCTCGGGCGCGTGCCCGTATTCGATGCGATGGTCCGACTGGTCGGACCGGATGGTCGGCTTGAAGTTGTTCAGCACCTCGAACTGGATGTTCTTCGACACGGTCTGGGGGTCGGTCGGGCCCATCAGGTTCTGGTTCGGGGATTCCAGTCTGGTGGCCTTCGGGATCTTATGCTGAACAATGCTAGTAACCTTGCCATTGCCTGTTGCGGTCCATGACAGGTGGATGGCCTCGTTCGTGGTGGTGCCGCTGATCGTGTTCGTGCCGGTCTGGTCGAACACGGCCGGGCCCTTCAGGGTCACGGTGTACTGGATGCCCGCGATTTCGACGCCGTTCCCGTTCATGATGCTCGGGGTGACTAGGCCTTTCCTTTTGCCGGTCGTGTACCGGTATTGCATGTCGAGGTCCTTGGGCGTGCCGTTGACCGCCTCCGTCCACAGGCTGTTCATCTTCGCCGTGTACGCGTCCCAGCTGGGCCCGTCCGCCCAGCCGAGCTGCCGGAGGCCGTTCAGGTATTCGTTGCCCATCGGGTCGAGCTTCTGGTGGATGAGGCCCGCGATCGCGGCCTGCGTGAGATCATCCCGGTCCCCGTTGTACCTGTCGGCCAGCCAGGCGAGCCGCTGCGCGTCCGGTTTCGTCCGCTCGTCCGTCCAGTCGCCCCAGTCGCCCGTCGTGCCCGTGTAGAGCGTGTCGGCCTCGATGCAGTACGTGTTCTTGCCGTTGACACTGTCGACGACGCCCAGCGACTGCGCCATGTTCTCGTACTTCTTCCCGTTGCTGAACGTGATCGTGCCCACGTTCGTCCACAAACCGGGGTTGCCGTTCTGGATGGAGCGTTCGAACGGGTCGCGCATGGTGGCCGCGTCGGCCGTGCCCGCGACGAGCAACCCCGCCGCCAAAGTGGCGACGGCCGCACTGGCCGCCGCGATCGTGCGGACCACATGTCGGATTGTGGAACCGCGAGTGGGATTGTTGTTTCTCCCCATATCGTCTCCTCTGATAGGAAGGATATTTTGTCGCCAGTGATGGTCACTGGACTTTTGCGGTTTTTACCATAACGTCAAATCTTGTAATTAACCGGTTTTTTATTGAAATTGACCGATATTTTTTGTGAGCGGCCACCTTACCGTTGCGCTTGCAAGCGCATATCATTGGATGCATTCTGAAATTGTCCACGAAACAAGGCCTGGACGGCGACCGTGTATTGGAGACACGGTTCAGCCTGACAGTCAACGACATAGTATAAGGAAAGACAAATGAATGAGAAAGAAGAACCTATGAACATGAACGTCACGCCACCGGTTGAGCCGGTGACGGAATTCGAAGTCCACCTACCTCCGGATCGTAAGCATCCGAAGTGGCTGGTTCCGTTGATTGCTGGGGGTACTGCCGTCGTTGTTTTGGCGGCTGTCGGCACCGGTGGATACCTGTATTGGAACCACAATCAGTTGACGGCGGCTTCAGAGGAATGCGCCACCTCATACGACAAGGCGGTGAAGGCGCAGAAGAAGCTGACGGAGTATCTGGAGTCGGATGCGGTGAAGACAGCAGTCACGGTCAAGGATTCGGAGGTCAAGGACGCGAAAACGGTCGCCGTATTGACCTCGACCGTGAAGACCGCCGAGAAGACGAAGACGACCATTCCGGAATGCCCCTCCGGCAATCTGACTGATATCAAGGCGATGACGAAGGAGATCGACGGTCTTGCGACCGCATATTCCAGGACCGTGAGCGAGGTCGCGGACAGGGCGGATGCCGTGAACGGTTCGAAACTCGACAAGATCGTTGCCGACGCGACCAAGATCCTGAATGATTCGAAGGGCAGGGTGGAGGACGACAAGGTTCGCGCCGCATTGGAGCACGCCATCAGATCGAGGGACGGGAAGGCGATCTCGGATGCGGTGAAGGCGGTCAACGACTCCATCAAAGCCAAGTCGGACGCGGACGCGAAGGCCGCGGCCGAAAGGGAGGCGCAGGCGGCCGACAATGCCGCCCAGGCGCAGGCGGATAACAGCGGCTCCTACATGGGTGGAACAACCGGAGGATACACCGGATACACCGGTGGCGGCTACACGCAATCCCAGGGCGGTGGCGGCTACACGTACACTCCACAGCAGTCCACAGGTGGTTCGACCGGAGGCGGTTATACGCCGACGCCACAGCCGCAGCCCGCGCCACAGCCGTCCCAGGGCGGCGGCGGTGATGACGGGTACGAGGATATTTGCTGGGCGGTTGATACCAGTGGCAAACCAGGCGTCCAGGTTCCCTGCAGCTGATACTTTCCCTTCCATCCCAAAAGGGGTGTCGCTTCCCGTTCTCGCGGAATGCGCCACCCCTTTCACTTTTTTGTTTCCTGTTTCCTTTTCGGATGGGGCGGTGTATCCCGTTATGGGATGCGCCGTCCCTTCGCGTTGCCGACGGCGTCAAGCTTTGTTCGGAGGATCATTGGCGGCGGGACTGTTCGCGGCCTGCGAAGGCGTCGATGAGGCACACGAGCCGTTCCGTCCCATGTCGTTCAGTAGTGGTCCTTCGCGGAGAGGATGCAGAGCCTGTCGTCGGCGACGGTGTAGATGATGCGGTTGGCTGAGTCGATGCGCCGCGACCATGCGCCGGACAGGCCCCATTTGAGGGGTTCGGGCTTGCCGATGCCTTCGAACGGGGTACGCTGCACATCCCGGATGAGCGTGTTGACGCGTTTGAGGGTCCTGCGGTCCTGGGATTGCCAGTACAGGTAGTCGGCCCAGGCGTCATCGGTCCAGCAGAGCAGCATCACGCGCCCGCTTCGACAAGGTCGTGGGCCATCGTCTGGCCCTGCCGGACCTGCGCCATGCCGCGCATCACCTTATCGCTCAGATACGGGTTCTGGTAGACGCGCAGCGTCTCCATGAGCGAATCGTAGTCGTCGGCGCTCATGACGACCACGTTGTCCTCCGGGTCCGCGTTGGTCACGAGAAGGGTGTCGGCGTCCTCGTTGACCCTGCGCATGTAGGTCTTGAGATTCGCCCTGAAATTGCTGTAGGCCACGGCCTGTGTCATCACGCACCTCCTATTTGTACAAGAAATTGTACCACC
>OLQB01002106.1_pt1 | contig 13248 bp, 8 predicted proteins | sample 1672681 | NCBI WGS metagenome assembly OLQB01 (sample SAMEA3136713, study PRJEB25190) | human gut metagenome | reverse complement strand
ATTAGAACCTGAATCTAACGCGTCTGCCAATTCCGCCATATCCGCATATTCTGTTGTGTTCCTGCGCCGTGGCGCCGGGAACGATAGTTATTATACCAGATGCAGCAAAATTGTCAAGCACTTTTTTGAAAAACTTTTCATCTTTTTGGAAAGGATCATACTTTCGTAAAAAAAGCTGTCGTAGGCTGTAGTTCCGGTCAACATAGTGTCGCACCGGGTATCCTGTAAGCGTTTTTGCGGTGCCTTGCGTGCGCTGTGCACGGTTTTGGGTTTGACAGGGTTTTCGCGGCGATGTAGAATAGAGGTACTGTTTTCTTACAATTATATAGAGGAGCGTTTTGCCATGCTGTATTTTGAAAACGACTACTGCGAGGGTGCACATCCCGCCATTCTGCAAAAGTTGACCGAGACCAACTTTGAAAAGGTCTCCGGCTACGGCACCGACCCCTACTGCGCCAGCGCCCGGGAGAAGATCCGCGCCGCCTGCGCCTGCCCGGAGGCCGATGTGCAGTTCATCTCCGGCGGCACCCAGAGCAACGCCATCGTCATCGCGTCCATGCTGCAGCGGTGGCAGGGCGTAGTGGCTGCTGCCACCGGCCATGTAGCCGGGCACGAGGCCGGTGCCATCGAGTATACCGGCCACAAGGTCATCACCCTGCCCCAGCACAACGGCAAGCTGGACGCTGCCGAGCTGCGGGCACTGGTGGCCACCTTCTACGCCGATGACAACCACGACCACATGGTGTTCCCCGGCATGGTGTACATCTCTCACCCCACCGAGTACGGCACCCTGTACACCAAGGCGGAGCTGGAAGCCCTGCACGCTGTGTGTCAGGAGTACAAGATGCCGCTGTTCCTCGATGGTGCACGGCTGGGCTATGGTCTGGCTGCCGAGGGCACGGACGTGACGCTGGCCGACCTTGCCCGGCTGACTGATGTGTTCTACATCGGCGGCACCAAGGTGGGTGCGCTGTGCGGCGAGGCTGTGGTGTTCCCCCACGGCGCACCGGCGCATTTTATGACCATGGTCAAGCAGCAGGGCGCACTGCTGGCAAAGGGGCGGCTGCTGGGCATCCAGTTTGACGTGCTGTTCACGGATGGCCTGTATTTCTCCATCAGCAAAAACGCCATTGCCACCGCCAACCGCCTGAAGGCCGGTTTTGCGGCAAAGGGCTACCGCTTCTTTATGGACTCCCCCACCAACCAGATCTTCCTTGTACTGGAAAACGCCCAGCTGGCTGCGCTGGAAGGCAAGGCAAAGTTCGGCTTCTGGGAGAAGTTCGACGACACCCACACCGTGGTGCGCATCGCCACCAGCTGGGCTACCCGCATGGACGAGGTGGAAGCACTGATCGACCTGATGTGATCCAATCATTATAAATCAAGAGGCTCAGAGGCGCCTGCGGGCGTTTCTGAGCCTTTTTTCAGTCCGCGCCGTAATGGCAAATGCCCATCCTCACAGCACCCTTCCCGTGAAAACGGAACACCGGAGCGTCCGCAGACGCTCCGGTGTTCCAAAATCATAAATATTTTTCCGCTAAAAATGCCCAAAGCAACGCGGAGGGCATTCAAAATCGTCCTGCGGCTATCAAGTGTTCCACGGCTGCGGGGTGCTTTCCACCGGCTGGCCGGGGGCGGCAAGGGAACGCTCCATCAGCAGGGCAAGGTAGGCGTCCTGCAAGGCGTCTGCCAGCGGGTACACCTCTGCCCCGCCGGCAAGATAGCCCTGCATCCTGTCCAGAAAACAGGCGATGGCGGTCTCGTCCTCGTTCAGCCCTGCCTGCGCGGCGGCAGCTGCCAGCGGGTCGGGCAGCGGGGTCAGTTGACGGCACACCGGCTCCCCGGCGGCATCCAGACAGCGCAGGGTGTCGTCGAACACTTCGCCCCGCTCTCCCTGCACACTGGTGTGGGTGCTGCGCAGATAGGAGTGGTACTGCACACCGTTAAAATCCAGAAACGCTGTGCCGCCGCCTGCAAATTCCAGCGTGTGCTGCTGCAAGGTCTTTTCCACCAATGCGCCGTTATGCACCGCACCCCAGCGGGAATCCGTTTCGATGATCTTTTCCGTCCAGCTGCGTCCGATCACCCGCACCGGCTGCTGTCCGGCGTTCAGGAACTGCCGCGCCAGACTGACCGCGTGGTAGCCGTGCGCCACCGACAGCCGGGCAAACTGCGGCGTGCCCAGTGCGCCGCTGCGCACCGCCGCCAGCCGCTTTGCCAGCGTGGGGTACAGCCAGTACTGTTCTGCAACCTGCAGCTTTGCGCCCTGCTGGTGCAGCTGCCAGAGGGCACGCAATGCGTCCTCCTCCAGCGCCGCCGGGGTCTCGCTCAGCACGGCAAAGCCCCGGGCAAGCCATTCGGTGCTGACGGCGGCGATGGACGCTTTATTCACTGCCACCACCACGAAATCCGGGTGCAGGGCAATGCACTGCTCCGCCGAGGTGCTTACCGGCACGCCGTACTCCCGGTGCATTTTTTCGGCCTTTTCCTCGGTGCGGCAAAGCATGGCGCACAGCTCGAACCGTTCCGGCAGCGCCTGCGCGATGCGCCAGTAAAACAGCGACCGCCAGCCGGAGCCTACTACGATAAACCGCAGCTTAGCCATTTGCCTGTTCCTCCTGAATATGCTTTTGCAGCTCCTGTTCAAACCGGTCTGCGTCCAGCGGCAGGGTGAGCTTTTCCCCCAGCCATGCGGACAGGTAAGCCGCATCGGTCAGTTCCAGCGCCCGCACGCCCTCCACGCCGGGGGCGGTCAGGGGCGTGCCGTGCAAAATGGCATCCGCAAAGTTTGCCAGCATCTCCGGGTAAGGCTCTGCCTGCGGGGCGAACTGCTCGGTGGTGGTGGTCTCGGTGAGCTGCTGGCGCTCGGTGCAGTCTGCGGTACGGCGGTAGGTCTCGGTGTCTGGCGTGTAGGTGTGCAGGGTGAGAGTGTCCTCTTCCAGCAGGGCAGTGCCCTTGGTGCCCACGATCTCCAACCGCTCGGTGTAGCTGCCCTCGCCGGTGGAGAGGATAAAGGTGGCGGTGCGCTGCTGCGGGTACTCCATGAGCAGGGTGGCTTCGTCATCCACCATGAAATCGTTATACTTACCGTAGGGTATCACGGCATAAATACTGGTCGGCATCCCGAACAGCCACTGCCAGATATCCAGAATGTGCTGACCCTGATTGAGCAGCGCGCCGCCGCCCTCCCCTGCCCAGCTGGAACGCCAGCTGCCGGAGCGGTGGTACATCCATGTGCGGAAGTAGCGGCTGTTTTCCAGCTGCACCCGCTTGATCTCGCCCAGCGCCCCATCATCCAGTAATTTTTTTAGCCGCATATACTTTTTGTAGCGGCGCTGATGGAACATCATGGCGAAAACAAGGCCGCTTTCCTCAGCGGCGCGGTTCATTTCCAGTGCCGGTGCCAGCGCGTTTGCGCTGGGCTTGTCGCACAGAACGTGCTTGCCGTGGGCAAAAGCCTGCATCACCAGCGCCGGGTGGGTCTTGTGCGGGGTGACCACCAGCACGGCGTCAAACTCTTCTGCATAATCGTACAGCTGGTCGGCGCTGGGGCACACCCGCACCGTATCCGGCAGGGTATCCTTTGCCCACTGCTGCGCCCCAGCGCTGCGGCAGACCACGGCGGTCAGGCGCAATGCGCCCGCCTTTCCTTCTGCGATCATCTGGGCATACTTGCGCCCCATGACCCCGGTGCCAATAACGGCTGCGCGTACTTCCTGCATGATGTGCCCTCCTGTTTTTCCACAATGCGTTTTGTTATAGGGGAAAACTGCCTTTCACCCCTTCAGGTTTGCTTCAATGGCAGCTTTATCCAGTGCTTCACCGATGACGATGACTACCTCCTGCCCCTGCGGGATGGGCGCAAGGGTGCAGCCGGCGGCGGTGGCGTTCAGCTCCAGCCAGCCACCTGCCGGGGCGGGCGCAAAGCCCTTGACCCGCAGCACCTGCCCGCACTCGGGCGCTGCGAACAGCCGCTGTGCGGCGGCTTGCAGCTGCTGTGGGGTGAGGTGCAGTTCCAGAAAGCAAAGGGAGGTAAAGGCCGCGTGCTGGTCAAAATGCAGCTTTTCGCAGCTGGCCTGCCGGTAGCCGCAGGCGGCAAGGGCGGCAAGGTCGGCATCGGTCAGAGCGTCCCAGTCCTTGGCAAGGATCTCCCCCGGCGCAAAGCGGCGGGAAGATTTTGCGGCTTCCAGTGCACGCTCCAAGTGGGCAGCGGCGGCAGCGCACTGGGCGGGCGCTGCCAGCTGGGCGCGGCTCAGCAGCACGCAGCCCGCGTTCATGGTCTCGGACGCCAGCAGATACTCTGCCTGCGGCGAAAGCGTTTCCGGCAGAAGGGCGTCCACAACGGCAATGACGCTGCCCAGCTGATACCACCGGTCCAGCGGGTCGTCCCGCAGGATATCGAAAAACTCGTCCACATCAAAGATGCCGCTGGGCTCCACCACCACCCGGTCAAAGCCGCGCATGGCCATGGCGATGAGTTTGGTGCGCATCCGGCGCTGGTGGGTGTCGCAGTCGCAGCCGCCGCTGATGGTCTCCACATCGCAGCCGGGGCCCAGCACCTCCTGCACCAGCATGGCGTCCACGTTCACCGCGCCAAAGTCGTTTTCCAGAATGCACACCTTATGCCCCTGCTGTACCAGATACCGCACATAGCGGCGCAGAAAGGTGGTCTTGCCTGCGCCCAAAAAGCCGGTGATGAGATCCACCTGAACCATATCTTTTTACCTCCGTTGCAAAAACCCTCCCAGCGCCGCAGCGCCCGGGAGGGCATATATTTCAGTCTTTTTTCCGGCGCTGCAACTCCTGGATGATCCCCGCTGCTTCCGGCGCGATATCCCCCGGCGCAATGGCCGGGCGTGCCAGAAAATAGCCCTGCAAAAGGTCTGCGCCCAGCTCAACGACCGTGCGCAGCTCGGCGGCGGTCTCCACGCCCTCGGCAACGATCTTCATGCTGCGGGGGTGGGCGTAAGCCACCACATTGCGCAGGATCTGCTGCTTGTCCGGCGAGGTGTCGATGCCACGGATGATGGTAATATCCACCTTGACGAACCGGGGTGCAAGCTGCAATAGCGTATTCTCGTTGGAATAGCCGCTGCCGTAATCGTCCAGTGCAAACATCCCGGAAAAGCCCGGTGCATTGCGCTTTCTCTCCAGTGCTTCGTAGTCGATTTCTTCCTCTTCGGTGATCTCGACGACCATGCGGCGGCACAGCTCGTGCCAATGGCTGTTTATATATTTGCCGTCCTCATGCGACAGGCAGGTGTTGGCGATGGAGTTGACAAAGAGCATGGCATCCCCGGACACGCTGCCCGCCCGGCACAGGCTGTCGAAGGTCTCCAGCGCCTTGGTAAAGGTGAGGCGCTCGATCTCGTACAGTGCCCCCTGCTCCCGCGCCAGCTTCATGATGGTGGCCGGGGAGCGCAGGGTGGGCAGGTCGGAGCGCATCAGCGCCTCGTAGGCGACTACCCTGCCGCTGCGCGCCGAGAAGATGGGCTGGAAGCAGTAGAACACCTGCGCATTGCTGAGCAGCTGCCGGAACTCCCTGCGGGTGCGCTCGGCGTAGGCTTCGCGGTTGTACACCCCGATGTCGAACTCCTCCACCCGGCCCTTCTCCGAATGCTTGACCTGATACATGGCAAAGTCGGCGTATTTTTTCAGGGTCTCCCAGTCCTGCCCGTCGTCCGGGTACCACGCGATGCCGCCGGAAAGGCTGATGTGCAAAGCGTTGCCGCTGGGCAGCAGCGCCACGCTCTGCTGCATGGCCTTCGTCAGGCAGTCGATCTTTTCCCGCACTGCGTCCCGGCTGCGGTAGCCGTGGAACAGCACAAGGAACTCGTCGCCGGAAAGGCGGGCGCAGACCGTCCCGGCGGGGGTATTGTCCCGCAGGCACTGACCGGTGCGGCGGATGTACTGGTCGCCCCAGTCGTGGCCGTAGGTATCGTTGATGTGCTTGAGGTTATCCAGGTCCATCATCATCAGCGCCGCCACGCCCATGCGCTCCGGCGCGGCGAACAGCTCGGTGCACACCCGGTTGAAGGCCTGCCGGTTGTACAGCCCGGTCAGGATATCGTGATCGCGCTCGTGCTCGATGCGCTTCCGTTCCAGCACAGCGGCGGTCACGTCCTCGGCAAGGCCGATCTTGGCGTGCCCCTCGATGGTGCTGCGCAGCATGATGTACCGCACCCCGTCCGGCTGCTGAATGGTCAAAAGCTCGTCCCCCTCGGCGGTGTGGTCACGGGGATTCTTTTCCCGGATGCCCTTGAGCACCTCCTCGAACCGGCGCACGCTCAGCGGCTCGCCCTGCATCTCGGGCTTGCCCAGCAGGGAGAAGAAATTATCGGTCACAAACACGCTGCCGGTGTCGGTGCGCAGCTCGTAGCCGCCGATCTCCACACTGGCCATATCCATGATGCGCAAAAACTTGGTGGAGTTGGTCACCAGCTCCTTGTTCAGCTCGGTAATGGTCTCGGCAAAGCGGTCCACCTCCCGGATGGCGGTGCGGGACAGGCGGGGGAAGGTCTTTTTCTCCTGCGCGTCTATCACCTCGCGGTACAAACGGTTGATGGGTCTGGCCAGCCGTGCCGAGACCAGCAGGCTGCCCAAAACGCTCAGCACCAGCGTGATCGCTATGGTGGTCAGCAGCACCTCGCGCACTCGGCTGGAAAAAGCCAGCAGCACCGACTGTTCCATGGTACCGGCCAGAAACCACTTTTCGGCGGCAAAGGGCGCGTTGCGGTTATACACCTGCAGCGGCTCCAGCACCATATAATAGCGCTTATCGTTCAGCTCCACCCAGTTGCCGCCGTTGCCGTCGCTGCGGCAGTTCAAAACGCCCAGCGGTGCATCTGCCGTTACCAGATCCTCGCCGGAGGTCACGGTCTTGCGCAGGGAGAGCACGCCGTCCGTCAGCGCATCATCGGTAGTGGTCACGATAAAATAGGTGCCTGCCTTGTCCTCGTCCAGCTCGGTGAAGGGCAGCTTTGTTTGCAGATACTCCGTGAGCAGTTCCACGCCCACCACGCCGTATACCGTGCCGTCCGGCAGGATCAGCGGCATCGAGTAGGCAATGGCGTGCCGGTCGTCCCCGGCCAGACAGTAGGAGTTGGTGGTCCAGCGGCCATAGCTTTCCGCCGAAAGGCCGGCATCGCTCTTATACGCGGTCTGAAAGACCGTGCGCAGGATGCCGCCCTTGGTATCTCCCTGATAGGGGAAAGCGGGCTGCCAGCCCTTATCCGTGCCGATGGCCAGCTCTTTTACCACTGTGGCGCTGGCGCGTTCCAGCAAAAGGTCGCTGTTGCGCTCCGAAGGGCGGGCGTCCGGGTCCATATCCCGCAGGTAGATGCCGGGCATTTTTTTGCCCACCTCGCAGGTGTCCAGATCATGGGTGTTCAGGATGAGAAAAATGCCGGTCACCTGCTTTGTGCGCAGGGTGTCCAGAAGCTGCGGGGCAAGCGCTACCAGCAGGGCATCGCTCTGTTCGCTGCTGTTATCCAGCGTGTCCAGCGAGATATCGCCGCTTTTCAGCAGCTGCTGGGTGGTGGCGGTGATCTGCTCGCTCAGCTGCTCCAGATCCTCCGCGTTCCGCAGGATCTCCTGCACATAGCTGGCGCGGTTGCGCACCCGCATGGTAAGCAGATCCTTGGCGTTTTTGTCCAGCTGCCCGGTCACGTTGACGGCAAGGATGCTGGCGGCCGCCATCAGCAGCTCCACCGCCAGCACCAGCATCATGGTAGCAAAAATATTGTAGAACACGGTTCTTTCCGGTCTGTTTTTCAAGCGCTGCCGCTGGCGCTGTTTCCATGCGTCAAACATCGCCCTGCCTCCTTTCCGTCTTTTTTGCGGGCGGTCAGCCCTCGTACTGCTGTAACTGTGCAAGGGTGGCCTGATACCACGCCTCAAAATAGTCGTCGGTCAGAAACTCTGCCGTGGCTGCCTCCGCGCTCTGGCCTGCGGCGATGCGTTCCAGCACCGTGTCCCGGTGGTCACCGGCAGATAGCCCGACTCCACCGCGAAAGCGATATTATTCTGCGGTTCGGTGAACCACTTTAAAAAGGTGACTGCGCCGTTGATCTCGTCCTCGGTGCCGCTGCCGAGACCGCAGCCGCCGCCAGAAAGCTGCGGCGCGAGATCTTGTCCTTCATCCCATGCCCTCCCGGAGTACGCAGGCGCATTTTACCCCATACCATACTATTTTATATAATACCACCGTTTCCGGCATAGTGTAAACTCTTTCTTAAAAAATATGGTAAAAAAGTGCAGATGACGAATTTTCGTCTTATTTTTTGGCAGTTCTGCCAAAAGCACGCGTCCCCTATAAAAATGGGATAGCGGAGCGTCCACAGACGCTCCGGGTTTCCGAATAAATCATAATTCTTCCGCTATTCATGCGCAGAGCAAAGCAGAGCGCATAAAAATCGTTCCAGTGGCCTTATTTCCGGCAGTCGTGCAGGCTGGCGGCGGGCAGGGCGCTGCTCAGCAGGCTCCATGCGGCATCCATGCTCTCGTTCAGCAGATAGGCCTGATTCTTCTGGACGTAGATGTACACCGCCTCTTTGGTGCGGTAGGCGCAGTACACGGTGTTCCAGGTGTAGCGGTTGGTGGGCTCGGTCTTGTTCTGCTCACCGGCCATCCAGACCGAAAGCCCGGCGGCGTCCAGTTCCAGCCGGTAGAAGGGGCGGGGCAGACCCAGCTTTTTGATCTGCTTGGAGAGGTTGGCAAAGAAGGTGCCGAAGTATACGGCGGGCAGACCGATGGCTACGATGGCCAGCACGGCGGTCAGCAGCCCGGCACCCTCCCGCTTGCCGATCTGGCTCAGGCAGATGCCGGCACACACCAGCAGTATGGCGGTGAACACCGCCGGACGCTGCCAGCCTTTGTTGTGGCGCAGCAGGTCAAAAGATGCAAAATCGTGAAAGCTTTTTTCATCCATCTGAACGGAAACGCAAACATTCTGGGTCATAAAGTTACCCTCCTTTTTGGGCATAGTACCACATTTACCGGCAAGAAGCAAGCAAAAGATGCATCGGCAGCGGTGCATCCGGCTTGCAAACCGCCCGCAAGGCGTGGTAAAATAAGATATTATCTGGGGTGTATCTGAAAAGTCGAAAATTTAGTCTATTTCTACAAGCACAGCTGGATTTTGCGTTAAACAGCCTTGAAATCCACAAAGGATTCCTGCGGCTATTTGCCTTAAATCCCGCTTGTGCTTGCGAAATATTCGTCATTTTCTTTGTTTTCAGATACACCTTAACGCATCCGATACAAATCAGCATCAAAATCATTCATGTTTGCTGCTTATAAATTGATTGTATATACTTTACCACAAAGCCCGCAAGAATACAAACCCCTGCCGCGCCAAACTTTATAATTGTCCTTTGCGGAAAAACAGACAAATTGCCAAGCGTTTTCGGGCATTGGTCATACTTTGATTTTTGAAGTATCACTTTTGCAAGCCAAATCAGGCTTACGGAATGCAAAAAAGCTCGTCCGGAACATCGGACGAGCCCTTTTGCACACGAAGCGGGACACTGCCTGTGCGGCGCATGGCTCATAGCTGTGAAGGAGAACAGCCGGAGGAGGAGGACCCGCGCCCAGTATCCCAAAAAACAAGAAGAAAAAGATTTCACACACAGCCTTGGGGCTTTGCCCTTGCTGTAACCATATTGTAACTCTTTTGAAACCATTTTGCAATAGGGTTTTGTAATTTATTTGTAATTTATTTTGTTAACTTTTTATGTCCTGCCCCGCCGGGCTGCCGCAAACATCATTTCCCTTTTTGTACCCGGTATGGTATACTGGCTATGAATATGCTGCCACAGGCAGAAAAAAGGAGTTTAGGATACGGTATGAAAACAAAATTGGGTATTGTGGGCTGCGGATTTCTGGGCAACATCGTGGCTGACGCGTGGAAGAAGGGTCTGCTGCCGGACTACGAGCTGGTGGGCGTGACCAGCCGCACCCGCGCCTCGGCTGAAAAGACCGCCGCCAATGTCGGCTGCGCCGTCTGTGAGGACGTGGACGCACTGCTGGCACTTGAGCCGGAGTACATCGTGGAGGCGGCCTCGGTGGAGGCGGTGCGCGCCATGGCCATCCCGGTGCTGAAGCGGGGCGTGAATCTGGTCATTCTGTCCATCGGTGCCTTTGCGGATCTGGATTTCTACGCACAGGTCAAGGCAGCTGCTGTGGATGGCGGTGCCAAGGTGCATCTGGCCAGCGGTGCTATCGGCGGCTTTGACGTGCTGCAGACCGTCACCCTGATGGCACAGGCGCAGGGCCTGCCGGAGACCGCCGGCATCGAGACCCATACCGGTGCAAAGGGCTTCCGCAACACCCCGGTGTGGGCAGAGCATCTGCTGACCGACACCGAAAAGACCACCGTGTTCACCGGCAATGCCAAGCAGGCCATTGCCACCTTCCCCCGCCGGGTGAACGTGGCGGTAGCTACCTCTCTGGCCACCACCGGCCCCGAGATCACCGGCGTGACCATGCACTCCGTGCCCGGCTGGGTGGGCGATGACCACTGCATCACTGCCGAGATCGAGGGCGTGAAGGCTGTGGTAGATATCTGCTCTTCCACCAGCGCCATTGCGGGCTGGAGCGCCGTCTCCCTGCTGCGCAATCTGGCCTCGCCCGTCTGCTTCTACTAATATAAGGAGGAGTCCGTCATGTTTGAAAAGCTTGTTGCCATTGAGCCGGTCAGCCTGATCCCCTCTGCCGAGGAGGAGCTGCACCGCTACGCCAAAGAGGTAGTGCTGTACCGGGACGTGCCTGCCAGCGACGACGAGATGGTGCGCCGCATCGGGGACGCCGACGCCGTGCTGCTGAGCTACACCTCCCGCATGGGCAAGGAGGTCATTGCGCAGTGCCCCAACATCCGCTATATCGGCATGTGCTGCAGCCTGTACTCTGAGGAAAGCGCCAACGTGGATATTGCCTACGCACGCACCCGGGGCATCCAGGTGCTGGGTATCCGGGATTACGGCGACCGCGGCGTTGTGGAGTACGTTCTGCACGAGCTGACCGGCCTGCTGCACGGCTTTGGGATGCCTATGCTGCGGGACGAGCCGGTGGAGATCACCGGCCTGAAGGTGGGCATCGTGGGGCTGGGTGTTTCCGGCCGGATGATCGCCGATGCGCTGCAATTTATGGGCGCAGAGATCAGTTACTTTGCCCGCAGCGCAAAGCCGGATGCCGAGGCCGCCGGTATGACCTTCAAGCCCCTGCCCCAGCTGCTGGCAGACAGCGAGGTGGTGTTCACCTGCCTGAACAAAAACGTACTGCTGCTGGGCGAAAATGAGTTTGCCCAGCTGGGCGCAGGCAAGGTGCTGTTCAACACTTCCATCGGCCCCGGCTTTGATTCCGCTGCGCTGGAAAAGTGGCTTGACCTGCCCGGCACCCGCTTCTTCTGCGACACTCGCGCCGCCGCAGGCCCCGTGGCCGAGGACTTCTTTGCCCGGGAAAACGTGCGCTGCGCCAATGTGTCCGCAGGCCGCACCAAGCAGGCTTTTGTGCTGCTGAGCAAAAAGGTGCTGGACAACATCCGCACCGCACTGGGCGAATAAGCGGTGCGTTTGCGCAGCCTGTTTTTCTTGCATCTTTTCCCCAATTGTGGTATGCTTTCTAGTATAAAAAGGGAGCCCGTGCAAGCGGGCTGAGAGTGGGCTGTATTGCCCTGACCTGTGACCTGATTTGGATCATGCCAACGTAGGGAGATAGCGCTTTTATCTGCGGATATGTCTTTGCGGGCATATCCGCATTTTTGCTGCAAAGGAGCATTTTATCCATGAAAACTGCATTGACCATTGCCGGCAGTGATTCCAGCGGCGGCGCCGGGATCCAGGCCGATATCAAGACCATGACCGCCAACGGCGTGTTTGCCATGAGTGCCATTACCGCCCTGACCGCACAGAACACCACCGGTGTGACCGCCATTTTTGACACCACGCCGCAGTTTCTGGCACAGCAGATCGACGCCGTGTTTACCGATATCTACCCCGATGCGGTGAAGATCGGTATGGTATCTTCTGCCCCGCTCATCGACACCATCGCCGAGCGGCTGCATTTTTACGGCGCAAAGCACATCGTGGTGGACCCTGTGATGGTGGCCACCTCCGGTGCAAAGCTGCTGCAGGACGATGCTGTGCAGGCGCTGACCGAAAAGCTGCTGCCACTGGCTGAGGTGCTTACCCCCAACATCCCGGAGGCTGAGATCTTGTCCGGCATGAGCATTGCAAACGCTGCCGACATGGAAGCCGCTGCCCGCACCATCAGCGAGCGCTACGGCTGTGCCGTGCTGTGCAAGGGCGGCCACCAGATCAACGATGCCGACGATCTGCTGTGGCAGGGCGGCACCGGCAAGTGGTTCAAGGGCAAGCGCATCGCAAACCCCAACACACACGGCACCGGCTGCACCCTGTCCAGCGCCATTGCCTCCAATCTGGCAAAGGGCTACGACCTTGACACCGCCGTGGAGCGCGCCAAGGCCTACATTTCCGGCTGTCTGTCTGCCATGCTGGACTTAGGGCACGGCTCCGGGCCCATGGATCACACCTTCAACCTGAAGGGAGATTTTGTCCGTGACTGACCTGCCCTTTGTCTCGGCGCTGGTGCAGGCCGACCTGCCTGTGTGGGAGCAGTGTTTGCAGACCGATTTTTTGCAAAAGATGGAAAACGGTACCCTGAGCGAGGACTGCTTTAAAAGCTACCTTGTGGAGGACAGCCTGTATCTGCGGGAGTACGCTAAGATCTTTGCTTGGGGCATGACCAAGGCTACCACCATGGCGGCCATGCGCACCTACTATTCCCTGCTGTCCTTCGTGCAGGAAAACGAGGACCTGACCCGGCTGCGGTATCTGGAACAGTACGGTCTGCGGGAAGCCGATATCCAGTCCCTGCCCCTGCGCCCGGAAAGCCGCGCCTATCTGGACTGCATGATTGATGCTGCCCGCACCGGCGAGGGGGAAGCTGAGTGCCTGATGGCCTGCCTGCCCTGTATGCTGAGTTACGGGTGGCTGTTCCAGAAGCTTTTGCAGCGCTCCCCCGCCGTAAAGGACACCTACTACGGCGCGCTGGTGCTGGACTACGCCGGCCCCGGCTACGATGCCGCCTGCCGCGCATGGGCAGAGCGCGCTGAAGCAGCCTGCACCGGCCTTTCGCCGGAGCGTGCCGCCCGCTGCCGCGCGATCTTCCGCGCCTGCTCGGAGCACGAGCTGCACTTCTGGGAGATGTGTGCAACACCCCGGACGGATA
>OLQB01002104.1_pt1 | contig 13250 bp, 7 predicted proteins | sample 1672681 | NCBI WGS metagenome assembly OLQB01 (sample SAMEA3136713, study PRJEB25190) | human gut metagenome | reverse complement strand
ATATTCCTATTAGTTATTTGGTAATTGAAGTTGTTACTGGTATACTTTATATTGTTTCTTATCATTCTTTTGGATTTAGTTATAATTTTGTTATTAGTTTGATATTTATATCTAGTCTTATTGTTATTATAGTTAGTGATATTGAATATATGATTATATTAGATGAAATTATTGCTATTTCTTCTATTAGTATTATTATATTAGAACTTATATTTTTTGGACTTGATTATACTGTTAGTAAAATTTTGGCTGGTATTCTTGCTTTTGTTACTATGTATGTGATAAAATTAATAGGAGATAGATTATTTAAAAGAGAGAGTATGGGTGGAGGAGATATTAAATTAATGTTCTTGTTTGGAATAGTGATTGGATATCCTTTAGCTATATGTGATATATTTTTAGCTACTTTTATTGCTTTTCCGGTAGCTATATATATTCTTTTTAGTAGAAGAGATAATTTAATACCTTTTGGGCCTTTTTTAGCAATGGCCGCTATACTTATTCATATATCTAAAGTAGATATTAATGGTATTATTAATTTTTTAGTAAAATAAGGAGGAATCTTTATGCAGAAAATTTCAGTTAAAACTATTTATTTGATTTTAGTTATTTCTATTGGATTAGTAGGTTTGGGTGTTGGTTCTACATTTGCTATGTTTACCGCTAGTAGTAAAATTGATAATCCTATTAGTTTTACTGCTGGAATATTTGGTGAAAGTGATGTTATGGAAACTGTTGAAATTACTGTTTCTGCTGGAGAAACGAAAGCAACTAATTTACATGTTACTAATAGTACTAATAGTAATTTAAATTATGTTATGTGGTATATTGATGAAGGTCTTGATATTGAACTTGGTAGTAAGAGAACTGATTCTGGTACTTATCAAACTACTATAGGTGCAGGAGAAGAACATAAATACGAGGTTAGTATTAGAAATAATAGTAGTAGTTCTGTAACTGTTGTTGTTGGTGTTTCTTCTGGTACTGGTAGTGTTACACTTAATAGTGATATGAAGATGGTACCACAGAGTGAACTTAAGCCAACTCTTGCTGGTGTTATTACTAATCTATATATTAGTAGTACCAAGACACCAGTAACAAATAATAGTATTACATATCAGTATGATACTAAAAATAGCCTAATGAAAGATAACGCAGGTAATATAAGATACTATGGTGCTTCTCCTAATAACTATGTATATTTCAATTGTGATAGTTATCCTAGGACTAACTGTGAATTATGGAGAATAATAGGAGTATTCGATGGTAAACTAAAACTAATGAGAAATGAATCAATAGGCAAATATTCTTGGGATACATCCGCATCATCAGTAAATTCAGGAAATGGTGTAAATGAATGGTCCCAAGCTGACTTAATGAAACTATTAAATCCAGGTCACGAGTCGGAATCAGTAGGAGGAAGTCTTTATTATAATAGTAAATCAGGTAATTGCTATTCTGGTAAAGATAATGCTACTACATCATGTGATTTTACTAGTACAGGTATAAAAGCTACTACAAGAAATATGATAGCAGAGACAACATGGAATCTTGGAGGATGGAATACTTCAGATATATATTCTAATGTAATGTATGAAAAAGAAAGAGGAACAACTACAGTATCAAATCCTAGTGATGGCATAACTAGAACAACCACATGGCCAGGTAAAATAGCACTCCCATATCCATCTGATTATGGATATGCTACTGATTTAAGCAAATGTTCCCAAATATTATATAATTATGACAGTAGTACTGACTCATATGCATGTCGTAGTAATGATTGGATGTATTCTATTATTACTAATTCTGGGAGAAAATATGGATGGTTACTAACCCCTCGCTCAGGCAATGCGCTCAGTGCGTTCTACGTGAACTCGGCGGGCTATGTTAACAACGGCGACGTCGTCAATACTGCGAATGGGGTCGCTCCAGTCCTTTATCTAGGTTCTGACCAAGATATAGTGGCAGGGGATGGTTCACAAAGTAATCCATACCAGTTAGCTAATAGCTAACTGGGCAAACAATGGTAGGAAAAACGTGGCAAAAATGGCCCTAAGGAGGCGAAGTCTCCTAAAGGCCCGGCAAGCAGAGCTTGTCGTCATGCAAATCTAGTCCCGCGTAAGCGGGAAACTAATCTAGCATAATTTTGCTTTACACAAAACATGTCAATTTTAAAAACGAATAAAAAAGATATTGATACATTAATAAATAGTAACTATAATGTAAAATGTAGGGTAACTTTAAATATGTATTTGTACCTCTAACTCAGGCAATGCGAACAATGCGTTCAGCGTGAACTCGACGGGCTATGTTAACAACAACAACGTCTGTTTTGCGCAAAGGGTCGCTCCAGTCCTTTATTTGGGTTCTAACCAAGATATAGTGGCAGGGGATGGTGATGGTTCGCAAAGTAATCCATATCAGTTGGCTGCATAGTTTAGTTATTGTTTAATATCTTAGTATTATGATACTGAGGTATTTTTTTTGTAAATAAGATGTCTATTTGTTGAAAAATAAGGGAAAATACTATATAATTAGTATGGTGGTTTAATATGAAAGATGTTATCAAGAATATATATGATTATTCTTTAGAAGATATAATGGGGGATAGTTTTGGTAGATATGCTAAGTATATTATTCAAGATAGAGCTATTCCTGATGTTAGAGATGGATTAAAACCTGTACAAAGAAGAATATTGTATTCTATGTATAAAGAGAAGAATACTTATGATAAGCCTACTAAAAAGAGTGCTAATGCGGTTGGTCTTGTTATGGCTAATTATCATCCTCATGGTGATAGTTCTATATATGAAGCTATTGTTAGAATGAGTCAATGGTGGAAGAATGAGGCTCCTTTAGTTGAAATGCAAGGTAATAATGGTTCTATTGATGGTGATAGTGCTGCTGCTAGTCGTTATACTGAGGCTAGATTATCTAAAATAGCAGGAGAACTTCTTCGTGATATTGATAAGGCTGGTATTGTTCCTATGGCTCCTAATTATGATGATAGGTTACTTGAGCCTACTGTTCTTCCTAGTAGATTTCCTAATTTGCTTGTTAATGGTACTACTGGTATTAGTGCTGGATATGCTACTAATATGCCTCCACATAATTTAAGTGAAGTTATTGATGCTACAATATTTAGAATTGATAATCCTAATAGTAGACTTGATACTGTTATGAATTATATTAAAGGACCTGATTTTCCTACTGGTGGTATTGTACTTGGTACTGATGGTATTAGAGAAGCTTATGAAACTGGTAGGGGAAAGATATTTATTAGGGCTAAGGCTAGAATAGAAAAGAATAAGATTATTATTAATGAGATTCCTTTTGATGTTAATAAGCAGCTTCTTGTTAGAAAGATTGATGAGATTAGATTAGATAAAAAGATTGATGGTATTGTTGAGGTTAGAGATGAATCTGATAAAGATGGTCTTCAGATTGCTATTGATTTAAAGAAAGATGTTAATGGTGAGAATATTCTTAATTATTTATATAAGAATACTGATCTTCAGGTATCTTATAATTTTAATAATGTTGTTATTGTTAATCGTAGACCTATGCAACTTGGTCTTTTGGGTATTCTTGATGCTTATATTGCTCATCAAAGGGATATTGTTTATAAGGCTACTGAATTTGATTTGAAGACTGCTAGAAGTAGTTATCATATTATGGAAGGTCTTGTTAAGGCACTTTCAATATTGGATGAGGTTATTGCTACTATTAGAAAAAGTAAGAATAAGGCTGATGCTATTGTTAATTTAGTAAATGAATATTCTTTTACTCAGGTTCAAGCAGAGGCTATTGTTAATTTGCAGTTATATAGACTTACTAATACTGATGTTGTATTATTAGAGGAAGAGATGAAAAAACTTGCTGAAATGATTAAGTTATATGAAGAAATCTTATCTAATCCTGATAAACTTAATAGTGTTATTAAAGATGATCTTAGAAAGATTAAGAAGGAATATGGTATTCCTAGAAGAACTGAGATTAGGGATGAGGCTGCTGATATTAAGATAGATACTACTGTTATGATTCCTAAGGAGAGTGTAATTGTTGTTATATCTAATGAGGGATATATTAAGAGAGTTTCTACTCGTAGTTATAGTTCTGCTAATGGAGAGGAAACTGGTCTTAAAGAAAATGATTATGTTACACATTTATTTAATATTACTACTACTGATGTAATACTTTTATTTACTAATATGGGTAATTATTTATATGTTCCTGTATATGATATTCCTGATGGTAAATGGAAGGATCTTGGTAAACATATTAGTAATATTATTCCTTTATCTGATGGAGAGAAGATAATTAATGCTATAGGGGTATATGATTTTGATAGTGATAAGTATATTACTACATTTACTAAGAATGGTATGGTTAAGAGAACTAAGCTTATTGATTATAAGGTTCTTAGATATAATAAACCTATTAAAGCTATTAATTTGAAAGATGATGATATGGTTGTTGATGTAACTATTAGTGATTTATCTAATGTATTTATATCTACTTCACTTGGATATGGATTATGGTATGATACTAGTGAGATTCCTATTCTTGGTGTTAAGGCTGCAGGTGTTAAAGCTATTAATTTAAAAGATGATTTTGTTGTTTCTGGTACTTTATTTGATGCTAAAGAGGAGTTTATTACTATTCTTACGGATAAGGGTACTGGTAAGAGAACTAAACTTCTTGAATTTGAAAAAACTTCTAGAGCTAAGAGGGGAATACTTCTTATGAAAGTTATTAAGAGTAATCCTAGTAAGATTATTAAGACTTATATTACTAATTCTAAAGATATGATTGGTGTTGTATCTGATAATTATACAAAGATTCTAAAACTTACTGAGATTCCTATAATGGATAGATATAGTAATGGTTCTTATGTTATTAAAGATAGAATTATTGATTCTTATAAGGTATGTAATATGATTAGTAAAGATGATATGGAAAAGCAAGAAGAAGATATTAAGCTTGAAAAAAGGGATGTTTCTTTAAAAGAAATTGATGATATGTTATCTAGTGTTGATGAAGTATTAGATGATACTAAATAGCAATACTAATGTTGTTTAATAGAAGATTTGATTATTCAAATTTTCTATTATATGACTTTTATTTGGTTTTTAGGGGGGTATGTATGCAAGTAAAAGAGAAGGTTAATTGGTGGGATAAACCACAAAAAATTAAAAATTGGCCAAATGACGTAGATTATGTTATGTTTATCGATGAAAATGGTAATTCTGGTGCAATTAATAATATATTTAAAAAGAAGCTTAATGGAGAAGTAATAACAGATGATGAGAAGTATTTTACAATTACTGGATGTATATTTTCAAAAAAAGATTATTCAATCATGAGAAATAATATTACGAAGTTAAAAGAAAAATATTGGAATAATGGTTATTATTATGATACTAAACATAAGGACAATAGATATGTATGTTTGCACTCTAGGGAAATTAGAATGCATACAGGACCTTTTAATGAAAAACTTATTAATTATGAATCTTTTGTTAATGAACTTAGTGATGTTTTATCTTTAGTTAATTGTAAAATTATATCTGTTTCTATAAATCTTGAGGATTATATTATTAGAGAAGAGAAAGTTTCTGTTTATGAGAAAGCTTTTGACTTATTATTAGAAAGATGTATATATGCCACTAATAATAAAAAAAGAGGAATTATTATGCTTGAGTCAAGAGGAAAAAAGGATGATAAGCAGTTACTTGGTCACATTGATACGATTATACGTAATAAAGGTACAATGGGAATAAAAAGTAATGAACTAGTAAAAAAAATAATTGGAGTTTATTTTAATCCTAAGTGGTATGGCGGTCATTCTTCTACTTTTTCTGGACTAGAGATAGCGGATTTGTTTTCGTATCCAATTCATCAATATGTGAAATATAAAAAGGAAAATATTTCTTTTAATGTTATAAAAAGCAAAATTGATTGTTATCCTGATTATAAAAATAAAGGAATTAAAATTTTTCCATAAGAAAAGGACGACATACGTCATCCCTTGCCGTCCGCAATACTGCGAACCCCTGAAGCATTTGCTTCTATAACAATGTTATCATAAAATATGATATTTGTCAAATTAGTTCGTGATAATGTAAAGTGTAAAACATTAGTATGTTAATATATATAATTTAATGGAGGTATTTATATGTTATATGTAAGTGATATTATTTCTCGTTTTAATGGTAAGCTTCTTTGCGGAGATGAGAATATGATACTTGATAATTTTTGTAAGGATACGAGAATTATTAAGAATGGTGATATTTATGTTGGTATTAAAGGTGAGTCTTTTGATGGTAATAATTTTTATGCTGATGCTTTTGATAAGGGGGCTAAGGCTTGTATACTTGATAATACTACTTTAGTTGATACTGATAGATATGGTGATAAGACTATTATTTTAGTGGATAATACTTTGGAATGTATAGGTAAGCTTGCTAAGTATAAGAGAAGTTTACTTAATATTCCTGTTGTGGCTATTACTGGTAGTGTTGGTAAAACTTCTACTAAGGATATGGTGGCTAGTGTTCTTAGTACTAAATATAAGGTTCTTAAAACTGAGGGTAATAATAATAATAATATTGGTCTTCCTTTTACAATACTTAGATATAAAGATGAAGATGTTATGGCTATTGAAATGGGAATGAATCATTTTGGTGAAATTTCTTATCTTACTGATATTGTTCGTCCTACTATTGGGGTTATTACTAATATTGGTACTGCTCATATTGGTATTTTGGGTTCGAGAGAAAATATATTGAAAGCTAAATTAGAGATAATAGAGGGACTTAATGGACCACTTATTATTAATAATGATAATGATATTATACGTAATAATATTAAATATATTGAATCTCTTAATGATATTGTTACTATTGGTATAGATAATGATAGTGATTATAAAGCTAGTGATATTAATGATGATTTAACTAGATTTAAGATTAATGGTAATGATATGGAATGTGATATTGGTAATACTGCTTTTATATATAATTCTTTAGTGGCTTATAGTGTTGGTAGTTTATGTGATATAGATGTAGATAATATTAGGAATGGTATTAAGAATTTTAAACTTACTGGTAATAGGCTTGAATTTAAGAAGGCTAGATGCGGAGCTATACTTATTGATGATACTTATAATGCTTCTCTTGATTCTATTCGTTCTTCTTTGGAGATTCTTAAAAATAAAGAAGCGAAGAGACGTATAGCGGTTATTGGTGATGTTTTAGAAGTTGGGGATTATAATGAGGAGATTCATACTAAGATTGGTGAAGAGTTATTTAAAAGTAATCTTGATATTATTGTTACTATAGGAGATAATACTAGGTATACGGATAAGTTTTTAGAGAATAAAGGTTTTGATAATAGATATCATTTTAATAATGAGAGTGAGAGTTATGAATTTTTTGATGATATGTTAAGAGATGGAGATGTTGTCTTATTTAAGGCTTCTAATGGTATGAAACTTAAGAATATTGTTAATCATTTGGTTATGGAGGATAGATAATATGAAAAGTGATATTGAGATAGCTAGAAGTGTTAATCCTATGAACATTATGAATGTTGTTAAAAAGATTGGTATTTGTGATTATATTATACCTTATGGTAAATATAAGGCTAAGATATCTATAGATAATATTTGTGATAAGAAGATTAAGAGTAAACTTATTTTGGTTACTGCGATTAATCCCACTCCAATGGGGGAAGGGAAAACTACGGTATCAATATCTTTGTCTGATGCTCTTAATAAACTTGGTAAAAAGAGTATTCTTGCACTTCGAGAACCTTCTTTAGGTCCGGTATTTGGTATTAAAGGGGGAGCTGCTGGAGGAGGGTATGCTCAAGTTATTCCTATGGAGGATATTAATCTTCATTTTAATGGTGATTTTCATGCTATTACTAGTGCTAATAATTTATTATGTTCTCTTATTGATAATCATATTTATTTTGGTAATGAACTTGGTATTGATAAGGTTACTTTTAAGAGATGTTTGGATTTGAATGATAGACAACTTAGGGTTATTAATACTGGTTTATCTGGTGAAAGTAGGATTGTTCCTAGGGTTGATGGATTTGATATTACTGCTGCTAGTGAGATTATGGCTATTTTATGTTTGAGCAGGAATATTGATGATTTGAAGAGAAGGCTTGGTAATATTGTTATTGGTTATAATAAAGATGGTAAGGAAGTAACGGCGAGAGATTTAAAAGCAGAAGGAGCTATGGCAGTACTTCTTCATGATGCTATTTTACCTAATTTGGTACAAACTCTTGAAGGTAATCCTGCTATTATACATGGTGGTCCTTTTGCTAATATTGCTCATGGATGTAATAGTGTTATTGCTACTAATACGGCTATGAAACTTGGTGATTATACTGTTACTGAGGCAGGATTTGGTGCTGATTTAGGAGCAGAGAAGTTCTTAGATATTAAGTGTAGAATGAATGATTTAAATCCTGATGCAGTGGTCCTTGTTGCTACTATTAGATCTTTGAAGTATCATGGTGGTATGGATAAGAATGATATTACTAAAGAAGATATTCATTACTTGGATATTGGTATGAAGAATTTATATAAACATATAGATAATCTTCGTAATGTTTATGGGCTTAATGTAGTAGTGGCTATTAATAGATTTGATAGTGATACGGATAAGGAAATTAGTTATTTATCTAAGAAATTAGATGAGAAGAATGTTAGTTATGCTCTTACTACTGGATTTAGGGATGGTAGTGATGGTTCTCTTCTTCTTGCTGAAAAGGTTATGGCAGAAGCTAATAAGAAGAATAATTTTAGTTATTCTTATGATATTAATGATGATATTAAAACTAAGATATTTAAGGTTGCTAATAAGATATATGGGGCTTCTGATGTTATTTATGATAATAAAGCATTAGAAGAAATTAAGAATTTGGAAGATAATGGTCATGGTAATTTGCCTATATGTATTGCTAAGACACAGTATTCTTTATCAGATGATCCTAATAATTTGACTGGTGATAATGAATATGATATTCATGTTAAAGAGGTTATATTAAAAGCAGGAGCAGAGTTTATAGTAGTTTTAACTGGTAAGATAATGACTATGCCTGGTCTTCCTAAGAATCCTAATTCTGAGAGAATTGATATTAAGGATGGAATAATAGAGGGAATATTTTAATAATATTCTTTCTTTATTTTGGATATTGTGATAGAATACTAGAGAAAGAAGGAAATGAGATGAAAGTTGGAATATGTAGTTTGGGATGTAAGGTTAATATTTATGAATCTGAAGTTGTAACTGATTTACTTAAAAAGGGTGGATATGAAATAGTTCCTTTTGAAGATAAAGCGGATATTTATATTATTAATACTTGTTCTGTTACTAATGAGAGTGATAAGAAATCAAGAAAGATGATTAATAGGGCTAAAAAGAATAATAGTGAAGCTATTATTGTTGTTATGGGATGTTATAGTCAGGTTAGCAGTGATGATATAGAAGCTGATATTATTCTTGGTAATAAGGATAAATCAAAGATAGTGGAGATTTTGAATGATTTTATTAGAGATAGGGAAAGTAAGAAGATTATATATGATTTAAGTAGTGTTGAATTTGAGAAAATGGAAATTAGTCATTTTGATAATCATACTAGGGCTTTTGTTAAAATACAAGATGGTTGTAATGCTTTTTGTTCTTATTGTATTATTCCTTATACTAGAGGTAGAGTTAGAAGTAAGAATAAAGAAGATGTTATAGAGGAAGTAAGTAGACTTGTAAAAGACGGCTACAAAGAGATAGTTCTTACTGGTATTCATACTGGAAGATATGGTATTGATATTAATAGTAGTCTCTATGAACTTTTATGTGAACTTGTTAAAATACCTAATATTTATCGTATTAGATTATCTTCTATTGAAATTAATGAGGTTACTCCTGAAATTATAGACCTTTATAAGAATAATAAAATTATGGCTAGACATTTACATGTACCACTTCAATCTGGTAGTAATAAGATACTTAAACTTATGAATAGAAGATATAATAAAGAAGAGTTTATGAAGATGATTGATAAACTTAGGGAAATAGAGGATATTTCTTTAACTACTGATTTGATTGTTGGTTTTCCTAATGAAACAGATGATGATTTTGAAGAGACTATGGATACTTTGAAGAAAATTCATTTTACTAAGATTCATACTTTTCCTTATTCTAGAAGACGTGGTACTGTAGCAGATAAGATGGATGGTCATATTTCAGGAGATATTAAGAAAAAAAGAGTTCATGAGGTTATTGAATTATCTAATGAATATGAAAATGAATATTATAAGAGTAAAATTGGTAAGGTATATGATGGGGTAGTTGAAAGACATAATAATGGTTTAGTAGTAGTTCATACTTCTAATTTTATACCGGTTATTATAGATGATAATGATAATATAGAAAATAATAGTATTGTTAATGTTAAGATTGAAAGAGTAGAGGGTCTTAATGTATATGGAAGGGTAGTTTAACTACTTTTTCTTTTGTGGGAAATTATGTTTTTTAATTGACATTGATATATGGGAATGTTATAATTTTAACGATTGTATATTTTTATCATAGTATATAGATGGAGGTTTATATGTTAAAATTACTTAAGAATTTAAATAAAAGAGATTATATATATGTATTTATATCTGCTGGACTTATTGTTTTTCAGGTATGGTTAGAACTTAAAATGCCTGATTATATGTCAAATATTACACAACTTGTACAAACTCGTGGTGCTTCAATTAATGATATATTAAGAGAAGGCAGTTATATGCTTTTGTGTGCTTTTGGTAGTTTGGTATCTGCTTTTATTGTTGGGTATTTTACTTCTACGATAGCGGCTTCTTTCTCTTGTCGTACTAGAGGTAAGTTATTTAGAAAGGTAGAAGATATTAGTACATTTGAGATTAAGAAGTTTTCTCCTAGTAGTCTTATTACTAGGACTACTAATGATATTACACAGATTGAATTTCTTATTGCGATGGGACTTACTTTAATGATTAAGGCTCCTATTACAGCAGTATGGGCTGTTACTAAGATTGTTAATAAGAGTATTGAATGGAGCATTTTAACGGGAGTAGCAGTGCTTGTACTTCTTATTACTATTGGTATTATTATGATTATTGTTATGCCTAAGTTTAAGATAGTACAGGAACTTCTTGATAAGGTTAATATGGTTACGAGAGAGAATTTAACTGGTATTAGAGTTGTTAGGGCATTTAATGCTGAAGAATATCAAGAAGATAAGTTTGAAGATATTAATAATAAGCTTACTAAGCAGCAGATTTTTAATCAAACTGCATTTAATTATTTGAATCCTATTATGTATTTGGTTATGTATTTTTTAACGCTTGGTATTTATTTTATAGGGGCTATTCTTATTAATGATGCTGGTATGGGGGATAAGATTGTTTTGTTTGGTAATATGATTGTTTTTTCTTCTTATGCTATGCAGGTTATTATGTCTTTTTTAATGCTTGCTATGATATTTATGATGTTACCTAGAGCTAGTGTATCCGCTAAGAGGATTAATGAGGTACTTGATACTCCTATTAGTGTTAAAGAAGGAACTGTTACTGAGAATAATAGTGATATTAAGGGAACTGTTGAATTTAAGAATGTTTCTTTTAAATATCCTGATGCTGATGAGTATGTTCTTGAAGATATATCGTTTAAGGTTAATAAAGGAGAAGTTATTGCTTTTATTGGTTCTACTGGTAGTGGTAAATCTACTTTAATTAATTTGATACCTAGATTTTATGATGCTACTAGTGGAGAGATACTAGTAGATGGTATTAATGTTAAAGATTATAATTTTGAGTATTTGAATAATATAGTAGGTTATGTACCACAGAAGGCTGTTATGTTTTCGGGAAGTGTTTTATCGAATATTACTTTTGGTAAGAATAGACATGGTAAACCTTCTAAAGAAAGAGTAAAGGCTGCTATTAGGGTATCACAAGCTGAAGAATTTGTATCTAAATTGGATGATAAAGAGAAAGCACATATTGCTCAAGGTGGTACTAATGTTAGTGGTGGTCAAAAGCAGAGATTATCAATAGCGAGAACGATTGCTAGGGATCCAGAAATATATATTTTTGATGATTCTTTTAGTGCACTTGATTATAAGACTGATAGTACTTTAAGAAGTGAACTTAAGAAATATACTAAAGATGCTACGGTTATGATAGTAGCTCAAAGAATTGGTACGATACTTAATGCTGATAAGATTGTTGTTTTAGATAATGGTAAATGTGTTGGTGTTGGTACGCATAAGGAATTAATGAAGAAGTGTAAAGTATATAAAGAGATTGCTTTATCACAGGTATCAAAGGAGGAACTTGAAAATGTCTAGTAATGAAAAAGAGAGAAATAGTCATTCTAGAGGTCATGGACCGATGAGAGTAAGTGAAAAGCCAAAGGATTTTATGGGTTCTATTAAGAAACTTATGAAGAGTCTTAGTAGTTTTAAGGTACTTATATTTATTGCTCTTGTATTAGCGGCTTTATCTTCTATTCTTTCACTTATTGCTCCGAATAAGTTATCTGATTTGACTGATGAGATTACTAAGGGTATTACGATTAATACTTCTAATATGAAAGAGTTAGAAGAGGATCTTACTAAGAATATTAGTGATATTGGGAATATTTTAGGTATTAATTTAGATGAAAAGATGATATATAGGGTTAATTCTTCTGGTATTAGTAGTGAAGATAAGATTAAATTTAATGATACTTTAAAAAGTATTAGTAGTAACCAGGAATTGATACTTAAGTATTTTAGTGAGTTACCTGATAGTGTTCTTGATATTATTATTGGTGATAGTACTTATAATGATATTTATATTAGTAAAGAGGATAAGATCACGACGATTAGGGCTTTTAGTGATATCGATGTTGATAATAAGAAATTTAATGGTATTAGTAGTTTTCCTGATAGTATGAAGAAGGCTTTATTTCCTGATACTGTGATTGATGGAATAGAGATTAGTACTGATGATAAAGTAGAGTTTATTACTTTGATGGCTGGTAGTGATAGTTCTTCAGTTAATGAGATGTATAAGGTTATGGAGAATCTTCCTATTAATGTGCAGAAGGTTATTGGACCTAAGATGGATATGGATAAAATTAAGAGTATTGCTATATTACTTGCTTGTTTATATATTATTAGTGCAATATTTAGTTATATTGAAGGTTTATCTATGA
>OLQB01002100.1_pt1 | contig 13259 bp, 10 predicted proteins | sample 1672681 | NCBI WGS metagenome assembly OLQB01 (sample SAMEA3136713, study PRJEB25190) | human gut metagenome | reverse complement strand
TGTCCGGGGGGATGGCAGGGCCGTTGTTGGATATTTCTATCAGTACGGCTTCGGCTTCGTTGCAGTAGGCGCGTATGTTGATGTGTTTTTCCGTAGTCGCTGCATTTGTTTCCGCTGTTGTTTCCGCATTTGTCCCCGTTGCTGCCGGAGCACCCGTTTCAAAAGCCTGTATGGCATTTTTCAGTAAGTTTATGATGACTTGCGAAATGAGGTTTTCGTCGGCATAGAGTATCAAATCGTCGGGAACGATGGAAACATTGAACGTAACCGGGGTGTCGGGATATTGATGGCGCGCCAGTTCCGCCATACGGTTGATGAAGCCTTTGAGGTAGAACAGGGACGGTTCGGGAGTGGGGATGCGCGTAAACCTGCGGTAGGATTCTACGAAAGCGAGCAACCCTTTGCCTGTGGTACTGATTGTTTGCAGACCGTGCCGCATCTCTTCTTTCGATATCCGGGCTTCGGTCAGTTTCAGCAGGGTATCGCTCAGGGAAGTGATGGGGGTTACGGCGTTCATGATTTCATGGGTCAGCACGCGTGTAAGTCGTATCCAGGAGTCTATCTCCTTATCGTCCAGTTCGTTGTTGATGTCGTTCAGGGCGAGGATGCGCAGGTGCTCTTGGCGTACGGTGATGTCGCTGACGCGGACAGATAGGTTTACGGTTCCGCGTTCGTTGCCGAATGCCGCCTGGAACTTGTCGCCGGAACGGCAGGCGGTGAGCGTATCCGTCAGATGGGCATCCACGCGCGACAGTTGGCGGACGTGCGTAAATACTTCCAGTCCGAGCAGGCGCAGGGCTTCGTTGTTCTTTTGATAGACGGCTCCGTTGTCGTTCAGCACGATGATACCGGTGTTTACACAGTCGAGGATAAGCTCGTAGTACTTCTCCCGTTGGGCGGTTTCACTCTTTACATTATGCAGGATACGGGCTACGCGGTTCAGCGAACGGTTTACGAGGCGGTTGTCTTCGGTTCCGTCCGTTTCGGAGAAGTGGATGGCGGTATCGTTGTTTTCGATGGCATCGAGCATGAAAAGAACTTTACGGGTGTGGCGGCGGTACAACCGCTGCTGCCAGTATACTGCCAAAGGAAGAAGCACGGTGAACAGGACAGCCCAGAGCAGAGGGTCGCCCCAGCCATGCGCACCCGGCGGCTTCAGAAAGAACAGCGTCCACATTATGCCGGCAGCCGCGGCTGTGAGCAGGCTGACGACAGTCCGGAAAACGTAATATTGGCTGATATCCTTAGGTTTTTCAAAGCCCATACTTCTTCATTTTATTGTAAAGCGTCTGCCGGGTAATTCCCAGTTGCGAGGCCACCGCCGAGAGATTGCCACCGCACTTGTCCAGCGTGTGGCGTATCATTTGCTTTTCCATGTCTTCAAGAGTGGATGCGGCGGGCATTTCCGGGGCTTCGTTCCTGCGTTGCAACTGGAACAATCCGGCAGAGAGGAATGCATCGTCGCAGATGATAACGGCCTTCTCGATGGCATGTTCCAGTTCGCGGATGTTGCCGGACCAGGGGTGCAGCATCAGCTTCTCCCGCGCCGCATTGTCCAGACGCAAGGCCGGCTTCCCGTATTGCTTGCAGAAACGTGTGATGAAACGCTCTGCCAGTGGGATGATATCTTCCTGCCGTTCACGCAGCGCAGGGATTTCAAGATGGATGGTGTTGATGCGGTAGAGCAGGTCTTCACGGAATTCTCCTTTGTCCGCCATTTCGGACAGGTTGCGGTTGGTGGCGCAGATAAGGCGGATATCTACGGGAACAGGCGTATTGCTGCCCACCCGCACGATGCTGCGGCGCTGGATGGCGGTCAGCAGTTTGGCTTGCAGATGATAGGGGAGATTGCCTATTTCATCGAGGAAGAGCGTGCTGTGGTCGGCAACCTCGAACTTTCCGGGACGGTCGGCATGGGCATCGGTGAACGCCCCCTTTACATGGCCGAAAAGCTCGCTTTCAAAAAGGCTTTCGGTAATGGCGCCCATATCCACGCTTATCATTTCTTTATGGTGGCGTGTGGAGAGGGCGTGTATTTCGCGGGCAAGCATCTCCTTGCCTGTACCGTTCTCACCGGTAATAAGTATATTGGCGTCGGTAACGGCTACTTTCTCCACCAGCATGCGAAGTTGTTGCATGGCGGAACTTTCTCCCCAGTACATGGAAGAAACGGCAGTTGCAGCCGTTGCTTTCTTCTTTCCGGATGTAGGGGTGTCTTGTGCGGCATTGAGCAAGGTTTCTACCAGCTTTCCGTTGTCCCAGGGCTTGACGACAAAGTCCGTTGCACCTTCTTTTATTCCGCGTACGGCAAGGTCTATGTCGGCATAGGCGGTGAACAGTACCACAGGCAGTGACGGATATTGCTTCTTTATTTCGTGCAGCCAGTAAAGTCCCTCGTTCCCGGTATTGATGCCGGACGTGAAATTCATATCGAGAAGCACTACCTTCCACGTATCTTCGCGCAAGGTGCCGGGAAGGGTAACTGGTGAAGAAAGGGTGGTTATTTTATCAAAATAAGGTTTCAACAGCAGTTGCAAGGCGGTGAGTACGCCCCGATTGTCGTCAACGATAAGAATGTTTCCGGATTTCTTCATGGCAGAACAGTGTCTTTTTATATTTGTGAGGACAAATATATTTCATTTTCCCGAGAATGTTTTCAAGAAGGAGAGAAAGATGAAATAATAAATTGAGAAGTACCGGAATAATACATACCGTATCACAGTTAAGATACGGGCAGCGGACTTACAGCAATTGCAACTTCAATCCGAAAGACAGGCTTAGGTAATCCCTTGGTTTCAGGTATTTGTTGGTGAAGGCGCTTACTATGTATAAGTCGCAGGTGCTCAGTTCATAGAAGAACGTAATGGACTTTGCCGTAAACCTGCGGCGGGGATCGATGTCGTACGTGATACGTTGTCCCAGAAAAGCATGGATGCGTACTTTGGACGAGAAGCCGTAATAGCCTTTCGGATAGCGGTCCGGCTCGTTCACCCAGAATTCGTCACCGAATACGGTGTTGAAGTACATACCGCAGGTGAGAGGTTCTGCCGAGAACCGGCTTTCCTTGATTTGCAGGCTCCAGGGGATATAGTTCTGCTTCAAGGTAAATGTCAGTTTGGTGCAATCGGACTGATATTTGGGCAGGACACCCAGAAATATATCCGTTTCCCACTGGTTACGTTTTCCGTAATCCCAGCCTGTACCCAGTGACAGCAAACCCATGTTGCCGGCAAACTGTATTTTGGTGTGTGTGGGAATCAAGGCTTCCCAATGTTTGCGATAGCGGTGCACACGCCGGTCGTAACGGCTGTGACGTGTACGGCCGGTCACAATGGTATCAGGCTTGCGTTGCAGGTAGACAGTATCGTGTTTCACGATAATCACTGTATCTCTTTCTTGCGCAGAAAGCGCGCCGCACCACAATAGCAGCAGGCAGATAACGGCGGCGAGTACGGGTTGATTAGAAATAGACCACTTCGCGTTCATATCCGTCGGGTGTTATGGTGAATACATAGTAATTGCGGTTCTTCATACAGTCGCTCATGTAGTACATGATGCCGTCCTCGAAGAGGTTTTCCTCGAATACATGGTGTTCGTGGGCGGCGGTACAGAATTGTATGCCGGGGAACTCGGTTACGTAACGGTGAAAGACACGTGCCACGTTGTTATTGAACTGGTCGGCATAAGGGCGGACATGCATGGACACTACGGTTTTGTCGAACTCGTCTTTACGGTCGGTAATTTCGTTTTCAAGAAAGGTGAAGTCGGGAATGGGGCGGGAGTAGTCGAACTCCATAGCGTTGGTGTTCAGGCATACGAATTTTATCCGTCCGGCAATGAACGAAAAGTTGGGGTCGCCGAATACGGCGCGATATGTCTCTTCTCCTGTGCCAAGGCAGTCGTGGTTGCCAATCAAGGTAACATAGGGCACGTGGAGCTTGTTCATAATGTCGCGTTGCCAAAGGAACTCGTCAGTAACACCGAAGTCGCTCATGTCACCGCCATGAATAACGAAGTCGATGTCGTCGCGCTTATTTATCTCTCCTACGAAATCCAGCGTCTCGTCATACCAGCGTTGCGAGTCGCCCATAGTCACGAATTTAATTGTTGTCTTGCCTTTGCATTTCTGTTCTATCTCTGCAATGTTATGGGCATTTACGTCGGTCTCACCGCTGATGCGCACATCATACGGGTGATAGTCTATCATGTCGCAGCCACCCATGAACAGGCAGAGGAATGATAAGAGTAAGGGTTTATATGGCTTTATCATATTAATCAGCTTGGTATATAAGTGTATGCCTATGAAAACTGAGGGCAAAGGTAGAGTTTTCATTCAATAGAAAAGTTGTCCTATTTTCCGTTTTTCTGTCCTGTAAAAGAGATTTTGTTTCACTGTAACACTATACAAAAGGACATGGATTCTTTTCAGACGGAAGAATATATGAACATACTGGATGGGCTGCTGTGTCTAATTATTGGACAGGCTGTGTCTAATTATTAGACACTGATACTTGTACGGTCTGTTCGCTACTTGCTGACAACCAGTACTATAACTGTTTTGGCACGCTTTCTGCATTATCTTAGGCAGGAAAAATAACATATAAATAAAAACATAACAATATAAATAGTATGAAACAAATCTATTATGTCATTCAAACTTTGCTCCGGGGACGCGGCTCGAACATCATCAAAATTATCTCCTTGGGGTTAAGCCTGACGATGAGTATCCTGCTTTTCTCCCGCGTTGCATACGAGCAGAGCTTTGATACCTGCTACAAAGACTATGACAACCTTTACCAAATCTGGTCTGTATTTACCGTCAAAGGCGAAAAGTATCCGCCACAAGAACAGAACTGTGGTCCTGTGGCAGGCGCCATATTGGAGAATTTTCCGGAACAGGTGGAAGCTGCCACCAGCACTTGCTACTGGAAAAATTCTCCCTTGTACAATGGCAACATTCGTTTTGATGAAAAAAAGATTGTGGCAGACTCGCTCTTTTTTCAGACAATGGGTATCGAGGTGCTGAGTGGCAATCCGGTGAAGGACCTTCAGCAGCCTGATGTGATTTTCCTGAGCGACCGCTTTGCTAAGAAGATATTCGGCGGAGAGGATCCGGTGGGGAAGACTATCAATTACAATCACGAGAAGGATTTTATGGTGAAGGGCACGTATAAAGCATTGCCCGCAAACGCTACTGTCAATCCTGAAGCCGTTATCTCCATGCCTACCTTATGGAACGAAGGTTCCGGCGGTAACTATTCATGGCAGGGCGGGGACAGTTATCCTGAATATATCCGTTTCCGTTCCGGTGCGGACAAGTCGGTGGTGAACGCACGTATAGACGCCATGATAGAGAAGTACCGTCCGGAAGAGAGTAAAACGAAATATGGATATACGGCGTTTGTAAAGCCTATCCGCGATACATACCGGAACTATGAGAGTGTGAAACGGATGCGTAATATCATGAGCGTTCTCGGCTTTGCCATTCTTTTTATAGCGGCGTTGAATTATGTGTTGATTTCCATTTCTTCGCTCACCTATCGTGCCAAAGCGGTAGGCGTGCATAAGTGCAATGGTGCAAGCGGCGGTAAGATATTCGGTATGTTCCTTTTGGAGACGGGCATCATCATTGTGGCAGCCTTGCTCTTAATGGCTTTGGTGCTGCTGAATTTTCGGGAGTTCTTTGAGGATACTGCTGCGGCAAAGCTCTCCTTACTGCTTGCTCCGGAGCGCATTTGGGTTCCGTTGACGGTAATCGGCGTATTGTTTATAGTGGGCGGGGTGTTGCCGGGGCGATTGTTTGCCCGTATTCCCGTATCTCAGGTATTCCGCCGTTACACCGAGGGTAAGAAGGGGTGGAAACGTCCGCTGCTTTTCATCCAGTTTGCGGGTGTGGCATTCATCAGCGGACTTATGTGTGTGGTGATGGCGCAATATCAATATGTACTGAACAAGGATATGGGGTATAACCCGCAACGGCTGGCGCTTGCCAATGCTTATTGGAATAAGGAAAAAGAGTGTGACGCCGCTTTCCAATTTTTTAAGGGACTTCCTTATGTAGAGGCTGTTACCAGTGCCAATAATACTCCTATCAGTGGATACAGCGGATCTATGATTCGCGATGAATCGGGCAATGCGCTCTTCTCCACACGTGCTTGTTACTATATGCGTGAGGATTATCCGGCGATGATGGGCATGACGTTCAAGACCGGCCGCATGGCCCGTACGGAAGATGAAGTTATAGTGAACGAAACATTCGCAGATATGATGCATTGGGGGAATGATGCTGTGGGACGCACAGTTGATGTTGACGGCACTGCACAGATGAAGGTGGTGGGAGTGCTGAAAGATTTTCAGATAGAGGACTTTACTGCCGACAAGATGCCTTTCGTTGCACGCTACAATAAATATTTCGTGGGAACGATACATGTCCGTCTGAAAGAACCTTTTGTCCGGAATCTGCAACAACTGAACAAAGATGTAGCTGATGCTTTCCATAATCAGACTATCGACTTCATCGGCTATGAAAAGAAGATTACCGATTCTTATAATTCCGTTCGCGTGTTCCGCAATGCCACATTGATGGCGGCCATAACAATGTTCTTCGTCATGCTGATGGGTTTGATAGGATATACCGCCGATGAAGTGCGCCGTCGCAGTAAGGAGATTGCCATTCGCAAAGTGAACGGCGCGGAAGCATCTTCTATATTGGAACTGCTTTCTAAGGACATACTTGTTGTGGCATTGCCGGCGGTTATTCTCGGAAGCCTCGCGTCATGGTACATCAACGGCGTCTGGATGGAACAGTTTGCCGAGCAGATTCCTCTCGGTTGGATTGTATACCTGCTGGTGATAATCGTCAATCTGGTGATAATAGTAGGTTGTGTTCTTTGGAAATCCTGGCGGATAGCCAACGAAAATCCGGTGAACAGTATTAAGAGTGAATAAAAAGATAATATAAATAAAAATGGATATTATGATTGAAATTAATAACATCAGTAAAGTATTCTGTACTTCGGAAGTAGAGACGGTAGCACTGAATCACGTAAACCTCGAAGTCAAAGAGGGAGAGTTTGTAGCCATTATGGGGCCGTCCGGCTGTGGCAAGTCCACTTTGCTGAATATACTCGGTTTGTTGGATAATCCTACGGAGGGCAGTTATAAGCTGCTTGGGCAGGAAGTGGCGGATTTGAAAGAAAAGGAGCGTACCCGCGTACGCAAGGGCCAACTGGGATTTGTGTTCCAGAGTTTTAACCTGATAGACGAACTGAACGTCTACGAGAATGTGGAACTTCCCCTCACATATCTGGGCGTAAAAGCCGGAGAGCGCAAACGCATGGTGGATGATATTCTGAAACGGATGAATATCGGTCACCGGGCCAAGCACTTCCCGCAACAACTTTCCGGCGGACAGCAGCAGCGTGTGGCCATTGCCCGCGCTGTGGTAACGAACCCGAAGTTGATTCTTGCCGATGAGCCTACCGGTAACCTGGATTCCAAAAACGGTGCGGAGGTGATGGCTTTGCTGACCGAATTGAACAAAGAGGGCACTACCATTGTCATGGTGACGCACTCCCGGCATGATGCATCATTTGCACATCGTACGGTGCACCTGTTTGACGGTAGTATAGTGGCGAGTGCGGCTTATGTATATCCACAGCGCGATGACAGCCGTAACGAAAGCAAAGAAGTCTGATACGGGCATACAGGTCCAGATGCCATCCAGTCCCATGTAGCGGGGGAGGATAATCAATCCCGGCAATAAGTATAGCAGTTGCCGGGTGAGGGACAGGAATATGCTGATCTTCGCTTTGCCGATACTTTGGAAGAAGTTGCCGATAACGATTTGCGCACCCACCAGCGGGAACATGGCTATGCCGATGCGCACTCCTCTTGAAGCCATGTCAATCAACTGCTCATCACTCGTAAAGATTGCCGATACGGCATGCGGAAACAGTTCGCAGATGATAAAGCCGGTGCTGGTGATGCATACGCCTGCAATGATGCTCAGGCGCAAGGTTGCCTTTACCCGGTCGTGTTTCTGTGCTCCGAAGTTATAGCCGACAATGGGCTGCATACCCATAGTCAGCCCTAATACAATCATTACATACAGCACCAGTAGCCGGTTCATTATGCCATATGCTCCGATAGCCATGTCGCCGCCGTAATGTTGCAGGCTGTTGTTGACGATGATTACAATGACGCACGCCGTTACATTCATTAGGAACGGTGACATCCCTATGGAGAATATGCTGCTGATAATGCGTTTTTTCATTTTCCAGAACCCCGGCTGCAACCGTACGATACTTGTCTTTTGCAGGAAATGGCTCACTACCCACACCATACCGATGAACTGTGAGATGACAGTTGCCGTTGCCGCACCGCGGATGCCCCAGTCAAAGTGGAAGATAAAGATAGGGGCCAGTATGATGTTGCAGACCACCGTAACCATTGAGGTCAGCATGGCTTTCTTGGGATAACCGGTGGCGCGCATCACATTGTTCAGCCCGATCATCGTATAGGTAATGGGAGTACCCAGCAAGATCACTTGCATAAAGTCCCTCGCATAGGGCAAGGTGTCGTTGCTGGCCCCGAAGAAACGCAGGATCTCATCCAGGAAGAAGAAAGAGATGCTGCCAAACAGGAATGAGTTGACCAGGCAGAGCATCAGGGTGTTGTTCAACACTTCCGCTGCCCCGTCCATATCTTTCTGCCCCAGCCGTATGGACGAAATGGCGGAACCGCCTGCCGAAACCAGTGTACAGAAAGCAACCACCAGGTTCATCAACGGGAAAGTAATGGCAAGTCCGGCAATACCCATGGCGCCTACGCCATGACCGATAAATATACTGTCGATGATATTGTACAGTGAAGTGATTGTCATTCCGATAATGGCAGGAATAGAATACTGTACAAGAAGCTTGCCGATTCGTTCGGTTCCTAAAATATGCGGATCATTCATTTGATATTCGTCAATTAAGCATCTGCAAAGATAGGAAATATTTGCTCAGTTCGATGATTATTCAGACCTTTGCGGCTGAATATTATATTTGTTTTAATCATGGATACAATAAAAACAACAGCCGTCCTTTTTGATTTTGACGGAGTGATCATGGATACTGAAGCACAGTATTCTTTCTTTTGGCATAAAGCTGGTGTCGATTATCTGGGTATGGACGATTTGGAAAACCGCGTGAAAGGTCAGACGCTGACCTACATCTACGATACTTTTTTTGGCGGAAAAGCGAAAGAACAGGAGGAAATCACCGCTGCCCTTATACGCTTTGAACAAGAAATGGATTATGATTATATTCCCGGTGTGCTTGATTTTATTGCCGATTTGCGCCGTAACCATGTGCAAATGGCGGTTGTCACCAGTTCCAATGACCAGAAAATGGCTGCTGTCTATCGCGCCCGTCCCGAAGTGAGAACGATGTTCGACCGTATCCTTACGGCGGAAATGTTTACCCGGTCCAAGCCGGCTCCCGATTGTTTCCTGCTTGGAATGGAAGTGTTCGGAACAACACCTGACACCACTTATGTGTTCGAAGATTCCTTTAACGGACTGAAAGCGGGCATGGCATCCGAAGCTACTGTCATAGGGTTGGCCACGACAAATCCTCGTGAGTCCATTGCTCCCTTATGCCATTGTGTATTGGATGATTTTAGGGGCTTCACTTACGATAAAATGCTTCAAGTGCACAAGTAATGGGAAAAAGCACTAACTTTGCGCGCAATTTAAAATCATTAACACACTAAACATTATGGCTGGATATATATCAGACGACACTCGTAAAGTAACTACGCATCGCCTTGTTGAGATGAAACAAAGAGGCGAAAAAATATCAATGTTGACTTCCTATGACTATACCATGGCGCAGATTGTAGATGGCGCTGGCATGGACGTTATTTTGGTGGGAGACTCCGCTTCCAATGTAATGGCGGGTAACGTGACTACGCTGCCGATAACACTCGACCAGATGATTTATCATGCCAAGTCCGTTGTTCGTGGTGTGAAGCGTGCAATGGTGGTAGTGGATATGCCTTTCGGTTCCTATCAGGGAAATGAAATGGAAGGCCTTGCTTCGGCCATCCGTATCATGAAGGAGAGCCATGCGGATGCTTTGAAGCTGGAAGGCGGAGAGGAGATCATCGGTACGGTGAAACGCATCCTCAGTGCCGGTATTCCCGTCATGGGACATCTCGGACTGATGCCGCAGTCCATTAATAAATATGGAACATATACAGTACGTGCCAAAGACGATTCGGAGGCGGAAAAGCTGATACGTGACGCTCATTTGCTGGAAGAAGCCGGATGCTTTGCCATTGTATTGGAGAAGATTCCCGCTGCGCTGGCAGAGCGCGTGTCGAGCGAACTGACTATTCCTATTATCGGTATCGGAGCCGGTGGCGGGGTAGACGGACAGGTATTGGTGGTTCAGGACATGCTGGGTATGAACAATGGGTTCCGTCCCCGTTTCCTGCGTCGCTATGCCGACCTTCATACAGTGATGACGGACGCTATCAGCCATTACATATCCGATGTGAAGAATTTAGACTTCCCGAATGAGAAAGAACAGTACTAACGGACTTATGACGCTGAATTTCTGGCGGATGTGCATAGCAAACCTGCTGCTGTTTGCATCTGCCTACATGCTCTTTCCCGTACTTTCGTTTGTGATGCCGGAGCAAGTGGGGATATCGCTTCCTCAAACGGGGACTATATTTCTGGCGTTTGCGGCGGCAATGTTCGCGGTAGGGCCGTTCCATGCCTTCCTGTGCGATGAGTACAAGCGGAAGAACGTATTGCTTTATTCCACCCTTATCATGCTGGCGGCAACGGCAGGCTATGTCTTTGCAGACAGTTATGCGAAGCTCTTGCTGCTTGCATCGGTGCAAGGGGCATGTTTCGGGCTGGCAACGACGGCCGGCATTACGGTGGCTATCGACATCACAGCATCTACAAGACGCAGTGCGGGAAATATGGTATACGCATGGTCGGCAAGGTTGGGTATGCTGATAGGAGCGGGAGCAGGTGTTTTATTGTTCGATTTCTATGGCTTCCGTACGGTTGTCTATCTGGCTGTTGCCGCAGGGGCTTTCAGCATGTTTTTAGCTTCGAGGGTATATGTCGCTTTTCGTGCGCCTATCGGTATGAGGTTGTGTGGCATGGACCGTTTCCTGCTGCCGCGTGCATGGGTTCCGGCGCTGAACATGCTGCTGATTGCTTTTGTTCCGGGGGTATTGTTGCCCTTATTGTACATAGGAGATTACATTGCGCTTTTAGCATTGGTGATATTGGTATGCCTGACAATGCCTTTCACAAAGATGTTTGTGAAGCTGTCGCACCATTGCCAAAGAGGTACGGCCAATACGACGTGCTATTTGGCTATGGAAACGGGACTTCTGGCTGGGCTTGCAACCGCCTGCCGGTTGGCCGATGCATATCTGCTCTATCATGCTGCCGGTGTAGCTGCCATACTCGCGATCTTTTTCTTCGCACTGTTGACCTATCCCTATTATAAGAAAAAAAGGGTAAGGTAAAAAAACAGGCCCTTAAAAATACGGTATAAAGATAATCAACCCTATAATTGCCGCCGCAACAGCGCATATCAGCACTGCTCCGGCGGCAATGTCTTTCACCCGGCCCGCAACGGGATGCCGTTCGGGAGACACCAAGTCTACCAGTTTCTCAATGGCGGTATTGAACAGTTCGGCTGCGATAACCGTCCCTATACACATCACAACCATTATCCATTCGGTACGTGTAATTCCCAAAACAATCCCTGCTATGATTACTGCCATCGCAGCAATCAAGTGAAAACTCAGGTTTTGTTCCTTGCCTACACAGCTTTGAATACCCTTCCAAGCATAACCGAAGCTGCGGAGTTGTTTTTTTAAATCATATTTCATGAGCAGTTGGCGATTGGTGATGAATCACTTGAACTCAGTTTCTTGAAACTTGCTTCACTCCCTTTATCGTTCTCAATTTCTTGATAAGCGCTTCCAGACGTCCGGTGTCGCCCACCATGATGGTCAGTGTACCGGAGAACAAGCCGTCGTGCGAATCTATGCCTATGCTCCGCAACGTAATTCCGGTTTCTTTGGAGATGATGGAAGTGATGTTCGTTACGATACCGATGTCGTCGTGCCCCACTACACGCAGTGTGATGGGGTACTGGGTCCCTTGGGATTTACCCGCCCAGCGTGCCTTTACGATACGGTATCCGAAACGCTCGCGCAGGTCGCTCGCGTTCGGGCAATCGCAGCGGTGTATTTTGATACCTCCGCTTACGGTGACAAAGCCGAATACCTCGTCGCCGTAGATTGGATTGCAGCAACGTGCCAGTTTGAAGTCCAGCCCTTTCAGGTTTTGGTCGATGACGAGCACGTCCTCCTTGGCATTTGTCTCTTCGGGCAGGGCGGCTGCTTGCAGGTTATAACCTTCGGCGCTACGGTAGACGATGTCGTCGTGCGTATCGTTTTCCCGTTTCTGCAGTTCAAGGTACTTGTCTATGATGTCGTTCACGTCGAGCGTTTCGTCGGCGATGCTCTGATAGAAGTCCGTCACCACTTTGAAGCCGAGGCGTTTGATGAGGCGCATCATCGTGCCCTCGTCATATTCTATTTTCCGGTTCTTGAATTTGCGTTCCAGTGTTTCTTTGGCAAATGCATGCTGGCGGGCAGCCATTTCCTTGAGTGCCTGCCGTATCTTGGTGCGTGCTTTGGAAGTCGTCACGATGTTCAGCCAGTCCTGTTTTGGTGTCTGGGTGTTCGATGTCATGATTTCCACCTGATCGCCGCTGTTAAGCTTCTGTTTCAACTGTACATTTTTGCCGTTCACTTTCACGGTCTTGTAGGTGCGTACCCGCACATAATACTTCTTCTTGGCAGACAGCTTGCTCACGGACTTAGAAGTCGTCTTATTCTTGCTGATCGTCACCGTCTTGGCGCTCTTAAACTTGCTGCTGGTACTATACTGCACCTGGTAGCCGGTGGTTTGGGTAGCCTGCTTTTTCCAGGTCACCTTAAAGCCTTTCTTGGCAGCGGTGACTTTAGATACGCTTGTACCTTTGGGGTTAATATTATAGGTCATGGACTTACTGCCGCTGTAATTGCCCTTGAGGGTCACTTTCACGGTGTATTTGCCCACATTCTTCATGCCCTTGGGGTAGCTGACGGTATAATCCGTACCGTTCTTCAGGGCCTTGCCTTTGCTGTTTTTCACGGTCACGCCGGGGCGCTGCACCTTGCCGTTA
>OLQB01002087.1_pt1 | contig 13329 bp, 8 predicted proteins | sample 1672681 | NCBI WGS metagenome assembly OLQB01 (sample SAMEA3136713, study PRJEB25190) | human gut metagenome | reverse complement strand
TTCGATGAAATCCCTATGAAATAAAAAAGCCCTCCGGGCAGGATTCTTTTTTACAGTAAAATTGCAAGATGAAAAAGCATCTGATATAATATTAAGAAAAATACATGTACGAGAAAGGGCATGAAGATGATGAAGAAACGGTGGATAAGTCTCCTGCTGATCCTTGTGCTTGTTATGGCAGCAGGATGCGGAAAGAAGAATACAACGAAGAAAGTAAAGACCGAGGATCTTGACGAGGCAACACTGCAGGGAATGGCAAAGGATATTACGAAAGATATGTCATTGAAGAACAAGATCGGACAGCTGTTTATGGTATCTATATACCAGCTAGATGAAGCAGAAAGTAAAAATCAGACAAAAATAACAGATGCTATGAAAAAGACATTAAAGAAATATCCTGCGGGTGGCATTGTGATGTTTGCAAAGAACATTGAGACTCGTGAGCAGACAAAGAAAATGATAAAGAAGTTACAGAATGCTTCTTATGTACCACTATTTATGGCAGTGGATGAAGAGTGTGGAACAGTTTCAAGAGTTGCATCTAATCCAAAGATTGGAATGACAGCATATCCATCGGCACAGGAAGTAGGCAAAACATATGATGATAAGCAGATTGCCAAGATGGGGCAGACACAAGGTAAAGAATTAAAAGAATTAGGATTCAATATGAATCTGGCACCAGTTGCAGACGTACTTACGAATAAGAATAATACAGAGATTGGCGACAGAAGTTTTGGAACAGACTCAAAGAAAGTATCATCAATTGTAGCAAGCTTAGTTAAAAACATGCAAAAGCAGCAGATTTCCGCAACGATAAAACATTTTCCAGGAAGCGGTGGATGCGGAGGAGATACTCACCGTGGAAGTACAGAGACATACCAGACGATCGAGACATTAAGAGATGTAGATTTTAAACCATTTAAGGCAGGAATCAAGGCAGATGTGGATGCGGTGATGGTATCACATTTAATGCTAAGCAATGTGACAGACGAGAAAGAACCTTCCAGTTTAAGCAGTAGGGTTGTCAGTGATATTTTAAGGGACGAACTTGAATACAAAGGAATCATTATGACCGATGCGATGAACATGAAAGCGATCACAGACAACTACAGCTCAGGAGAAGCAGCAGTCAAAGCTATTCAGGCAGGAGTCGACTTAATTGTGATGCCTAATAATTATAAGGAAGCATATCAGGCAATTGAGAAAGCAATAAAAAATGGACAGATCAAGGAATCAAGGATTGATAAATCTGTAAGAAGGATCCTTTATGCCAAGATCAAGAGAGGAGAAATACCACCAGATACTACCTTATTAAAGGATAATGAGTAGAGTAAGACTCTTGCAGATTTAAAATGAATATGTTACTATCAAAAATGTGTATTTTACAAAGGAAACTAAAGATTGTATAACAGAAAGGTCAAAAGATCACGATGAGCAGAGAGAACTTTGATAAGTTGGGAGAAGAATGTGGAGTTTTCGGTATCTATGATTTCGATGGCAACGATGTAGCGTCAACAATCTATTATGGATTGTTTGCCCTGCAGCATCGAGGTCAGGAAAGCTGTGGAATCGCAGTTTCTGATACGAATGGTCCAAAACGTAATGTCACATCTCAAAAAGGTATGGGATTATGTAATGAAGTGTTTACACCAGATTCCCTTCAGGCATTAAAGGGAGATATCGGTGTAGGACATGTAAGGTATTCAACAGCAGGAGAGAGCGTTCCAGAGAATGCCCAGCCACTGGTATTAAATTATGTAAAAGGGACATTAGGACTTGCACATAATGGTAATCTGATCAATGCGTTAGAACTTCGTGAAGAATTAGAACAGACAGGAGCTATTTTCCAGACAACGATCGATTCAGAAGTTATCGCATACCATATCGCAAGAGAACGTGTGAATACATCATCTATTGAGAAAGCAGTTGCGAAAGCAATGCAGAAGATCAAAGGAGCGTATTCCCTGATCGTTATGTCACCACGAAAACTGATTGGTGCCAGAGATCCTTATGGATTTAAACCACTTTGTATCGGTAAGAGAGATAATGCATTTGTTTTAGCATCTGAAAGCTGTGCATTAGATACGATCGGAGCAGAATTTATTCGCGATGTCAATCCAGGAGAGATCGTAACGATCACAAAAGACGGAATTCAGTCTGATTGTAGTATGTGCCTTCCACAGGAGAAGACAGCAAGATGTATCTTTGAATACATATATTTTGCAAGACCTGACAGTGAAATTGATGGTATAGGAGTTTACCACTCAAGAATTCAGGCAGGAAAATACCTTGCACAGGATTCACCAGTCGAAGCAGACTTAGTTGTAGGAGTACCAGAATCAGGAAACGCAGCAGCACTCGGTTATTCTTTAGAATCAGGAATTCCATATGGAACAGCATTTGTAAAGAATGGTTATGTTGGAAGAACCTTCATTAAGCCAGGACAAAGCAGCCGTGAATCAAGCGTACAGATTAAGTTAAATGTATTAAAAGAAGCAGTCAAGGGAAAGAGAGTCATCATGATCGATGATTCCATTGTTCGTGGAACAACAAGTGATCGTATCGTATCTATGCTTCGTGAAGCGGGAGCAACAGAAGTGCATGTAAGAATCAGTTCACCACCATTCTTATGGCCATGTTACTTTGGAACAGATATTCCAGAGAGAGAACAGCTGATCGCATACAACCGTTCCATTAACCAAATCTGCGAAGTAATAGGAGCAGATAGTTTAGGATACTTAAGAGAAGAAAGACTTTCAGAGATGGTTCAGGGATTACCGATCTGCAAAGGATGTTTTACAGGAAAGTATCCAATGGAACCACCAACAAGAGATATTCGTGGAAATTTTGAAAGATAAAGATAAGGAGATTTTTATGAACGACCGTTACCAGAGCCCATTATCAGAACGTTATGCAAGCAAAGAGATGCAGTATATTTTTTCTCCAGATAAGAAATTTAAGACATGGAGAAAATTGTGGATCGCACTTGCTGAGACTGAGAAAGAATTAGGACTAGATATTACACAGGAACAGATCGATGAGTTAAAAGCACATGCAGAAGATATTAACTACGATGTAGCCAAAGAACGTGAAAAATTAGTTCGCCATGACGTAATGTCTCATGTATATGCATACGGAGTACAATGTCCAAAGGCAAAAGGAATCATCCATTTAGGAGCAACTTCTTGCTACGTTGGGGATAACACAGATATCATTATCATGACAGAAGCATTAAAACTTGTCAGAGTGAAATTATTAAATGTTATCAACGAATTATCTAAATTCGCAATGAAATACAAAGACCTTCCAACACTTGGATTTACACATTTCCAGCCAGCACAGCCTACAACTGTTGGTAAGAGAGCAACTCTTTGGCTGATGGATCTTGTATATGATTTAGAAGATCTTGACCATGTAATTGCGAATATGAGACTGTTAGGTTCTAAAGGAACAACAGGAACACAGGCAAGTTTCTTAGAATTATTTGAAGGAGATCACGAAACGATCAAGAAGATCGATGGAATGATCGCTAAGAAGATGGGATTTGACAAATGCCAGCCAGTATCAGGACAAACATATTCAAGAAAAGTTGATTCCCGTGTGCTTAATGTATTAAGTCAGATCGCTCAGTCTGCTCATAAATTCTCAAATGATATCCGTCTGCTTCAGCATTTAAAAGAAGTAGAAGAACCATTTGAGAAGAACCAGATCGGATCATCTGCAATGGCATATAAGAGAAATCCAATGAGAAGTGAAAGAATCGCTTCTTTAGCAAACTATGTGATTTCTGATGCAATGAATCCAGCATTCGTGGCATCTACACAGTGGTTTGAAAGAACTTTAGATGACTCTGCCAACAAACGTTTATCCGTACCTGAAGGATTTTTAGCAATCGATGGAATCTTAGATCTTTACTTAAACGTTGTAGATGGATTAGTTGTATATCCAAAAGTTATCGAAAGCCGTTTAAGAAGCGAACTTCCATTCATGGCAACAGAGAATATCATGATGGATGCTGTAAAAGCTGGTGGAGACCGTCAGGAACTTCACGAGAAGATCCGTGTACATTCTATGGCAGCAGGAAAAGTTGTCAAAGAAGAAGGAAAACCAAATGATCTGTTAGAAAGAATCGCAGCAGATCCAGCATTTGGAATGAATATGGAACAGTTACAGTCAATCATGAAACCAGAGAACTTCGTAGGACGTGCACCACAGCAGACAGAAGAGTTTGTGAATGAAGTGATCAATCCAATTCTGGAAGAGAATAAAGAAGTACTCGGATTAACAGCTGAGATCAACGTATAAAAAGATAGAATCTTGATAAAAAGATAAAATTTTAACATAAAAAGAGATGGAAAGATCAAAACAATATAGATTTTTCCATCTCTTTTTGCTGTATTTTAAGAAAAAATTACCAAAAAGCAGGAAATGAGCAGGAGTAGATATAGGAAATTAAGAAAAGGAATGGTATAATAGGTTTAAAACAAATATGTGAGAGCATATGTAAGGGGAAAGTATAATGAAGAAATTAAAAACAATCGCTCAAAGAAAAAAATGGAATATGATACTTGGGATCTCAGATATCATAATGATGATCATAGCATCATATCTTGCATTATTAACGCGATTTGAATTCTATCCATCACAGATCGCACCGATTTTTTTGAAAAATGCTGCAAAATACATGCCGTTGAATCTCTTTTGCAGTATTGTGATCTTTATGGCATATCGATTGTATTCAACGCAATGGAAGTATGCAGGAATCTCCGATTTTATTAATGTCGTTAAAGCAGTTGTGATCGCAGCAGCTTTCCAGTTGATCGGAATTTATATGTTACAATGGGAGATACCAAGAAGTTACTATTTCTTGTATTTGGTATATCTGCTGTTGGGAATGTTTTTTATCCGATTACTTGTCCGATTGATTCAGGGAAGTGAACCACTCAAAGTGAATGACATTGGCAAGAAGAAAGTTCCGGTAATGTTGATCGGAGCAGGAGAAGCAGGAAGCATCATTTTAAATGAGATCAAAAAGAGTACATATGTGACTAAAACGATCCGTTGCATCATAGATGATGATCCAGCGAAGAAAGGAACATATTTATCTGGGATACCAGTGGTTGGCAATCGTAATACGATCCTGCGCAATGCAGTTAAATTTGATGTTGAAGAGATCATTCTGGCAATTCCGACAATAGAACCCAAGGATCGCAAGGACATCCTTGAAATCTGCAAGCAGACAGGATGCCGTCTGAGTATTCTTCCGGGCTTATATCAGCTGATCAACAGTGAAGTTACAGTATCTGCTCTAAGAGAAGTAGAGATTGAAGATCTGCTTGGAAGAGAGCCAGTGAAAGCCAATCTTCCATCAATCATGAGCTATGTCAAAGACAGAGTCGTATTTGTCACAGGGGGAGGCGGATCGATCGGAAGTGAGATCTGCAGACAGATCGCAAGATATCAGCCGAAGAAGTTAGTGATCATTGATAATTATGAGAACAACGCCTACGAGATCCAGATGGAATTAAAGAGAACACATCCAGAACTAGATCTGAAAGTATTGATCGTATCTGTCCAGAATCATCTGCGAATACACAATATTTTCGAAGATTATAAGCCTGATATCGTATTTCATGCAGCAGCACATAAGCATGTGCCATTGATGGAAGACAGCCCGCATGATGCGATTAAGAACAATGTATTTGGCACATTTAACATAGCCCAAGAAGCAGGAATGAGCGGCGTAAAGAGAATGGTACTGATCTCCACGGATAAGGCAGTAAGACCGACAAATATCATGGGTGCTTCCAAGAGGATCTGTGAGATGGTCATTCAATACATGAATAGCTTATACGATACAGAATACGTTGCTGTAAGATTTGGAAATGTTCTTGGAAGTAACGGAAGTGTCGTTCCGTTGTTCAAGAAGCAGATTGCCAATGGTGGTCCGGTAACAGTTACACATCCAGAGATCATCCGATACTTTATGACGATCCCAGAAGCCGTCAGTCTGGTGTTAGAAGCAGGAGCTTATGCAGAAGGCGGGGAAATATTTATCCTTGATATGGGAGAACCAGTCAAGATTTTAGATCTTGCGAAGAATATGATCCGTTTATCAGGACTTACACCAGGAGAAGATATAGAAATCCAGTTTACTGGCTTAAGACCAGGGGAGAAGCTGTATGAAGAACTTCTGATCGATGAGGAGAATAAAAAAGAGACAAAGAACAAACGAATTTTCATTGGAAGTCCAAGGATGATGGAGACAGAACAATTTAGTGAACTGATCGCTGAATTAGATCATGCGGCATTTTCTGAAGATCCGAATATTCGTGAAGTTGTAAAAAGATTAGTTCCAGAGTATACATATAAACAGACAAATCAACAGACAAAATGACGGGGGGATGAGACAGCATGAAAGAACGTATATATATGGCATCACCAACGATGCATGGGGAAGAACAGAAGTTTGTGCAGGAAGCATTTGACACCAACTGGATCGCACCACTTGGGCCAAATGTCAATGGCTTTGAACGTGAGATGGAAGCGTATACAGGAATCGCACACTGCAGTGCACTAAGCGCAGGAACCGCAGCACTGCATCTGGCGGTGAAATTATTAGAAGTCGGGGAAGGAGATACCGTGATATGTCCTTCGCTGACTTTTGCTGCAACAGTGAATCCAGTCGCCTACGAAAAAGGCAAGATTGTATTCGTGGATTCTGAACCAGAGACATGGAATATGTCACCACAGGCATTGAAAAGAGCATTGGAAGAACATAAAGAAGCAAAAGCAGTGATCGTTGCACACCTTTATGGAACACCAGCCAAGGTAGACGAAATCAAAGCAATCTGTGAAGAATATAAAGTTCCACTGATCGAAGATGCTGCAGAAAGTCTGGGAGCAACATATAAAGGAGTCCAGACAGGAAGATTCGGAGTCATGGCAGGATTTTCATTTAATGGAAATAAGATCATCACGACATCAGGCGGTGGAATGATCGCATCAGAGAATGAAGAATACATCAAGCATGCAACATTCCTGGCAACACAGGCAAAAGAACCGGTCCGACATTATGAACACAAGGAAATCGGATATAACTACCGAATGTCTAATATCACAGCGGGAGTTGGAAGAGGCCAGCTTCTGCATCTGGATGAACACATTGCGAAGAAAAAAGCAATCTATGAGACATACAAAGATGCTTTCAAGGATTATAAACAAGTGCATATGAATCCATATGAAACATGCAGTGAACCAAACTTCTGGTTATCATGCATGACGATCGATGAAGACAGTAAGACAAAACCATTAGATATCATAGAAGCTTTGGAAAGAGAGAATATCGAAAGCCGTCCGATCTGGAAACCATTACATCAACAACCAGTATTTAAAGGGTGCGAATTCTATTCTCATTACGAAGATGATAAGAAGCCAGTATCAGAAGATATCTTTGACTGCGGATTATGTCTTCCAAGTGATATTAAGAATACAAAAGAAGATATGGATCGGATCATAGGAATCATAAGATCCGTACTGGACCGATAAGAACAAAATGTAAACGGAGTATATATAAAGATGTATCACAAATATATCAAACGATTTTTTGACATCATATTGTCACTGTGCTGTATCATTGTATCAAGCCCAATCCTGCTTGTCACAGCACTGTTAGTAAGGAGCAAATTAGGGAACCCCGTGATCTTCAAACAAGAAAGACCGGGATATCATAACGAAATATTTACACTCTACAAGTTCAGAAGTATGACAGACGCCGTCGATGAGAATGGTGATCTGCTGCCAGACAAAGAACGTCTTCCAAGATTTGGACAGATGTTAAGATCCACAAGCCTTGATGAATTACCTGAATTCTTCAACATCTTATTTGGACATATGAGTTTTGTCGGGCCAAGACCGTTATTGAAACAATACATAGATTTCTACAGTGCAAGACAGAAACGACGTGCAGATGTAAGACCAGGACTGACTGGACTTGCACAGGTGAATGGTAGAAATGCCATCAGCTGGGAAGAAAAGTTTGAATTCGACCTTGAATATGTGGATAACATTTCATTTCTTACCGATATCAAGATCATACTAAAGACCGTGACAAAAGTCTTAAAAAGAGCAGGAATCAGTGCACAGGAATCTGTGACAATGTATGCCTTTCAGGGAACAAAGAAAGACCAGTTTTCCAAATACAAGAAAGCAGGACACTTAAAGATCTTATTTTCAAGCGTGGCAGATCAGGTCGAATTTATCGATACCTTCCGCTATGCTGCCGGCAGATTAGGGGTGAAAGTAACATTTGTCGGCTGTGATCATTCACTGGAAGCACCAGCATTATATCGTTGCCATAAGCACTATCAGGTTCCACAAACAGGGGAAGAAGGTTATGTCACAGAACTCTTACATATCTGTAAACAGGAGAAGATCGCTCTGCTCATTCCAAGAACAGAAGAAGACGTCTTTATCCTGTCACAAAGAGCCAGCGAATTTGAAGCTGTTGGAACAGAAGTTCTCATTGCAAATGAAGAATTAGCTCTGCTGTGCAGCAACAAACGCTGGACAGCTCGTTTCTTTGAAGAATGTGGTCTTAACGCACCACAGGTTGTAAGCAGTGCCAATGACTATACACAAGGATTCCCAGCAATGTTTGCAGTATTGGATGAGATGGATAATCTGGAGAAAAGCATCATGATCCATGATGAACAAGAATTAAGTTTTCACGCATCAAAATACGAGAATTATACGATACGTCCATTTTTAAATGGGAAGATGTATGAGATCGATGTATTCTGCAATCTAGACGGAAGCCCGGTTTACATCACGCCAAGAGCAAAGGAAGAAGTCGAGGGAAAAGAAAGTGCAAGATACAGAGTTGTAAGAGATCACAAGATCGTAGAAGAAGCAAAGAAAGTGATAAAGAAATTAAGGCCATCCGGATGGATGACGATATTTATGCTTCGTGAAGAACATACAGACAAAGATTATTTTATCCGAATGGAACCATGGTATCATCAGGCAAGCACCGTATCGATCAAGGCAGGAGCCGATGCACCATATGCAGCACTCTCCATGATGTTAGGTGAGCCAATGGAATACAAAGAGGATGCAGCCGATGACAATGTCATTTTCACAAGATTTGAAAAAAGCGTATGTTTAAATACAAGAGAAGAACCGATCGTAGAGATTCATGATTTTAAAGATCTGTATCATTTAGACGAAGGAATTGGTTCGGTGATTTTTGATCTGGATGACACATTATACTCAGAGAAAGATTATGTACGAAGCAGTTTCCGAGTGGTAGAACGAATGCTTCCAGAAGTGAACAATATCTTTAATAAGTTATGTGCAGCACTGGAAAAAGGGCAGCCGCCACTGGAAACGGTATTAAAAGATGCAGGAATGTATTCGGATGAATTATTATTAAAATGCAGAGAAGCCATCAGGGACCATAAACCAGAGATTTCATTGTATGAAGGAGTCAAAGAATTATTCTTTGAACTACACACGCAAAAGCGAAGTATCGGGATCTTGATCGATGGAACACCAAAAGTACAGCGAGCCAAGATAGAAGCCCTGGGGTTAGATAAAATGGCAGACGAGATACTGATCACAGACGAACTTGCAGGACATGGAAATGTCATGGAATTCAGGAAACCAAATGATCTTCCATTTCTGATCATGAGAAAACGATTAGAAATACCATGCAGGAACATGGCATTTGTCGGAGATGATATCGAGAAAGATTTTATTGCACCGAAAGTATTAGGAATGGAATGCTATTGGAAGAAGAATGAGGATGGGTTATATGAGTAAAGAACCAAAGATAAAACCAATCGTGATCGTTGGAGCCGGTGGTATGGGAAGAGATACTCAGTGGCTGATCGAACGGATCAACGAAGAAGAACCAACATATGAGATTCTTGGATACATAGACGATGGAATCCAGCAAGGCAGCATCATAGATGGCTATCCGATTCTTGGAGGAATGAAATACCTCGAAGAATACGACAAAGAACAAAAACTTGCTGTCGCCTTCGCTATAGGCAATGCAAAAGTCCGTGAAAAACTCGTTTTAAAATGTCTGCCAAATCCAAACTTATGGTATCCTAATCTGATCGATCCATCCGTGATCACATCACAAAGAGTGCATCTAGGACAAGGAAATATCATTTGTACATCCGTTATTATGACAACGAATGTAGAGATTGGTAATTTTAACCTGATCTGCAACCGAAGTATTGTCGGGCATGATGATGAGATTGGAGATTATAATACCCTGTATCCGGGAGTTTTACTGTCAGGAGATGTCCATTTAAAGACTGAGACAGAGATCGGCACAGGAAGCCAGATCATACAAGGACTGTATATCACAGACGAAGTGATCATGGGAGCAGGAAGTACAGTGATCGAAGATATCAACGAAGCAGGAACTTATGTTGGAGTACCAGTGAGAAGAGTAAACGATGAAGAATAAGAAGATATTAATTTTAGCAAACCTAGACGTAGGATTATACAAATTCAGAAAAGCCCTGATCAAAGAACTCATAGATCAAGGAAATGAAGTCTATATATCCCTGCCAAAAGGAATGTTAGTACAGAATTTAAAAGAAATGGGATGCCATTTTATCGAAACATCGGTAGATCGAAGAGGGATCAATCCAGCAACAGATCTTAAACTGATGATGAGATACTTTAACATCTTAGGCAAGATAAAGCCAGACCTTGTGATCACCTACACGATCAAACCAAACATCTACGGAGGGATCGCAGCAAGATTCAAAAGAATTCCATATGCAGTCAACATCACAGGATTAGGAACTGCATTTCAGAATGAAAATATGATCAAGAAACTCGTCGTGTTTTTATATAAACTATCCTGCAAAAAGGCAAAAACGATCTTCTTTGAAAATGAAGGAAATAAGCAGGTGTTTATAGAAAATAATATTATCAAAGAATCCAGATCATGCACCCTCCCAGGAGCAGGGATCGACCTTGATGAATACAAGATGACACCATACCCAGAAGAATCAAGAAATATCCGATTCTTGTTTATCGGACGTGTGATGAAAGAAAAAGGAGTTGAAGAACTGTTCAAAGCAGCAAAGAACATTAAGAAGATCTACCCAGAAGTATCGTTTGATATCGTAGGACCAATGGAAGATGATTACAAGGAACGAATCCAGTCATTGGTCAGAAATGGGATCATTTATTATTATGGCTATCAGGAAGACGTCAAACCATTCATTAAGAAATGCGATTGCTTTGTATTACCATCGTATCATGAAGGCATGGCAAATACACTGCTAGAATGTGGAGCAATGGGAAGACCACTGATCACCAGCAGGATTCATGGATGTATGGAAGCTGTGAAGGATGGCGAGAATGGATATCTGGTGGATGTGAAGGATGTTAAGGGACTGGAAGAGAAGATGATGGAATTTATTGAACTATCGTATGTCCAGAAGAAACAGATGGGAGAGATGTCACGGGAAGTGATGGAGAAGAGGTTTGATAAGGAGAAGGTTGTTGAGATGACTTTGGAAGGACTTGGAAGATAGGTAAAGGAAGGAAGAACATTGAAGATTTATTGGCTGTTTTTATTATTAGCGACAATTATATGTTTTTGGAATGAATCTAGTGCAAGGATTACATGGAATGGGACAAGATATCAGAGAAAGGCTTACTGGAGTCAGGCAATCATCTTTTTTGCAGTTGTGATATTTTTCTGTGGATTGAGAAGTGGAATTGCGGATACAGGGACATATATACAAATGTTTAAAGGTTATCCATCAAGTATTAGTGGAATGAATTTGAAATCTGTGAATAAAGATAAAGGTTTTTTTGTAATATCGGTTTTATTTAAACAATTTATTTCAAATGATTTTCATGGATGGCTGTTTCTGATCACACTTATATCCGGAGTCGCATTGATGATTGGCTTAATGCGTTATTCGGAATACTTTGGATTAAGCTGTTATTTATTGATCGCAAGTACTATGTTTACCTATTTTGTTAATGGGATGAGACAGTTTATTGTTGTTACGATATTCTTTTGTGCAACATATATGATATTAGAGGGAAAATGGACTCAATATGTGATTTTGATTTTATTGCTTTCGACAATCCATGGATCTGCATTGATTTTATTGTTAGTATATTTCCTAAGAAATGTAAAGCCATGGGGTGCCAAAATGAGAACAGTCATATTTCTTTCGTTGATTGCAGGAGTCTGCTTTGACAAGGTATTTCCGTTGTTTGGAAATCTTTTAGCAGAAACACAGTACAAGGGATATGTTGATTATATTTCATCACAAGGAAAGGGAAGTAGTATTATTCGAATGGTAATAGCAATGGTTCCTTGTGTGATTGCTTATATGGCAAGATATGCGATTGAAGATGAGAATAATAAACTCATTAATTTTAGTATTAATATGTCTGTAATAAATTTTTGTCTATATATTATTGCAACATTTTCAAGTGGAATGGTAGTTGGACGATTAACAACATATTTTGATATTTATAATCTGATATTATTACCATGGCTGATGCATCATGCGTTTACGGAGAGGAGCAGGAAGATGGTAATTTTATTGTGTATGGCATTTTATTTGGTGTTTTTCTATTTCCAAATGGTACTAACATGGGGATTAGTTTACGAGAGTGATATTTTACATTTGTATTTATAATTTGACAAATATAAGGGGAAACAAGAATGAAGATAAGCGTGATCATACCTGTATATAATACAGAAAAGTATTTAAAAGAATGTGTAGAAAGTGTGCTTGCTCAAACGTATCACAATTTGGAGATTTTATTAATTAATGACGGAGCAACAGATTCAAGCCCACAGATTTGTGAATTGTATGCCAAGCAAGATGCAAGAATTAAATTGATCCATAAAGAAAATGGTGGGTTATCAGATACAAGAAATACGGGCATTAAACAGTGTAGCGGGGATTATGTTTTATTTCTTGACAGTGATGATTATTGGGATGATCCCAAGATGGTTGAAAAGCTTGCGGATCAAATGCAGCAGTATCCAGTAGACATCTTGAATTTTCGTTACAAAAAATATATGGAAGATACCAAACAATTTGTACCATGCTTAAAATCCGTAGAAGACATCAAACAGCAGGAAAAAGATCAGATTTTAGAACGTCTGATCAATGAGGGATTATATATTTCATCGGCATGCAATAAACTGATATCTGCATCATTTCTAAAGAAAAATGAATTATATTTTGAAAAAGGAATTACCTCCGAAGATATCGATTGGTGTGCAAGAATGCTGATTAAATGTGGCAGTATCGGATATAACAA